>Ga0334884_1001603_pt1 | contig 32605 bp, 26 predicted proteins | sample GraSluR1_MG_7_FD_207215 | JGI IMG/M metagenome (GOLD analysis project Ga0334884, IMG submission 207215) | Sludge microbial communities from methane-producing bioreactor in Wageningen University, Netherlands - Granular Sludge_12_05 R1 | ecosystem: Engineered > Bioreactor > Anaerobic >... | reverse complement strand
AAAGATGGCTTTTCAAACATGGAAAAATATCTTACTGCTCCAAGCAAAAAAGCAAAGAGCACAAAAGCTCCAGTTGAAGAAGCACCAAAAGCACCAGTAGCCGAGGCACCTGCCGAAGCACCAGTAGCCGAGGCACCTGCCGAAGCACCAGTAGAAGCTTAAAAACTAGTTTTTACGAAAAACACCTCTTACTTTAATGTAAATAATTCCTAACCTAGCAAAAATGACCAATCAGGCTACAGATCAAGAATTTGTTAAGTATGTAGTAAGCCAAATCGTCGAAAACCCAGATGATGTTGAGGTTGAAAGAGAAATCGATGAAATGGGCGTACTTCTTACTCTAAAAGTAAATCCAGCCGATATGGGTAAAATTATCGGAAAAAGCGGTCAAACAGCAAAAGCACTAAGAATTTTGCTAAGAATCATTGGTTCAAAAAACAATGCAAGAGTTAATCTAAAAATTGTAGAACCAGAAAAACTTTAAGCTTAATAATCGCTTAAATTAAAAACAAAAATTATGGCAAACAACTTTACAGCTGGCGGTGGTAAGTCAATTATTGAGGCCGCAGCTGATTATGAAATAATAGAACTTGTAAACCGCGGTATAGCTTATGCCATAATTGCCGCGGCCTTTCTGTCTGTTATTTTTATTTTTTATGGAGGTATTTCATTTATTCTTTCAGGTGGACAAGAAGATAAAATTAAGTCTGCAGTAAGCACTATTAGATACGCAATAGTGGGTTTAATAGTCACAATTTTAGCCACAGTGATTGTTGGAACAGTTGGAAAACTAATGGGGCTAAATATCTTAGAATACATCAACTTCAGAGATATTATTGATATAGTAACAAATATCGGCTCAGGAGTAAGCTCTTCAGGAAGAACACTTAGATAAAATTATATCGATTTAAAGCTTAGTTTTTTATCTCGAAGTTTTTTTTAACACCACTTTTTATAATGTGTTTAAAATCCCATGGAAATTTATAAGACTCAATTGCTCGAACACACGCTTCAAAAAGACTAAAAATTCTATAGTTTTTAAAACAAAAAGCATTTCCCTGCTCTGTTTGGGCATTATAATTGATAAGTGAAGGTTTTTCCTTTCCAATAACGACACATGCCCTCATCATAACTTCTTCAAGATCCGTTGAATCATTAGAAATTATAAAATCTGATGCTTCAAGTATTAGCTCTCTGTTTCCCAAATTATACTCAATAAATATAAAGTTTGAAAAACCATCAAGCGCACTTTCAGAAAGTAAAACAAAGTCTGCGTCTAAATCACAAACGCCTTCATTGAAAGATCTCAAAATCTTTGTTTCCTCTTCTTTTAGGTCTTTATCGACAATTATGGAAATCAAAGGCCGTTTCGAAGAATATGAAATTTTAAGTTTTTTATATAGTCTTTTTTTAATATCCCTTTTTTGTGTTATTGTATCGTCAACACTTTGATATGGCATTTTTGTTTTTTTAATTAAAAAATTATATCATAAAAAGCCTTATATAGTCGAAGCTATGTACTTGACTTAAACAAAAAAGATTATGAAAAAACTACTTCTAATAGACGGAAATTCAATTTTTCACAGGGCGTATCACGCATTGCCACCAATGAAAAACGAAGCAGGCGAAAGCATAAACGCTGTTTTAGGCTTTTCTTCAATGATTATAAATGTTCTGTTAAAAGAGCTTCCAGATTATTTAGCGGTTTGTTTTGATAAAAAAGGGAAAACTTTTCGACACGAAGAATATTCAGAATACAAGGCGACAAGAACTAAAGCTCCAGATGATTTATATACTCAATTTCCATATGCAAAAGATTTTTTATTTGCATTTTCAGTTCCAATTTTTGAACTGGAAGGCTTTGAGGCGGATGATTTGATAGCAACTTTAGCAAAAAAAGCTGAAGAAAATAAAGAATTAAAAACAACAATACTTACAGGAGATCGCGATGCAATTCAGTTGGTTTCAGAAAATATTACAGTTTTAGCTCCAGTTAGAGGAGTTAGCGAGATGATAGAATTTAACGAAAAGATGGTTTTTGAAAAATATAAGCTTCTTCCAAATCAAATGGCAGATTTAAAAGGGCTTTATGGGGACAACTCAGACAATATTAAGGGTGTTGCAGGTGTTGGAAAAATCACAGCTCAAAAATTATTAGAAAAATATGGCAACCTTGAAAATATTTACGATAATATTGAAGAAATTAAGGGATCTTTAAAAGAAAAATTAATAGAAGGCAAAGAAAATGCTTTTTTATCAAAAAAACTAGGGCAACTAGTTCATAACGCACCAATTGATTTTGATTTAGAAAAGGCAAGAATTTATGATTTTAACGAGGAAAGTCTTCTTGATTATCTAACAATAATGAAATTTTCTAGTCTAAGAAAAAGAATGTTAAGCTTGTCAAAACTTTATTCAAAAAAGAAAAATGAAGAAAAATTTCAGCAAAATTCACTTTTTTAAGTCAATAAAGTTCTCATAAATAAGCCAGTAAAGACCGAACAAAAAAGTTAAACACACACCCCGATTTTTAAGCTATTTTCAACAAATTTATTTGTATAGTAGTTCGTTTTGCACTAATATCAAAAAGTATAAAAAATACTTTAAAAATTATGGCTAGATCATTAGTAGTAGCAAGCCTAGATATAGGTAGCTCAAGAATACGCACAGTTGTCGGTATCCAAGAAGAGGGAAATCCAATCCCAAACATTATCGGAGTTGGCTTCGCTCAGGCAACAGGACTTAGAAAAGGTTCTGTTATTGATGTTGAAGAAACGATAAATTCGATATCTTCATCTCTTGAAGATGCAGAAAGAATGGCGGGAGAGCCAGTAAATCATGTTTTTTTGGGCATTGGTGGAGCAACTTTAGATTCAATAAATTCAAAAGGCGTTATTGCAGTAGGTAAGGCAGAAAACGAAATAAGCGAAGAAGATGTTGATAGAGTAATCCAAGCCGCACAAGCCGTATCAATCCCTTCAAACAGGAGAATTCTTCGAATTATTCCAAAAACTTTTACTGTAGATGAGCAAAAAGGAATTAAATATCCAGTAGGAATGACGGGAATTCGTCTTGAAGTAGAAACACACATAGTTACTGGGTTTGAGCCAATCATAAAAAATATTGAAAAATGTGTTTTACAATCAGGAGTTGATATTGACGATATTATTCCTACAAGTCTTGCTCCTGCAGAAGCTGTTTTATCAAAAAGACAAAAAGAACTCGGAGTTGTTGTGATAGATATTGGTTGTGGTGGCACTTCTGTTTGTGTATTTGAGGATGGAGCAACGGTTCATTCAGCAGTTATTCCAGTTGGAGGAGAAAATGTTACAAATGATGTTGCTATTGGAATTCGTACTTCAATAGATACCGCAGAAAAAATAAAGATAGAGTATGGTTCAGTTCTTCCTGAAGATGTAAATGACAGAGAATCAATTGATCTTTCATTACTAAGCAAACTTGAAACACATGTTGTTTCAAAAAAACAAGTATGTGAAATTATTGAAGCTCGATACCACGAAATATTGTTGTTGGTTAAAGACGAACTCGCAAATATAAATAGAGATGGAATGCTTCCTGCAGGTGTTGTTCTTACAGGTGGAGCATCAAAAATTCCAGGCATAATTGATCTCGCAAGAGAAACATTAAATTTACCAGCTCAACTTGGTTTTCCACAAAATTATGATGGAGTAGTCGATAAAATTGATGATCCTTCATACGCAACAGCAATAGGACTTTTAATTTGGGGCTCAAGATTTGAATATAGGCAACATGGAGGAATTGCTTCAAGTTTAAAAGGATTAAATTTCAAAAAAGGACTTGGAGGACTTAAGAGTTGGCTCAAAAAAATCGCACCATAATTAGCTACATTTTATATTGACAATATGTCAAGCATAGTTAACAATAAGATCTACGCAATTTATAAAAACTATTAAACCCATGACGCAAGACAACCAAGACTTAAAACATCTTTTTTCATCAAAAAAACAACAGGGAATAAATATTATGGGTAAATCTCGAGCAATGGAAGTTTCTCAAGATCTTACACCAGTCGCAAATATCAAAGTTTTAGGAGTAGGTGGTGGTGGAGGAAATGCCTCAAATAGAATGATAAAGGCAGGAGTTAAGGGAATTGAGTTTATTGCAGTTAATACAGACGCACAGGCTTTGTATTTTAATGAAGCTCCAAACAAAATAAACATTGGAAGAGCTACAACAAAAGGACTAGGAGCAGGTGCAAATCCAGATATTGGAAAACAAGCCGCAGAAGAATCTATTGATGAAATTAAAGAGGCCATCGCAGGTGCAGATATGGTTTTTATCACTTGTGGACTAGGAGGAGGAACAGGAACAGGTGCTTCGCCAGTTATTGCAAATATTGCTAGAGAAATGGGAATACTTACAATTGCTGTTGTCACAAAGCCATTTTCTTTTGAGGGAATGAGAAGAAAACAACAAGGAGATGATGGACTTGAAAATTTGAAAAATAAAGTAGATACGCTAATTACAATTCCAAACGATAAAATTCTTGCTCTTGTTGATAAAAAGACACCATTAAACGATGCATTTGCAGTTGTAGATGATGTTCTAAGACAAGGTGTTCAAGGTATTGCAGACTTAATTACAGTTCATGGAATGATAAATGTCGACTTTGCCGATGTAAAAGCAGTTATGGAGAATGCAGGATCTGCACTTATGGGAATTGGCTACGGCACAGGCGAAAACAGAGCACAGGAGGCCGCAAAGGCCGCAATTGAAAGCCCGCTTCTTGAAATGTCGATAGATGGAGCAAAAGGAGTTTTGTTTAATATTACTGGAGGAAACGATTTATCAATGATGGAAGTAGACGAGGCCGCCAGAGTTATTACAGAGGCCGCCGATCCAGAAGCAAATATCATTTTTGGCGCAGTTATAAACGATTCTTACACAGGCGAAGTTAAAATCACAGTTGTTGCAACTGGTTTTGACTATAAACAAAACGAAAACGCTTACCTAAGATCAACAGGAGCTTTTGGCTCTCAATCAATTGGGGCAAGAGGTATTTCAAACTCTTCATCAAAGAGCCAAAATCAAATGCCAATTAAGCATACTGAAAACGAATTAGATATCCCAGCGTTCATTAGACAAAAGATGAATTAAAGATTGTTCGCATCATTTTAATATCTACGCTTTTTTCTCAACTAAAAAAACTTTTAGAAATATTAAAAATTGTTTTTTAAAACAATTCAGTGTCGCCCATCTTAAAAGGCTGATTTTTAAATTGCATAGTGCAAGCGGGATTTTTACTGCTAGTAGGTGTTGAGTTTTGTCCATTTTCACTAGCAAATCTTTCACAATCTTCAGGTATAGAAGAATTTTCTTCCATATTTGTATTTTGACCTATTAGTTTATCAACCCTTATTCTTGCATTTTGATAAATTTCACAAAGAGAAATGAAATCTTCTTCGTAATATTTTTTCGTTAAGAAGCTTGCAAATCCCACAATGGGGGCGATGATGTTTATCACTTCAGAACAATCTTCAGATGAATTATCATCGTAATCAAGGCTCACACAATCCCTAAGTAGTTTATGAATTGCATCACATAAACTTGCAATTTCTAAGTTTTCTTCGTGTGTTTCCCTAAGTTTGGAAACTATTTTTTCAGAATTTTCCAAAGTTTTATAAATGTAGTTTTTGTACACAGTTTTTTTTTAATATGTAAAAACATTTCTATCAATTTTTATTTTTTAGGTCAATAATATAAAAATGGAAAAAGGGTGAATGTTAAAATATTTATGCTATTATATTATTGAAATAAGCTTAAAAATAAGAATTTGAAACTAAAACTACTCGAAAAAACAGAATACAATTTATGGGAAAACTTCATTAAATTGCACAAAACTGCTGATATTTTTCAGTCTGTCTATTGGGCTGATTTTAAAATCGCATCAAATTCTCGTGAAAAAAAATATTTCATTTTCGCAAAATTCAATATTAAAAACGAAATAATCGGAGGCGCATTAGTTTTCAAAATGCAACTTTTCAAATCTTTGTCATTTTTTTATGCCCCAAGAGGACCAATAAATCTTTCAGCAAACGAACTTTTCGAGGCTCTAAAAGTTCTTTCTAAAAAAGAAAAAGCTATCTTCCTCAGAATTGATCCAAAAATTTCAGCAAGCGAAGGAAGCCAATATGAAGGATTTAAAATTTCCCACTCTCCCCAACCAGAAAACACACTCATATTAGACCTAAATTTGAGCGAGGACGAGCTTTTGAGTCAAATGAAACAAAAGGGAAGGTACAACATAAAGGTTGCCCTTAAAAACGAAGTAGAGGTGTTTAAAAGTGAAAAGCCCGAAGAGATAAGGAAATTTTACGATCTCCTCCTTGAGACAACTTCACGAGACGGCTTTTCTGGCCACCCCGAAAATTATTATCAAACAATGATTAAATCTCTAGGGAAAGACAAAATGGCAAGCATGTATTTGGCAAAATATAAGGGCGAAATAATCGCAGGCTTAATAGCAACTTTTTATAAAGACACCGCAATTTATTATTATGGCGCTTCTTCAAATCAATACAGAAACACAATGGCACCATATCTTTTGCAATGGACCGTGATCAAGGAAGCCAAAGAACGAGGAATGAAATACTACGATTTTCTAGGAATTGCCCCAGAAAACGCCAAAAATCATCCATGGTCAGGCGTCACCGATTTTAAATTAAAATTTGGAGGCACTCGCAAAAATTACTTCCCCGCACAAGAAAAACCTTTCAATAAAGCAATTTATTGGCTTTTTAAAATATATAAAAAACTAAGAGGATAAAAAGTTTTTGGAGTGGATAGGGCTGTGAGATCTAAGCATTTGAAAAATATTTATGAAGAACAAGAACTAGAAGGAGTTTCAACAAGTGTAAAAATTGCAATGGCAGATATTTTGGCACAGACTATTTTGCAGAATTACTTGAAAGAATTCGCTCAATTAGAGCAAGTGAAAGAAAAAATTTTATCCTAAGTCTAATCCAAAATAATTTCCAATAAAAACCATTTCAGCTTCAAGCATAAACTTATAGTTTCTGGAAATACCTTTTTGATCATATTTAGGATCATCTATGCTCTTTATTATTTCGCTGTTCGAAACAAAAGCCTGAATTTGAGGCATAAGATGTAAATTTATTAAAGATTTTTTTTCAGCATCATTCATTTTATTGAATTCAGATAATTCAAGCAGTCTAAATATGTCATCAAAAAAATCATTAACCTTTAAATCAGCATTTTTTAATTCAGGAAAACCATTTATCAAAGCAGATCTCTTAGAACTAAAGTTTTGACGAAATTTTTTAAGCATATCTAAAGATATTTCACCATTATTATCCTCTATTTCTTTCTTTATTTGACTTATAACATTGTCAAACAAATTTCCATTTTTTATGTTTTGAGCATCTTCCATAATTTGATTTACACAATCAATGTAGATTTGATAACCTACAATTTCCCTATGAATAGAGTTCTTTTTATTATTTAAAACACTTAGTTTTTGCATTAAAGAGACTGAATCTATGTCACTCCCTATTAAAGTTTGAATTTCAAAATCAATTTCATCTAACGCTAGTTTTAAATCCATAGTTAAGTTTTCAAGTTCACGAATTTTTACTGATATTTGTTGTTTTGTTGGTGAACTATCCAATTTTTGTTCATTAAAATATCTAATTAGCAGACTAGGTATAGCATTTTCTTCAAGAATAGAACGATCATTTATGTTTTTTGCATTAGTATCAATATAGTTTAATTCATTAATTTTAGTAGATTGAAAATCTAGATAATGAGAAATACCATTTCCTTTTTCTAAATTATATAAAACATTAAAAAGAGGATGATTTGCTAATAAATTTGTTCCAGTTCTTTTAAATTCTTCAGGATTTTTTGTTTTAAAATAGGCTTTTGTGCTTCTATAATCAAATTCATGTCTTGCCTGTCGAACTTCTTCATTAATTTTGTTTTTATTTTTAACTTGCACCACATCAAGACCGCCCTCATTTAATGGAGTAATATTTTCTTCATTTGATGGGTAATATTCATTAGAATTATTATATTTTTCTGGCATACTTTAATAGTTAAATCCCTTAATTATAACACAAAAACAAGCTCAATAATAGTTGTTTGTCCTTTTTTTTAGACTAAATATTGGTTTCCTAATTAAAAGACATATAAACTACAAGCACGCTAGCCAAACCCAAATGAAAAAAATTCTCATCGCAACACACAATCAAGGCAAGTTCTCTCGTTTTTCAGGCCTAATTTCAGAGATTCAAGGTATAGAATGCATTTCTCTAAAAGACGCAGGCATCTCGCATAAAGTCGATGAGCCTTTTGAAAATGCCCTAGACAACGCAATTTTAAAAGTTCGGGGATATTCTCGCCTTAGTGGACTTCCAACACTCGCAGTCGATGAAGCAGTAATCACAAATTTTCTTCCCGAAAACGAACAACCAGGTGTCTTCATCAGAAGAGCCCGAAAAGATAGAGAGCTTACAGACCTCGAAATCATCGATTTTTGGAAAGAAACCTTTTCAAAATATAAAAACAAAGACAAAAAATTCATTTGGAACATGGCAATCGCCTTTTGCCCAGAAGAATCAAGCGAAATAAAATTCACTCACCACACAAGAGAAGACAGAGTCTCAGGCCATTTCTCAAAAAACTTCAGAACAGGCTACCCAATGGACAGTTTCTTAATCTTCCCCGACCAAGACCGTCCCGTCGGCGACCTCTCAAACGAAGAAAAGCTCGCCTCCGACAAAAAAAGCTTCAAAGATTTCATTGAAGATTTTAAAAAATGGATAAGTTAAAAATTCAAATAGTTGTTTTAATATTTTAAGAAAACGTATAATTCACCATTTTCCGTGTCCAATATCTCTGTAATGTATATAATTTTTCAGGGGGGGTTGACAAAAAAACAAAAACGTGCAACAATTAAACATTGATATTTTATCTAAACTTTTAAATTATGAAGAATCAAAATCCAAACTTCGAAGAGTTATCGATCCTCGATCAAATCGAGACAGAATTTCAATTGAAAGAACAAGCCGAAACAATGGAAACCCTAGAAGCTCTTGACTCCCTCAATCAGTCAATCAACGGATTGTCTATAGACTTAGAAAATCCAGAAAACATTCTTAAGAAAGTTGCCACTCTAAAAGAAGCGTTATCAAAAGCTGAAAAAATTCTTCCTGCAGGAAACGAATTAACAAATTTACTACAAACAATCAATTATCAACTAGAAAGATTTGAGAAAGTTTTTGAAAGAATCGAAAAAATGCTGAAAGATAAAGGTGATAAAAAATCTGAAATTATAGCAATGCTAAGAGCAAACGAAGCTTTTATGAATCCTTTAAATGAAAATTTTGCTAGCCTTCAAGAATCTTTAAATTTGTTATCAGAATACACAAAAGCACACACAAGCAAAGACGATGAATTAGTTAAAAAAACTTTAGAAACCCTAAAAGCAATTGATAAGGACGGAAAAATGGACAATCTTCAGAGACAATTTGAAAAAACGCTTAACTCTATTTCATATAATAAAAAGAATCCAATAAAAGGATTACTTAAAGAATGGATTCAAAGTATTCTTCAAGAAATATTGGAGTTAGCACCTTCAGATGAAGTAAAATACAAAATACTTGGCATAATTCAAAAAGATGGAATTGAGGATAATATCCCCAAAATTCTTAAACACATTAATGACGATCAAAAGGCGTTTTTTCAATTTTCACTTAAAAATTTTTATTATCTTACGGATACAGTTGCTACAATCTACTCTGTAGTGCCTCCTGATAGTATGCAAATCGCCCAAAAAGGTCTGGTTAGCCTTGATACACGTGAAAGACAGACAGATTACCACATCGGTCAGAGAATCGCCTTTTTTCGAATATTGTCCTTCTTAGAGAAACAGTCTCAATTTAATCAACTTCCAAGGCTAAGAAGACCTATTTCTACTTTAGAAGATTATTCAACGAAAACTACTTCCTCTATTATGCTTTTTTCAAAAGGTTCCGAGCTTCAATTAATAGATATTGGTTCAGGCGATAATCTATGGCTTTATAGCCCAGATTTAGAAGATCCAAGAAATCAAGAAATATTAAAAGGATACAGAGAAATTATGGATTTATTTGAAAAACAAAATGAGGAAAACTTTATAGAGACAACACCAGAAGGACTTCGCTCTCAAATAGCAAGCCTCTATAAAGACTATGAAGATCGAAAAGCAGAGCTTGAATCTGAGCTTTCAGAGAAACAGACAGCACAACAGCAACTAGAATCACAGAAAGCAAGACAGCAAGCTGAATTTGAATCCAGAGTAAAAGAATTGGAATTAAAATTAGCAGAGACAAAGGCAGAACTTCAACAAACAAAGGCAGAACTTCAACAAACAAAGACAGAACTCGGAAGGACAAAATATGACTCAGAAGCAACAATAAGTATGGCATCATTTGAAGAAAGGAAAATGAAAGACCATATCGGTGAACTCAAATCAAGAGTAGACGATTTAAAAGCTCAAACAAAAAAAGCTCTCGATATTCTAGAAAATGGCAACTCTTTTGGCAAAAAGGGAGATACAATCAAATCAGCTACGGATATCCTTAGTCAAGCACTAATACGAAGATAGATTTCAGAAAACAATACATATTCAAAAAACCGCCAATAACGGCGGTCTTTTTGATTCTCAAAAATATACTGTCTAAACAAAAAAGCGTACAAATATAATCTTTCTTTATTCTTTTTGCCCCTCCAAAACCCCTTCCTCAACCCTATCAACAAAAAGCACTCCATCCAAATGATCATATTCATGCAAAAATTCTCGTGCATTAAGCCCGTTTAGCGTCATTTTCATAAGCGCCCCATTCAAATCATAAAATCGGACCGTTATCTCAGATGGCCGAGCCACCTTTTTCCAAATTCCGGGAAGGCTTAAACACCCCTCTTCATCAACACAAACTTCCTCACTAACAGACAAAATTTCAGGATTTATAACAGTCAAAACCGTTTCGTCCTTTTTTTTAAAATTCAAAATCATAATAAACATTCTAATACTTTTCCCAATTTGCGGACAAGCAAGCCCAAGCCCATTGGAATCCTTCATAGTCTTCTTCATGGCACTTGCCAAAGCCTTCAGTTTTGAGTCAAAAGCCAAAACCTTCCCCGCTTTTGCCCGAAGAACAATATTTTCACTCCCAGTTAATATTTCGAGTTTTTTCATATAAAATTTTATCTAACAAAGAAATTTTTCAATAAATATCAATTTATTAGCCTAATTCTAGCCTAAAAACATACACTTGCGCAAGTTTAAAAAAGGTGTTAGATTGACGCCTAAGTTTTTAACATTCAAACATGATAGGCATAAGAAAACCAGGATCAAAATATGAAAAACGCGAAAAAAAATCACAAGCTGAAATTATTTCAGAAATAAACGAAACTTTAACAAAATTTTTATCCATCTCATCACCTAATTCAGAAAGATTGCAAATTATTCTTATAAAAGTTAAAGATCTTTTAAAGTTGGTAAAAATTGAAGAACTTTTAGAATCAGAAGATGAACAAGACTTTTTTCTAAGTCTCCGTGCTCAGTTCAATACACTTTTTGTTTCAACAGTATCATTCGCTATTTATCAAAAACCTCAAATTCCCAGAGAGCATCAATTGTCTACTGAAAACAGTTTACTGCTCGAAAACGAAGACTTAAGAACTGTTATCAAAAAAATCTTATCTATCTTAAATCCAAATAACGAAATAGATCAATTAAGAGCTTCTATTTCACAAAAAACAGAAGTCTAAAGCCTAACCGCCCCCTAAAACACCTCAACCTTCCCATCATCCTTATATCCACCCTTTAAATCCGCCTCAATAAAAGCATCAAGGTCCCCATCAAAAACCGCTTCAGGATTGCTTTCTTCGTGTCCTGTTTTCAAATCTTTCACCATTTTATATGGATGAAGAACATAAGATCGCCTTTGATTTCCCCAAGACATCTCGACTTTTTCGCCTTTCAAATCAGAAATTTCATTAGCCTTTCTTTCTTCCATCAAAGAAACAAGCCTAGATTGAAGAACCGCCATCGCTTGCTCACGATTTTGAATTTGACTTCGTTCATTTTGGCATTTTACAACAATTCCAGTTGGCAAATGCGTAATTCTTACCGCAGAATCAGTCGTATTAACGCTTTGTCCCCCGCTCCCACCAGATTTAAAAGTATCAATTTTCAAATCTTCAGGAGCAATTTTAATATTCGAAGAAAGCTTAACTTCAGGCAAAATCTCAACAAGCGCAAAAGAAGTTTCCCTTGTATGCTTTGAATTAAACGGAGAAAGCCGAACAAGTCGATGCACTCCAGCCTCTCCTTTTAAATAACCATAAGCAAAAACCCCTTTTACAATAAACGAAGCGCTCTTAATCCCCGCCTCATCTCCAACAGTTTTTTCAATTAGTTCAACAGAAAAATCCCGTTTTTCTGCATATCTCATATACATTCGCATCAGCATTTCCGCAAAATCTTCAGCATCAGTCCCACCAGTTCCAGAATGAACCATTACTATTGCATTTTTTTCATCATATTTTCCGCTCAAAAAAGTCTCTATTTCAAGTTCTCGCCATTTTTTCTTAAGTTCTTTAACCATTCCCCGAAGCTCTTCAACGCCCTCAGGATCTTCATCAGCACGCATTTGAGACAAAATTTCAAGTAGTGCATTTAGTTCAGCCGAAATACCTTCCCATTTTTCGACAGTACTATTTAAAACCGAAGCTCTTTGAGATATTTCAGCGCCCTTCTCTGCATCATCCCAAAACCCCTCCTCACTCATCAATACATTTAATTGAATAATTTCGTTTTTCTTTTCCTCAAGATTTTGTCCTAAAATAGCCTTTTCAATAAAATCTTTTAGTTGTTCCAAATCCGCCTTTATTTCATACATAATCAAGGGTAAAATTTTACCGTTATTATCAATTGCCAGATCTTAAATGTCAACCGCTCGAAAAATATTAACAAACACATTCGCTCAATTTGCTGGAAAAATCATTTTAGCTATTCTTGGGCTTTTTGTTGTCAAAATCTGCACAAACTATTTAACAGTCGAAAGCTACGGAGAATATATTTTAATCTACGAATACCTCGCATTTTTTGGAATTACCGCAGACCTCGGGCTTTTCACAATTGCAGTCCGAGAAATGTCGAAAGACAAAGCCGATATTCCAAAACTAATTGGCAATATTTTGTCCCTTCGCACGATCGTTGTCTTCCTGTCAATGTTTTTAGCCTCAGTAATAATTTTTTTCATACCAGAATATTCAAACACAAAAATCCCAGTTGGTGTGGTAATCGCTTCTCTTACAACAGTTTTAACAATTTTAAACGGTACAATTACAAGCGTTTTACAGACAAAATTAAGGATGCACATTGCATCGCTCGCAATGATTCTAGGAAAAATCGTATCAGTTGGATTTATGGCATATATCGTATTTTTTGGAATTCCAGAGGCTTCAGATTTCGGCTTCTATATGTTGATTTTTGCAGGAACTTTCGGTGCTTTAGTCACAACTTTAATTACAGATCACCAAGTAAAAAAAATAACACCTTTAGTTTATCAATTCGATTATAATCTTTGGAAAGATGTTCTCGCAAAATCTTTACCTTATGGAATAGCCCTTTTCTTAAACACGATTTATTTCAGAGTCGATTCAATTATGCTTTCGTTGATTAGAGGTTCAGAGGAAGTTGGGCTTTATGGTGTCGCAATGAAAACATTAGAACAATTCACCGTTTTGCCCTTATATTTCATGAATTCAGTTTTACCAGTACTTACTCGTGAAATAGAAGCCTTAAATGACAGATACAAAATGATTATAAAACAATCCTTTTCTTTCCTTTCGATGCTTTCTGTCCCAATGGTAGTTGGCATTTTAATTCTCGCAAGCTCCGCAACTCGTTTAATTGCAGACGAAAAATTCGCCTCAAATTACGAAATTGGCTTCTACGGCTCAGATCTCGCACTTCAAATTTTAATTTTCACAGTACTTTTCCAATTTTTAAATGTTTTATTCGCATTTGTCCTCATCGCTTTAAATAGACAAGCAAAACTTCTCTATATAAACGCATCCTGTGTAGTTTTCAATTTACTAGGAAACTTACTACTAATTCCAGTTTTAGGCTTTCGTGGAGCCGCCATTACAAGCGTTTTAAGTCAATTTTTCGTACTTATCTGCAACTATTATTTCGCAAAAAAATACCTACCTTTCAAATTAGACTTCAAAGTCTTTTTCAAAATCGTCTTTTCAGCCTTAGTTATGGGCGCTTTCCTCCTCATCGGCCAAGAACTCCTCTTCCCAATCATGGGCCACCTCGACATCCTCCCCCTAACCCTCCTCGGCGGACTCGTCTATTTCCTCGTCCTCTTCCTCACAAAAGCCATCGACAAAAGCATGATCGCATTGATTAGGAGGAAGTAAAACTGGATTTTATGTTCTCAAGTCTCCGACTCTGTAAGGCCCAAAGATTTTTGGGCCGACCTTTTACCTCTGTAATCGCTATCGCCGCAAGTTTCCGAGCCTGTAAGGCCCAAAGATTTTTGGGCCGACCTTTTACCTCTGTAATCGCTATCGCCGCAAGTTTCCGAGCCTGTAAGGCCCAAAGATTTTTGGGCCGTCTAAAAAATCTGCAATTTTTAAGTTCATCTCAACGCATTCACCAAATTTCTAAACCTTTCTCCCCTATCTTTGTAATCCTTAAATAAGCCAAAACTCGCCACCTTTTTATAGCTTTTAGTTTAATATTTACATCTTTTCAATAATAAATTTGGAAACAATATCAATTTTTCCTTCTGACAATAACTTCAATTCGTATTCAGAAAAATAGTATTGATCCGCAAAGTTTGTTTCAATTTCATCTTGATTTATTTCAAAGCCTTCTTCGTATCCTGCAACAAGTGATGAGTACAAATGTTGTAAAAAATTTGCCTGTTTTGTGATGATTGTTTGCATTTTCTTGATATATCCATCGACTTCTTTTTCAAAATTATCTTGGCTTTCAAAAAACAGTTGACCATTTGCATGGAGATGATTGTTTCTTTTGTTTACCTATGAAGAAATATCGCTGATCGAACCATCATCAAATCCCACCAATCTAAAAAAACGAAATACTGTTTTTTCTTGAATTTGAGAAAAAGAAAATGGACTACCTGGATTTTTCAAAAAATCTTTTTCTTGGCTCGGGAAACCTACCCAACAGAGATCAAATTCTTGCACTTTTTCTTTGGCGATTCTTAGAAGTTGAACATACACAAAGATCATATATAAAATATGCAAATGAGAATAGGCACTTGAATAAAGCTCGTTTTCACTACACTTGAGGCAATCGCCAAGATGATGATCAAGGTATTTTTCAAGAATAGGATCAGACGAGCTCAAAGGAAAATATTGCGATAATGTGTATATTTCATCCATAAATATTATTGCTCAATAATAAATTTCGCTCTTTCATAAAGTTCATCGTAAGTAATAATCTCAATATTTCTAGAATCTCTTCTAAAAAGTTCAAGTGTTTTCTCTTTTATTTTTTTTTCTAAATCATTACATCCTTCAATTTCTTTCCAATTTCCAATTATTAAAACAGTTTTTGAATTATAAGGCTTTTGTGTGATTTTATTTCCACTTGAATCATGTTGTTCTGTAGTTTCTAGTTTTATTTTTCCACTAGCTTTTTGTTCAAGAATTTGTGAGACAGCATCAATTAAGTCTTGAGATAAGCACCAAGAATTTGATCTGTTTTTTGATTGTCCAAAAATATTTGTATTAGGTAATTTGATTTCTACAAAAGTAGTAAATTTTTTGTCTCCCAGCAAATAATCAGCAAAAACAGTATTTGAACCATCTGCTTCTGAAATTGAAGTTGCAAATTCTCTTTGTAAAATTCCCATAAAACGATAATCTAATCCATATCCAAATATCCAAGGATTTTGTTCGAAAAAATACTGCCAAACTTTTTCATTTTTTGATTCAGTCTTTATCGGCGGATTTTTTTCATTTATATATTTTTGAGCTTCGCTTTTTTTATATTCATCTAAATAGTTTTCTTCTAATAGTTTTCTAAAAATTTCTAATTGTTCCTTTCTATATCCAGTATTTACAACATCTTTACTTGTAATATTTCCATTGTTCAATAATTCTTGGATTAAATCAGCACCATCTTCTTTTGATAAAAGTGTTTTAATTTTTTTCTTTGTTTCATCATCCAATTCTCCTAATTCTTCATTGGCTAATAATATTTTTCCTTCGGTAATTCCTTTTAGATCAAGTTCAGAAATGAACTTTAAAAATGCAACAAGTTGAGAAAAATTAAATTTTGATAATGTTACTTTTTGTTTGTCTTCAAATTCTGCTTTGTCTGATTTTTTGGTGCATTTAATGATTTCAAAAGAAGTAAGATCATCTTTATTTTTTATATACAAAACCTTGAACATCGTTCTTGGTGCAATTTGAACACCAAATCCTGTTTCATCTTTAAATACTACTTGAAAATATTTTCCATCTTTAAAATCAGTTGTATATAAAACATTTGTTTTTGAGTTATGAATAATTTCGTCTTCAGTTGGCTTTTGATTATTGTAAAGCATAATTTTAATTCAAAATTTAATATTCAAAATTTTCAATTTTCAGGCTCCTCACCCCAAACTTCCCCAATCTTCGCCTCAATTTTCTTCTGCATTTTCTCCATCAATTCCTTATTTGCATTCACAATTTTCTGCTCTGCCTCTATCTCTGCCACTATTTGCTCTTGGACTTCAAGCGGTGGGAGTGGGATTTTTGTTTTGTTCGCATTTGTAATTGTATAAGTCCCTACTGTTCCACCTGCTGAAAACCCCTTAATTTGATTTTGAATTAAATCTGTATCATATAAAAGTTTTATAAATCTTGAATTTACATTTTCCTTAAAATTCTTAAACCAAATAAGATTTCCGTCTTTAAAATAAAACTTATCACTTTTTTGTACTAAGTAGGACACTCCTAAAGTTCCAACTCCTGTAACCATTAAATCACCTTCTTTGGGTATTCCATATTTTTTTGAATATTCCTCAAACATTTCATTTGTAATAAATAGCTCATTGTCAACAAATCCATTTTTTGCCAATTTTACAATTTCTCTTGCACGATAAAATGGTATTCCTTCTTTTTTCCATTCAGATTGAAAAACCCTCTTGCTTGACCCAACATCACACACCTCCCCCAACTCCACCATCTCCCAACTCGGATCTATGCGGAAGCTTGGCTTCCAGTTTTCTACTACTTGCCTCGCTCCATTGATGACTTTTTGATACTGCTCAATCTCCGCCACGATTTGCTCTTGGACTTCGAGTGGTGGGAGGGGGATTTGGATTGATCTTAAAGCACCTTGATTTAACTTTGGAACGGTAATTCCTGTAATATATTTTGATAAATCCATCGAATTTATTAACTCAACCAACAATTCATCAAGCAATTTTGATCTATCAGGTCTCAAAACATGAGCATGATTATTAACCCAGTATTTACCGGTAGCAATAAAAGCTGTTTTGTCACCTTTATCCCATTTCGCTCCATCTTCTCCAATTAAAACGAGCTTTTCATCAAAAATATAGTCTTGAACATAATCTAATATTCCAGTAGCTCCATAATACGGGTAATCTCCCGAGATTCTGTCTGACTTTGTTATTGGCTTTCTAAGATTATCTAATATCTCACACACTTCCCCAAGCTCCACCATTGGCCACTTGTTTGTATTAATTTCTTTTATTGCTTTCTGTGCAAGTTCTAATAAGTGAGGATAATTAAGATTATTAAAAGCCTCTTGCATTTGCTGAATTGGTGCTTGAATGCTTTCAAAAGCTTCTTTGATAAATTCTTGTTGTTTGTTAAATTGGTCTAAAACAGGCTTAACCATATTCTGAATCTGTTCCGCTTGTTTTTGATGATGTTCTGCTAATTCTTTAAATATTTTTTGGTGTGGTTCTAAGGCTTTTGCGATAGTCTCAAAATTTGCCTTTAATGATTCTGATAAATCAATTTTATAGCGTTCACCTGTAAGGTTGTAATCTCCATTTTCAGCAATCTTGCTCTTTAAAGCCGAAAAGGCCATAGAGCCATAATCTTCAAGGTCACCCAAAGACAAGTACTTCTTTTTTTTGAATCTTTCTAAAACCTCTAAAGCTTTCGGTAAATCATTTTTATTTATCTTTCTTCTCTGTGCTCCTAGATCAAAACCATCATTTTCTACTTTGAGAAACAATATTTCATCAGTTCTTTTGGCAAATTCACGATCAAGAAGCAAAATAGAAGTCTTCACTCCACTATATGGCTGAAAAACACCACTTGGCAGACTTACTACTGCATACAGCCCCCAATTTTCTATGAGGTTTTTGCGGAGGTTTTTGTAAGCATTGGCAGATTGGAAAATAATCCCTTCTGGAACGATGATTCCTGCACGACCTTTGATACTCAGATGCTCGGCGATATAATCCACAAACAGCACTTCGGCACGATTGGCTTGTATGCTAAACCTTTTGTGTGGCACGATCCCGCCTTTTGGAGTCATAAACGGAGGATTGGCAAGGATGACATCAAAATTTTCATCCCATCTTTTATCACTACTCAAAGCATCATACTCAAAAATTTTTGGATCGCTAAATCCGTGAAGATAGAGATTCACAAGAGCAAGTTTCACCATATCAGGTGAAATATCATAGCCCGCAATGTTTTGTGTGATTTTTGTTCTATTATCTGGACTAAGCAAATCTCCTCTGTAATTTTGTTTTTCTTGTATAATAGTTTCTAAAGCTGTTTCTCCTTGAATGATTTTATCTTCCGCTTTTTCTTCGGTTTTGAAATTTGAAGAATTAGTTTTGAGGATATGCTTATAGGCAGAAATCAAAAATCCAGCTGTTCCGCAGGCAGGGTCAAGAATTGTTTCGTTTTTCTGTGGATTCACCACTTCCACGATAAAATCAATAATGTGTCTTGGTGTTCTAAATTGTCCTGCATCTCCTTGGCTTCCGAGTATAGAAAGCAAGTATTCAAAAGCATTTCCTAAATTTTCGCTGTGGTCGTAATTAAATTCATTAATTTCTTTTAAAAACAAATTCAAAGTTCTTGGATCACGAAAAGGCAAAAAAGCACCTTTAAAAATATCACGGAAAAGTTGGGGAATGTGCGGATTTTTTGACATGTTTGCAATTACTTCCGCATAGAGTTCAAGCCTTTCTTGTCCTGAAAGTCTGTTATCCATGAGTTTCGTCCATGAATATTGACTAAACTCATTCGCAAAAAATCTCGCCTCTCCGCCAAGTTCGATTGCTTCCTTATCCATATCATCCATAAATTTATAAACAAGAGCAGTTGTGATCTGCTCTACTTGTGCTTTTGGATCTGGCACTTTTCCAACAAGAATTTGTCTTGCGGAGTCAATTTTTCTTTTGGTTGTATTGTCTAACATTTCTTTTTCTTGTTAGGTTTTAATATTTTTTTAATTTCACGATCAAAATCGGATTCAAAGAGTCTATCTTGCACAATTCTGTATTTTTCAAATTGTGTTTCCGCATGCAATTTTGCCTCTTCATGATTGACTTTTCCAGCTCCCATCAAGATTTCTCTGCCATTAAATTCAAGGAAAGAATCCAGTCTTCTACTCCAATCTTCCATCGTCATAGGGATATTTCTTTCTGCTTGAAGCTCTGCATAGTCCAAATACATAGAAACTAATCTTTCCAAAAAATTTATTTCTTTACTGGTAAGGTAATTTTTGGCAATACTGACATCATATTTTTGTATTTTCCCTTTTGGAGCATCTGCCCAAGTAGTGAGTCCCATATTTTCTTTGTCTGCATCAGCTCTTTCAAGAATCAATTCGGAAGCAGTATGCCTATGAACAGCGTAGTGTAGTTTATTTTGAACAATTTTGAAGAATTTTATTGTTGTCGGAGCAGATGAATCATAATCCACACTTGTGGCATAAATATCCGTCACTTTCTGATAAAACATTCTTTCACTCAGTCTGATTTCCCTTATCTTTTGGAGCTGTCTTTCAAAAAATGCTTTATCAAATTGATTTGCATTTTTGAGTCTTTCGCTGTCCATTGTCCATCCTTGGATCGTATAGTCTTTGACGATTTGCCGTGCCCATTTGCGAAACTGCACGGCTCTCTCATTTTCTATTTTGAATCCTACCGAAATGATAGATTGCAAATTATAATGATCAATATTTCTTTTTACTTCTCTTGTGCCCTCTTTTTGAACTATCAAGTATTGCTTGATAGTTGCCAAGTCAATTTCTCCTTTTTCTAGCAAAGTAGCAATATGCTGTTGTATGGCTTGCACAGAAACTCCATAGAGCTCCGCCATCATTTTTTGTGTCATCCATATATTTTCATCTTCATAGCGGACTTCTATACTTTCTGGATCGTCTCCAGAAGCCGAAATAAAAGTCAAATACTGTGCTGTACTTGATTTATTAATTTGCTGAGATGATTTTTTATTATCTTTTTTAGTCATTGTAGTTTTGCTTATCTCATAAATTGATTGACTGACACATAATCTTTTACATATTCAGGAACGGTCGCTCTCCAGCCATTTAGAGCCTTAAATTCTGACATGCTAAATCCCGCATATACATTGAGTTCTGCAAAATGTTTATTGTTGATTATATCTCTAAACCTTTCATCTGAAACATAAGCTTTGAGATAGTTTTTGATATACGGAACATATTTACTTTCGGGCTTGTAGATAGATATAAACTTTTCGCACTCTTCTTCAAGCAGTTCATTTTTGTCTTTAAATTTGTCGATTAATCCAAAAATCCTTTCTAAAACTTCACGCCATGAAATACGACGATCAATATTTTCGCTCTTACGGATTTTTTCCAAATTCAAGAAAAGTTGCGGTTTGTCTTCATATCTATCACGAACAATTTTAACCGCTTTTTCCCATTGTTCATTTTCTACAGCTGATTTTATTTCTTTATCTTCTTGCAATTCTTGTTGTGCTTTTTCAAAAAGTTTGCGATCAACCTTCATTCCTTCCAGTCCAACTGCTTGCTCTCTTAATTCTTTGACTTTGTCGGGGTCAAAAACTTCAATTTCATCAATATCAATAAGCGTTCCATCACCTCCGCCAGTTCCTTTTTGAAGTTGTGGGAGTTTTAGAATTTCATCATAATCAAATTTTTCTTCAAAATATTCACAGTTCGCAAAGAAATCGAAAAATTTGAAACTTACTTTTTCATGTTTATGTCTATCGCCGTATTCATCTGTATATTCAAAGGCATATTTTCTTGTACCTCTACCTTTGATTTGAATAAAATCAGTCGGAGAAAAAACAGGTCTCATCAAGGCAAGATTTAGCACATCAGAGCAATCATACCCAGTCGTCATCATTCCAACCGTTACACAAACTCGAGTTCTGCTTGATTTGTAGTTATCAAGAAATTTGGTGTGTCCGTTGAGAACATTATTTTGAAAATTAATCGTAAATTGCTGACTATCTTGCACATTTGAGGTAATTTGCACAGCAAAATCAGAATTGTATTTTTCAGGCCAAAGTTGGCTTGCCATTTTGTTCAGTATTTGAGTGATTTTGTTCGCATGTTTTTGACTGACACAAAAAATAATACTTTTTCCGATTTCTCCACTTATAGGGTCTTTGAAAGCGTTTTCTAAAAATGTCTGACAAAAAACCTTGTTTGTTTTTTCAGAGAAAAATTTCTTTTCAAAATCTCTTTGGAAAAATGATTCTTCTGCATCGAAGCCATCTTCTTTTTCTACCATGACCGCATAACCTTTTTCAGAAAGAAGATCAGCAGTAATATCAGTTCTTGCGTCTACAACAGTTGGATTTATCAAAAATCCTTCTTTTACTCCATCAAGCAAGCTGTATCTATAAGTTGGCTCGCCGTCTTTACAACCAAAAGTGGTGTAAGTATCAAGCATTTGCCTTCTTTCCCATGCTCTCGGGTCTTTGCTTGAAAGTTTATGAGGATCTACATTTTTGAGATAATTTTTTGGTGTGGCAGTAAGTCCAAGTTTGTATCCGATAAAATATTCAAAAACCGCTCTTGAGTTTCCACCAATAGCACGATGAGATTCATCAGCAATCAATAAATCAAAATCAGTTGGAGAAAATAGTTTTTTGTACTTATCTTGCGAAGAAAGACTTTGAACAGTTGAAACAACGATTTCTGCTTTTTTCCAGTCATCACGATTTTGTTTGTAAATGACTGTTCGAAAATCATTACCAAGATAATTTCTAAAATTTTTATAGGCTTGGTCTTCCAGTTCCAAACGATCAACCAAAAACAAAACTCTTTTTGCATTTCCAGTTCTAAGAAACAGTTTAATAACCGCTGCGGAAGTGAGCGTTTTTCCTGTTCCAGTTGCCATTTCAAAAAGGAAACGATCGTTTCCAGCTTCTGCTGACTTTTGCAAAGCATGTATTGATTGTAGCTGATATGGCCTGAGTATTCTTAAACCTTGTTCCCACAAAAACTTCTTTCTTGTTTCTTCATTTTGATACCGTGGATCATCTTTGAAATTTGGATTTTGAGTAAGGGCGATATAATTAGCATTTACTTCTTCATCCGCAAGCCTTTTATTGTTTGGTTTAAAATCAAGTCGATGAAGCAAAGATTCTTGTGTTGGATATTCGGTAATTATATCAGGATCGCCTCTTTCCAAATCCCAAAAATAGTGCAAGTTCCCATTAGAAAGAATCACAAAACGAGCATTAACGTTTTGTGCATACCTTCTAGCTTGCTCTTTTCCATCCAGTGGGTTTTTATCTTCTTTCTTTGCCTCTAAAACGACAAACGGAAAACCTTCATCGTCTAAAAGCAAGAAATCAATAAAACCATTTTTTGTAGTTTCAAAGTCATCACCAAAGCCATCAATGTCTTTTTGAGAAAGCTTAACATTCGATTCAATCTGAATGTTTGCTTGTCCTTTTTCGTTATCAAAAAATCTCCAACCTGCCTCTTCAAGTAGTTTGTTTATTTTTAATCTTGCCTTTGCTTCTTTAGAATTTGCCATAGTTATTTATTTTCTAGTAAAGTGTTTTCATTGTAGTTAAATTCCCCTTATAAACAAATCTTTTTCGTAGAAGAGCGTAGAAAAAACTCCCCCCCCTCCTACCTCAACGCATTCACCAAATTTCTAAACCTTTCTCCCCTATCTTTGTAATCCTTAAATAAGCCAAAACTCGCCGCACCAGGGCTCATTAAAACAACTCCACTCTTGCCAACTTCCGCATAAGCATCAAGAACAGCCGATTCAAAGGTCTCTCGATGAAGAATCTTTGTAGGGCTTCCAAGCGCATCTCCAAGCTTTTTTTCAGCCTCGATTAAAGACTCCTCCATCTTTTTTGCAGTATCTCCAATCAAAATCACACAAGTTAAATTTGGCTTTGTTAGTATCTTTACAGCCCATTCATCATAATTTAAGCCCTTATCAGAGCCACCAGCAATCAAAACAGTTTTTTCATCAAAAGAATCAACACCTGCCATCGAAGTTTCAGTATTTGTCGAAAAAGAATCGTTATAAAATTTTACGCCGTTAAGCTCTCTCACAAGCTCAAGTCGATGTGGAAGACCAGAAAAGTTCTTTATAACATCAAGAATATCAGCGTTTTTAACGCCAAGCTCCTTAGCAATACAAATCGCCGGCATAATATTTTCAAGATTATGCGAACCAACAAGCTTAACATCTGAAACCTTGCAAATCTTCTCCTCAGCTCCATCTTTTGCATAAAAAATCGAGCCCTTATGCACAAAAGCCCCATTCAAAACTTTTTCCTTCCTGCTAACCTCCAAAACTTTCCCTTTCGCAAGCGGTTTATAATACTTTGAGTACTCATAATCTTTATTCAAAACAAGCACACCTTTTTCTGTTTGATAAGAGGCAATACTCTCTTTTGCTTGCATATATTCCATTGTGTCAGCGTGATAATCCAAATGATCAATCGTTGTATTCAAAAAAACTGAATAGTCGGGACTTTTTTTAAGGTCCTGAAGCTGAAAACAACTCATTTCAAGCACAACCATACTTTTTTCATCTAGCTCATCTAAATATTCAATAGGAGAGTTCCCAATGTTCCCTGCTAGATAAGTTTTTTTTAACTTCTTTTTTAGCATTTCATAGCACAATGTTGAACAAGTACCCTTGCCTTTAGTTCCCGTAATTCCAACTGTTTTTGAGGGAGTGTTTTCCATGAAAAATTTTGTTGCACTTGTCACTTCTACGCCTTTAATAATTGCTCCTTGAATTTTCGGCTCAAGAAAACGAATTCCGGGACTTCTAAAAATAAAATCAAATTCCTCAAGATCATCTAAATAATGTGTGCCCAAAGTGCATGAAACGCCTTGAGGAAGTAAATCTTTAAGGTCAACATTTTTATCGCAAATAGTAATGTTTCCAAAACCATGTTTTACCAAATAATTTAAAGTTGCCTTACCTTCAACTCCGTAGCCCAAAATACAAATTTTTGAACTTTTATCCATAAGAAAAAAATTTAAATAACACAACAATAATAGCACGAAGAAACACTTAAAAACGCCTTTTCCTCTAGCCAAAAATTACTAGTTGTGATATAATTGCATAAAGCGATCAAGAGTAGAAAGCTGAATATTAGTAATTAAACAAAAAACAGAATGGAAGTAAAAAAGTTATTAAAAAAAAGTTTTTTTAGTAAAAAATTTAAAATCAAAAAAGACACTAAAGAAACACAAAAAAACACTCAAAAAGGCCATCAACAAAAAGGCCAACAACAGAAAGTTCATCCAAAAAAAGGCCATCAACAGCCTACACATCAACAGCCCACTCAGCAAAGGCCACAAAACAACAGCCTTAAAACAAAACAACTTCGGCCAATAAAAAGGCACCCTATTACAAAAGGAAAACTTAGGGTTATTCCTCTTGGAGGATTAAATGAAGTAGGAAAAAACATGATGGCGCTTGAGTTTGAAGAAGATATTATAGTGATAGATATGGGCTTTCAATTCCCAGAAGAACATATGTTTGGGATAGATTATGTAATTCCTGATGTAACTTATTTAGAAGAAAATAGGCATCGTATTAGAGGCATTTTTTTTACACATGGGCACTTGGATCATATTGGAGGAGTTCCTTATGTATTACCAAAATTAAATTATCCTCCGATGTTTGCAACAAAATTCACCTCTGCACTTATAGATAAGCGTCTTGAGGAGTTTAAATTAAAAAACTTTTCAAAAATTATAACTATTTCATCAGATGATGTAATTAAACTTGGTAAGTTTACAGTAGAATTTTTTAGAGTAGCACATTCGATACCTGATGCTGTTGGCTTAAAAATAACAACACCAGTTGGGAAAATTGTGCATACTGGAGATTTTAAATTTGATGAAACACCTGCAGGACTTCATGAAAAGGCAGAAACAGAAAAGCTTAAAAAAATGGGAAACGAAAACATTTTGGCACTTTTTTCAGACTCAACAAATGCATTGAAAGCTGGCTCTACAATGTCGGAAGAAGAAGTAGGACAAATACTTGATTCTATAATAAAAAAGACAGAAAAACGCTTAATTATAGCATCTTTTTCGTCTTTGGTAGGAAGAATTCAGCAAATTATTGATTTGGCAGAAAAATACAACAGAAAAGTCTTTATTTCAGGTCGATCTATGGAAGAGACAATAAATATTGCAAAAAGACTTGGTTATATTAAGTATAAAAACGGCACAGTAATGCCTATAAAAAAGAATAAAAACACTCCAGACGAACAAACACTAATTCTCACAACTGGTTCGCAGGGAGAGGCAGTTTCAGCGTTAAGCCGTATTGCAAGAAATGAACACAATCATATTAAGGTAAAAAAAGGAGATACAATTATTTTGTCTTCATCTCCGATTATCGGAAATGAAAAAGCAATCGCTTCAGTAATAAACAAATTGTGCATTCTTGGTGCAAAAGTTGTTCACAAACAAATTATGGATGTTCACACATCAGGCCATGGCCAAAGAGAAGACCTTAAAAAAATGATAAACTATGTAAAACCTAAGTTTTTTATTCCAGTACATGGAGAATATTTTATGAGACAAGCACATGCAGATTTAGCGATTGAAGAGTGTAAAATTCCTGAAAACAACAATTTTATGCTTCAAAATGGAAACATTTTAGTATTAGACAAGGCTTCCGCTCATATTTCAAAGGCAACAGTCGAAACAAAATATGTGCTTATTGATGGTTCAGGAGAGGGCCAAGTAGGATCTCAGGTTTTAATTGAAAGAGAAATGATGGCTGAAAATGGAGCTCTTTTTGTACTTCTTTATGTTTCAAAATCTTCAAAAAAGCTCAAAGGAAAACCCGACATTATCTCAAGAGGTTTTATGTATGTTCACGAGTCTGAGGAAATTTCAAAGGAAATTATTCAAGTTGCAGAAGATGCATATAGAAGAATTATAAACAAAAATCCGTCAGCATTAAGGCACGAAATCAAGTTTTACCTTACAAGAACAATAGATAAATATACTCATGAAAAACTGGAAAGGAAGCCTGTAATAATTCCGGTTTTAATAGAAGTTTAAAAATGAAAGAACAAATAATTCCTGTATTATATATGTTTTTGCCTGCTTTTTTTGCAAATACTTGCCCTGTCTTTGCAAAAAAACTTTCTTTACCATTTGGAAAAGCAATAAATAAAAATATTTTTGGTGAAAACAAAACATACAGAGGCTTTATATTCGGGACGCTAGGAGCTTTTTTGATTTTGACTATTCAAAAATTGTTCTTAAAAAACGATTTTTTTCATTCAATTACTCTTCTTGATTTAAGCTTTTCAAATCTTTTTATTTTTTCAATTGTGTTTGGTTTTGGGGCTTTGTTTGGTGATTTGATAAAATCCTTTTTTAAACGACGCTTGAAAATAGCATCTGGAAAAGCATTTGTGCCTTTTGATCAATTAGATTTTATTCTTTCATCAATGCTATTTTTGTATCCCTTTTACAAAGTATCACTTATTCAGGCAGTAATAGTTTTAAGCATAACACCCTTTTTGCACCTAGCATCAAACATAATTGCTTTTGCCTTAAAGTTAAAAAAGGTATGGTATTAGGCTTTTTTTAGCAAAAACACAAAATCTTAAAACCTTGTTTTTTAAATTTGTAAACATCTTTAACCCTCAATCACATTCAAGGCATCGTTTTTAGTTTTTGAAACGATTAAAGCTCCATCTTCAAGAATTGTTTCAATGTTTTCAAGAATTTTTTCCCATTCCATGTCTATTGCTTCTTTTTCTTCAAAGCTTTTTGCTATTTCAAACCATTCATTATCAATTCTTGTTTGATTTGCAGAAGAAAGTCCCCTTTCAAATGCCTCAATTGCCTTTTTACCTCTGATTGTCCCAAATTCTGTTTCTTTCATATATCTTGATTTTTTTGTATATTCATTATTACTTTCAGAACTTTCAGCATTATTTCTTTGTGAAACATCCCTTGCATAAGCCATTCCAGCTTCGAACGCCTTAATAGCTTTTTTGCCCTTAACGGTTCCAAATTCTGTTTCTAGTTTTGCGGTTTTTCTCTTACCAGTATCATCTTTTAAGCTTGCTCTTGTACAATAAGCATGACCATTCTCATCTATGTGATAACCAGCTTCAATAATGTCAATGACTTCAGCAATTGTTTTTCCAAGTTCAAGACTTTGCATAACAAACTTTCGACCTTTTTCACTTGCAAATTTAAATGCATTATCAATTAGTATTTCTGCCATAGAAACATCAGAAACTCGACCTCTTCGCTTATTATACTTGTTTCTCATCGACTCATACTTCTTATCAAAACCTCTTTTTCTCTCAATTCCAATTTCACCTCTAGCAATTTTTTCAAGAATTACTTCAAAATCACCGCCATCTTCCATAAATTTAATAACCATATTTCTATCGGATCGTTTATTAAATTTATATATTTCCATAAAAACTTCATAAACACTTCCAGTAAAAATGTCTTGAATATCTCGTCCAGAACCTTTGTAAATATCTAAATCACGACTCCTTCCGTTATTTCGGTTAAATATTGAACGAAGGGCAACGGCTAAGTCCCAGTTGTCAAGACCACTTAAGAAAGAATATTTGGATTGAATTTCAGAAAACGAATGGTGTTTTCTCCAGTTATTAACAACTCCAAAAAAGGTATCTCCATCTTTTACTTTGTAATTCCATTTTTCCAATCTTTCAGCTTCAACAAAACTGCTGTCTTGTTTTTCTTCAAGATTTATTCCACCGGCTCCTAAAGCAGATGCAGTTAGCAATGCATCTTCTGCACTACTAGTATCAAGTGGACTCTTTTCGAGACCAATAATACCTGCTATAGCCGAATTATTTATATCTTTTGCAAGTAAATTGTCGAGCAGTTCTTCCTCTGTTTGAAAGGAACCTTTTATCCCAATTAGTGCACCATTTTGAGATCTGGAAACAAGAATATCTTGATCATAATCATTTGCAAGAACTTTATTTTTTTCACTCAAAGAAGCGCTATCTGGACTTCTTTTTTTCGAAAAAAGTCCAGTACCAAAACCAACTCCAAGCAAAGATAGAAGAAGTGAAGAAACAAGTAGTTTCTTTTTATTTCTATTTATAAACGAATTTTGTCGTTTAGCTTTTTTCTCTTCATCTACTTGTCTTATTTTCTCAAGCTCTTCTGCTTTTTTTATAGCCAAATATTCTTTTATTTGAGTCTGAAGTTCTTCAGGACTAGGCGGATAAATTAGTTTTGTGTTTTCAAGGTTTTGAAGGTTTAGTCTAACAATTTTCCTTTCTTGTTCCGCATTGTATTTTAATAGTTCAAGTTCAATTTTGGCCCAAAGTTGAGCGTCTTGGGCTTCAATCGTTCGAACTAGGGCTTCTCTTTGAGCATCTTTTTTTTCATCTTCAAGCCTGTTTAGCTCATTGTAGAAAGTTTTAAACTGTCTTTTTTTAGGAAAAAGAATAAGAATTTTTGAAACAACATCTTCATACACTTCTTCAAAATCTTCGCTTAAAGATGCAGTTTTTAAGGCAAAATAAGGATCAAAATTTGATAAATATGAAATTTTTTCTAAAAGAACATCATGCTTTTTGAGTTTTAATAAAAATTTGCTTAATATTTCAGAAATTTCTTCATTCCACGATGAAAGCTTTGAATCTTTTGATGCATTTTCAGCTACAAAACAGTCCTTGCCGGGTTTTTCCACTACCCTTGTTAATAAATCAAAAAATAGCTCTTTTTCTTGAATATTTAAATCATGAAAAGTAATTTTTAGTATTTTTAACGATTTTTTTAATTCTTTTATTCCTTGTGTTCTATTTTGGCACTCAAAAACAAACATTCTGAAAAAATCCTCTGCGTTTCTTTCATTCATAAACGACATATTCATTATTGCTTCAGTTTTTTTCTTAAATTTTTCTATAACATCTGTATCTTCTTCTTCAAAAGGATCTCGAAGAATAGTGTCTGCTGTGGCATTCGCATCAACTCTTTTTAAAATTTCTGTAGCGATTAAGGTAGCCATTGAATCACCATTTGGATCATTTGCAATATTTATTATTTCAATTTCTCCTGAAGACATTGGCTTTTCAGAAAGCGATTTTTCAGGAGCTTTTGGAGCTTCAAACGATAGAGGTGTTCTTTTTACAGCAGTAGGACTTTCGGTTTCTAGTATTTTCGCAAGAATACGTTCATCACAAACGGAAGTTGTATCTCCCCTAGATTCAATACTTGGTTGAGTTTCAATAAGCCTAGTTTCGTCAGTTGGACTTGGGCCTTTTACTGTTTTTTTATTTAAAATATCTAAAACTTCAGCAACTCTTGCCTCTATATCTTTATTCCTTTGTTTTTCTACTTCACTTAGATTTTTTTGATTTGTTTCGTTGCGTCTTTTTAAAATACCTAAAGCTTCTGTAGCAATCAAAAATTGTTCATCTTGATTTGGGCAACTTTCAATTTGAGAAATCAAACCTTCAACATCAACATCATCATCATCGAAAAGTGGCCCCTCGCCATCAACATTGTCTTCAAGGGAATATTCTATATCAAATAAATTTTCTTTTTTATCAGACATCTTTAAACTATTTAAAAATAAGAAAGAATTATTCTATAATATGCTGTGTTTGTCAAGAAAAGTCTTCAAAAATAGAAACAAGACTTTAAAACTAATAACAAAATAGCAGTTTTTTAAAACAAATTAAAGATTATTCAAGATTTTAAAGCGATAAACTTAGATTTTTCATAAGAATTTTTTTTCGAGTTTTTAAGTTTTTCATCTTCTAGGTCGTCATTTTTGGCAAGGAATTTGTCGTCATCAGCCATTTGAGTCCATTCGTCGTCAACATCAATAGGGATAAGTTTTTCATCTTCTAGGTCGTCATTTTTGGCAAGGAATTTGTCGTCATCAGCCATTTGAGTCCATTCGTCGTCAACATCAATAGGGATAAGCTTTTCATCTTCTAGGTCGTCATTTTTGACAAGGAATTTGTCGTCATCAGCCATTTGAGTCCATTCGTCGTCAACATCAATAGGGATAAGTTTTTCGTCTTCTAGGTCGTCATTTTTGACAAGGAATTTGTCGTCATCAGCCATTTGAGTCCATTCATCGTCAACTGAATTAAGAACTGGTGCATTATCTCTTGCCAAAGCAGTTTCAATTTTTTCAAAGGTATTCGTTCTTTCTCCTTCAACACTTTGATCTGGTTTCTTTCTTCTACTCTCTCCTCTCCATTTTCTATATCCTTCATAAGACTTTTCAAAGCCCTCCTCAAAGCTCCTATCTCCAAGGACTGCTCTTTCTTCGGATCCACTCGCCAGTTGATTGGTTAGAATATTTAAAATTACATTTGCATCATAGGGTGCATAAAAATTTCTACCTTTTCTTACTGCAAGGTTTCTTGAGATGCTTATGTAATCAGTGTCGCCTCTTCTAATGGCTTCAGCGTCGGAGTATACTGCAAGAGCAAAAAGAATTTGCATATCAGTAAAATCCTTAAAATATTCTGGAAAAACAACATTTTCCATACTGCTTTTTTCTTTCCAAATTCTAAAAAATTTATAAAGACTATCATTTTCTTGAATAACTTGTTTTGTCCAAGAATCATCAACTTGATCTGATTTTTCAGGAATTGTTTCAACAAAATCAAAATCTTTAATCGAAATTGGGTCTTTTGCGATATCTGAAATTGGGTCATTGTTTATTTCGCTAAAATCTAGTTCAATAGGTACTTCATCAAAAAGATCATTTTCATCATAAGCGTATTCATCGGAAACGATGTCTTTGCCGTCAATCACATCAAAGCAATCATCATAACTAAGCACTGCATTTTCAGAACTTCCTCCAGATCGATCACTACAAGATTGTTTTGCACCAATGCCAATTCCAACAACACTAGCAAGAATTGTTAATGCATAAGCCATTTTTTTAAACAAATTTCTTTTTGGTTTTTTTTCACTTTCTTTTTCAATCTTTGTAACTCCTGTTCCATAAACAAAACTTCTCTTTGGGTCGTTATCAATTTTAGTATAAATTTTCTTATGTTTTTTCCGTTCTTCCATCATTTTTTCTGCACATTTTATGACAATTTTGCTAATTTCTGGCCGAATGTTTGTAATAATTTTTTTAACTTGATCGCCTTCTTTGAGAAAGAATGAAGATTTACGAGAAGTTCTTTCTATTATGTCGATACATTCATCTGTACTTAATCCTTTTCTAAGTAGTTGATCTGCTTGTTTTTCAATACAAGCAATCAAAATATAAAACCTTTCCTCTTCGTTATCTCCAAGAAGTAAATTGTATTCACTAATTTTTTCTACATCAGCCATTTTTTCACCAAGATTTTTTTCTCTCCATTCTCTACTTATTCTCTCAGCTTTTTTCTCAATAGGCTCAAGAAATTTAATTCTTTTATTTATCTTTAAAACTAATCCATCAATTCTTTTAGAAACGATTTTATTAAATCTTAATTTAATTGAAGGCAAGTCCTTAAGCATGTAGCCCCTAGTAAGATCAATCAATACAGCTTGCAATATTTCTAAGTTTTTTAAGTTGTTTTCTTGATTTATAAACAAGGAAATAGAGCCAAAAACAATATCACTAAGCTTGTTTTGAATTTTTTCTTTATCAAAATTTTCGTTAACTAAATCAAAAACATCCCCAATTTTATCACTTATTGCATTTTTTGATGCAGGCCCATTTAAAGCCCCGTCATTCCTTAAAAAAACATCCAAATCAAGTGTTTTTATAACAGCAAAAACATTGTCTTCAGATATTCTTTCAGCTCTTTCAGAAGCCAAAATATTTTTCTCAGAAACATGATCTTCAAGTGTTGAAGTTTCCCAACCCTTTTTTTCAATTAAAATGTCCGGAGTGCTTTCATAAGAAGTCCTATCTGAGGGTATGGCATCAGCAATAACGGTTTCAGCAAAAGGATTTACAGGAGTTCTTGTGTCAACAATAATATCTTGTTTTTGTACGGCAGTGTCTGACGCCTCTATTTCCCCAAAAGGCCCTGAGAGCTCACCTTCTTGCATATGTTCGCCCCAATTTTCTTTTTCCTCTTGATTGTT
>Ga0334884_1001597_pt1 | contig 32725 bp, 27 predicted proteins | sample GraSluR1_MG_7_FD_207215 | JGI IMG/M metagenome (GOLD analysis project Ga0334884, IMG submission 207215) | Sludge microbial communities from methane-producing bioreactor in Wageningen University, Netherlands - Granular Sludge_12_05 R1 | ecosystem: Engineered > Bioreactor > Anaerobic >... | reverse complement strand
CATCGAAGGGGTAGACATTGATTGCGATGGCCGGCACGACGAAGATCGCCGCAGTGACCGCGATCGCCGGCCCCGACAAGCGGCGCTTCCAGCCGAGGTAGCCGGCCACGAACGGCAGGACGATCAGTGCTGCATTGAGGGCGAAGGATGTTGCGCTGAGCAGCTGAAGGCCGGCCTTCGTCGCCAGGCCGGCCGCCATGGCCACGACCAACATGACGGCCAGTTCGCGGCTGGTGCGGGTGCTCCCGGCAGGGGAGGAGGAGACCAGCACGAGTTGCTTCCAGAGCCGATCGGAGTGTTCCCGGGCGAACTCCTGCGAGACCGCGTCCAGGCTGCCCATGCGCTTGACCGCGACCAGGAACGACTCCTCGTCGTCCAGGCCGGCAGCGCTCAACTCATCGATTCGTTCGCGTAGGTGATCTTCCATCTCGTCGACGTCGGCCGCCGAGATAGCTTCGCGGCGCTGTACGTAGCGGCGCCACTGCGCGATCTGGGCCTCGAGGCCTTCATGCGGGTCGGGCTGAAGCTCGTCGACGGTCATGCCCACTCCTCGATGATGCGGTCCGGCTGCTGGGTGCTGCGCCAGACCTGTGCCAAAGCGTCTGCGACAACGGTCCACTGCTCCTGGCGTTCGACGAGTGCGGCTCGTCCGGCGGATGTGATGGCGTAATGCTTGCGTTTGCGTCCGATATCGGAAGTGCCCCACGACGACTCGACCAGGCCGAGGCGCTCGAGCCGGTGCAGCAGGGGATAGAGCATGCCGTCGGTCCAGTGCATCTGACCTCCGGACAGTTCATTGACCCGTTTGAGGATCGCGTAGCCGTATGATTCGCCGTCGGCGAGTATTCCCAGGACGAGCGGCGTCGCCGAGGCGGCCACCAGGTCCTTGTCGATATGCATAGCGCCCCTATCCCTAGGTCCTCTATGTATGGCACTCTACTCCATCTGAATGACCACGAAGACAGCGCCGTTGGGCAGCCGCCGGCGAATGCGGAACAATAGGCCATATGTCCGAGTCGATTCCTCCGCTTTCGCCTGATATTGCTGCCAGGCTCACCCGCAACGCTCAGGGTCTCGTGCCGGCGATAGTGCAGGACGCCACCAGCGGACGGGTGCTGATGATGGCCTGGATGAACGACGATTCGCTCGCGCTCACTCTGGACACCCGCCAGGCCACCTACTGGTCGCGCAGCCGCGGCGAGCTGTGGCGCAAGGGTGCTACCAGCGGCCACACCCAACGGGTGCGCGAGGTATCCATCGACTGCGACGGTGACACCCTGCTGCTGGTCGTCGACCAGACCGGCCCCGCCTGTCACACCGGGGCGGAAAGCTGCTTCGACGCGGGCGGCGTGCTGCGCGCCGACGACCCGGACGAAGCCCGCTCCACCGAGGACGATGCGTAATGATCGACGAGGCACAGATCCATCCCAGCCTTGATGAGTTCGTGGCTGCTGCCGACCGCCGGGTCATCAGCGTCTACGTCCGGCTGTTCGCCGACGACATCACCCCGGTCGGCGCCTTCCAGCAGTTGTGCGATCATCGGCCGGGCACCTTCTTGTTCGAGTCCGCGGAGCAGGGCACCTGGTCGCGCTGGTCATTCATCGGCGTGAACAATGTCGCCACCCTGATCGGAGACCGCGGCGAGTCGACCTGGACGCTGAACCGCCCGATCGCCGGGCTGCCGCAAACCGGACGCCCGCTGGACGTGCTGGACCAGACCCTGCGTCTGCTGCACACTCCGCGCGATCCCGAGTTGCCGCCGTTCACCTCGGGAATGGTCGGCTATCTCGCCTACGACCTCATTCGTGAACGAGAGCGCATCCCCGACAGCAATCCCGATGACATCGGGGTGCCGGAGATGGTCATGATGGCCGCCGGCGATCTGGCGGTCCTCGATCATCACACCGGTGAGATCTGGCTGATCGCCAACGCCATCAATTTTGATGCGTCCTCACAGCGGGCCGCGCTGGCCTGGCACGACGCCGTTGCTCGCATCCAGCAGATGGCCGCCCGGCTCGCCGAACCGCACCGCAGCATGGTCGCCGTCCGCACCGACGCAGCGCCCGCCGTGGTCCGACGCCAACGCAGCCACGAAGAGTTCGTCGAGATGGTCGAGACGGCGAAGGAGCACATCCGGGCCGGCGACATCTTCCAGGTGGTACCCAGCCAGCGTTTCGAGATCGACACGGACGCCGATGCCCTGTCCATCTACCGAGAACTGCGGCAGGCCAATCCCAGTCCCTATCTGTACCTGCTGCAACTCGAGCGCGACGGCAAGCAGTTCGCACTGGTGGGTTCCAGCCCCGAGGCACTGGTTACCGTCAAGTCCGGCCTGGCCACCACGCGTCCGATCGCGGGCACCCGGCCCCGGGGTGCCGACCCGGCGGCGGATCTGGGGCTGGAACGCGAGCTGCTGGCCGACGAGAAGGAACGCGCCGAACACCTGATGCTGGTGGATCTGGGCCGCAACGACCTGGGCAGGGTCTGCGAACCGGGCACCGTCGAGGTCACCGAGTTCATGCAGGTGCACCGCTACAGCCATGTCATGCACCTCGAAGCCAGCGTCAGCGGATGCATCAAGCCCGGCCACAGCGCCCTGGACGTCACCATGTCCTGTTTTCCGGCGGGCACCTTGTCGGGTGCCCCCAAGGTGCGCGCGATGCAGATCATCGACGAACTGGAGACAACCCGCCGCGGACCCTACGGGGGAGTGGTCGGCTACTTCGATTTCGCCGGCGATTCGGATGCTGCGATTGCGATCCGCACCGCTGTGATCAGCGACGGAATTGCCTATGTGCAAGCCGGCGCGGGGATCGTGGCGGACTCGGTGCCCGACAGCGAGGACCGCGAGACCCAGAACAAGGCAGCCGCCGTTCTCGGTGCGGTCTCGCGCGCGGGCAGACACGAGACCCTGTCGGTGAGTGCGGGTAGCGTCGATGACCGGGAACAGGAGGATGCATGAGCACCGTGCTCGACCAGATCATCGCCGGCGTCCGCGACGACCTGGCGGACCGCCAGTCGCAGACCCCGCTCGATCAGGTGATCGCGCAGATCGAGACCGCACCGGCAGTCCGCGATCCGATGCCGGCATTTCGTGCACCGCAACTGTCGATCATCTGCGAGGTCAAACGATCCAGCCCGTCCAAGGGGGCACTCGCCGAGATCTCCGACCCGGCAGAACTCGCGCTCGCCTATGCCGGGGGTGGTGCGGCGGCGATCTCGGTCCTGACCGAGCAGCGTCGCTTCGGCGGCTCGCTGGCCGATCTGGATCTGGTGCGCTGGCGGGTCGATCAGCCGATCCTTCGCAAGGACTTCACCGTCGAGCCGTACCAGATCTACGAAGCGCGTGCCCACGGCGCAGATCTCATTCTGCTGATCGTGGCAGCCCTCGATGACAAGCAGCTCAGCCGGCTCCATCAGCTGACGACCGAACTCGGCATGACCGCCCTGGTCGAGGTGCACACTCCTGAAGAAGCGCGGCGGGCGGTGGCTTTGGGTGCTGAGCTGATCGGCGTCAACAACCGGAACCTCAAGACCCTCGACGTGGATCTGTCGATGTTCGAGCGCATCGCCGGGGCCATCCCCGACGGCGTGGTCAAGGTCGCCGAATCAGGAATCAAATCCCCCGCGCATGCAGCGCGCGTCAGCGCTGCCGGCGCCCACGCCATTCTGGTCGGCGAAGCGCTGGTCACCGACGCCAACCCCGGGGCGGCGATCGCTGCGATGATCGCCGCCGGTTCCATCAACTCTCAGGAATAACGATGAAGCTCTCTGATTTCCCCGACATGCGCGGTCACTTCGATGCCTTCGGGGGCAGGTTCGTCCCCGAGGCGCTGATCCCTGCGCTGCAAGAGTTGGACGCCGAGTTCGAGCAGGCCCAACAAGATCCGGCGTTCGGCGAGGAGTTGCGCGACCTGCAGGTCAACTACGCCGGACGCCCGAGCCCGCTCACCGAGGCCAAGCGTTTCAGCGAGTACTGCGGCGGCGCCCAGATGCTGCTCAAGCGCGAGGATCTCAACCACACCGGTTCGCACAAGATCAACAATGTCCTGGGTCAGGGACTGCTGACCCGCCGAATGGGCAAGACCCGGGTGATCGCCGAGACCGGTGCCGGTCAGCATGGCGTGGCGACCGCCACCGTCGCAGCGCTGTTCGGTATGGAGTGCCGCATCTACATGGGCGAGGTGGACACCCAGCGTCAGGCGCTCAACGTGGCCCGCATGCAGCTGCTCGGCGCCGAGGTGGTTTCGGTGGCAGCCGGAAGCCGCACCCTCAAGGATGCGATGAACGAGGCGATGCGGGATTGGGTGACCAATGTCGACAACACCCACTACCTGATCGGATCGGCCTCGGGCCCGCATCCGTTCCCCAAGATCGTCCGCGAGTTCCAGCGGATCATCTCCACCGAGACCCGCGCCACGATGTTGGAGCGCTACGGCCGGCTGCCCGATGCGGTTTGCGCCTGCGTCGGTGGCGGATCGAATGCCATCGGTATGTTCGCCGATTTCATCGACGATCCCGAGGTCGGGCTGTACGGCTTCGAAGCCGGCGGTGAGGGAGTCGAGACCGGACATCATGCCGCATCCATCACCGGCGGCTCGGTCGGCGTGCTGCACGGCACCCGCACCTTCGTGCTCCAGGACGACGATGGCCAGACCATCGAATCGCACTCCATTTCGGCAGGACTCGACTATCCGGGCGTCGGCCCACAGCATGCACAGCTGGCCAAGTCCGGGCGTGCCCACTACGAGCCGGTCACCGATGCCGAAGCGATGGACGCGTTCCAGCTGCTCTGCCGCACCGAGGGCATCATGCCGGCCATCGAATCCGCACACGCGGTCGCCGGGGCCCGCAGGCTCGCATTGCGGCTGACCGAGCAGGATCCGCAGACCAGACCGGTGATCGTGGTCAACATCTCCGGTCGCGGCGACAAGGACGTGGACACCGCGATGAAGTATTTCGGCATCCGCGGTGAGGCCGATCATTCGACGGGAGCCCTGAAGTGAACACAGCTGGTACGAACGTGCTCGATGCCCGGCTCGGCATCTCGGGTCAGGTACTGAAGGCCGCCAAGGACGAAGGGCGCTCCGCTTTGGTCGGCTACCTGCCGGTCGGCTACCCGACCGTGCCCGGTTCGCTTGCGGCCATGCGCGCCCTGGTGGAAGGCACCGACGGCGTGGGCGTCGACCTGGTCGAGATCGGCATGCCCTATTCGGACCCGATGATGGACGGGCTGGTCATCCAGCACGCCACCACCAAGGCTCTCGAACGCGGAGTGCACACCCACGATCTGTTCACCGCGGTGGAGACCGTCGCCGCAGCCGGCGCCACCCCGATGGTGATGATCTACTGGAATCTGGTCTACCGCTATGGGGTGGAGGCCTTCGCACGCGATCTGGCCGCCGCCGGAGGTGCGGGACTGATCACCCCCGATCTGACTCCCGACGAGGCCGGGGAGTGGGTGGCGGCTTCGGACGCCCACGGGCTGGACCGGATCTTCCTCATCGCGCCGAGTTCGTCGGATGAGCGCATCACCACGACGATGGGCGCCTGCCGCGGCTGGGTCTACGCGACGTCGGTGATGGGAGTCACCGGAGCACGTGCTCAGACCTCGTCGGCCGCCCCGGTCATCGTCGAGCGTGCCCGGGCCGCCGATCCCAGCCTTCCGGTGGGCGTCGGCCTCGGAGTGTCGAACAGCGACCAGGCAGCCGAAGTCGGCGCCTACGCCGACGCGGTCATCGTCGGCTCGGCGCTGGTCAGCTGCCTCATCTCCGCCGAAGAGGCGGGCAACGACGACCTTCGTCCGCTGCGCGAGAAGGTTGCCGATCTGGCGGCCGGAGTGCGTCGGACCGGCCGATGATTTCGCTGGAGATTCCAGCACCGCCGATCAGCGGATTCTCGCTGGGCGGTCTGGTGATTCACTTCTACGCGATCTGCGTGCTGGCCGGGATCGTGGTGGCCGCTTGGCTGAGCCGCAAACGCTTCGCCGCACGCGGGGGCGACACCGATCGCTTCGATTCGGCGGTCTTCATCATCGTGATCGCCGGCATCATCGGCGCCCGGCTGTATCACGTGATCACTGACTATCAGCTCTATTTCGGTCCCGGACGCAATCCCTGGCAGGCCCTGAACATCCGCAACGGTGGGCTGGGGATCTGGGGTGGAGTGATGGTCGGCGCGCTGGCCGCCTGGCTGGTCTGCCGCCGCTACCGGCTCGACTTCCCGGCCTTCGCCGACACACTGGCTCCGGGGTTGCTGTTCGCGCAGGCGATCGGCAGGCTCGGCAACTGGTTCAACCAGGAGCTGTTCGGGCGTCCCACCGATCTGCCGTGGGGGCTCTACGTCGATCCGCAGTACCGGCCGGTCGGCTACGAGTCCTATGACACCTTTCAACCCACCTTCGCCTACGAGATGGTCTGGAACACCATCGGCGGTTTCGTCCTGCTGTGGGCCGAGAGGCGTTTCAAGCTCGGCCGGGGTAAACTTTTTAGTTGCTATGTCCTGTGGTACACGTTCGGGCGCTTCTTCATCGAGGCCGTCCGCATCGACCCGGTGAATCATGTCGGCGGCTGGCGGGTCAACAGCTACGTCTCGGTGATCTGCTTTGTCGGTGCGCTGGTCTTATTGATCTGGCAGTTGCGCAAACGGCCCGGTGTCATGTTGTGGCCCTTCGGTTTCCCCGCCGCGGGCGCAGGATTGGCACCGGCTCGACCACGCGCTGAAAAGAGTCTGTAACACATTGAAAACAACCTGTAACACATCCGGGTTACTCTTCAGGACTGGACCGTGTCTACCGGGCGGCGCCCAGACAGGAGTGCAGATGACTTCGACAAGTTCGGTACCCAGCAGGCAGGGGCTCTACGATCCCAGCTACGAGCACGACGCGTGCGGCGTAGCCTTCGTTGCCAAGCTCGACGGCAAGCCCACCCATGAGCTGGTTCTGGACGGCCTGACGGCTCTGGCCAATCTCGACCACCGCGGCGCGACCGGCGCCGACGCGGCGGCCGGTGACGGCGCGGGTATTCTCGTCCAGATTCCGGACGCTTTCCTGCGCGAACGAGTCGATTTCATGCTGCCCCCGGTGGGGGAGTACGCGGTGGGTATGGCCTACCTGCCCACCGACGAAGCCGAACGCGAGATGGCGATGATCTCGATCGAGAAGATCGCCCTCGAGGAACGCCTCAAGGTACACGGCTGGCGTGAGGTGCCGGTGCGCACCGAGACGCTCAGCCCGATCTCGTTGGGCGTCATGCCGCACATGATGTTGCTGTTCGTCAGCGACCGCAAACACGCCAGCGGCATCGATCTCGACCGGCTGGTCTTCCCGTTGCGCCGCCGGGCACGTTTCGAGGCGGGCATCTATTTCTCGTCGCTGTCGGCCCGCACGCTGGTCTACAAGGGCATGCTGACGACCTCTCAGCTGTCCGAGGTCTACCCCGATCTCACCGACGAGCGCTTCGCCTCGGCCATCGCGCTGGTGCATTCGCGCTTCTCGACGAACACATTCCCGTCGTGGCCGCTGGCTCATCCGTACCGGATGATCGCCCACAACGGCGAGATCAACACCGTCAAGGGCAACCGCAACTGGATGCGCGCCCGCGAATCGCTGCTGGCCAGCGATCTGATTCCCGGCGATCTAGACCGGCTCTTCCCGATCTGTGAGCCCGGTGATTCCGACTCTGCGTCCTTCGATCAGGTGCTGGAGTTGCTGCATCTGGGCGGACGCTCGCTGCCGCATGCCGTGATGATGATGGTGCCCGAAGCGTGGCAGCACAACGACGACCTCCCGCAGGCTCACCGCGACTTCTTCGACTACCACGCCTGCCTGATGGAGCCGTGGGACGGCCCGGCATGTATCAGCTTCACCGACGGCACCTTGATCGGGGCGACGCTGGACCGCAACGGGCTTCGTCCGGCTCGCTACTGGGTGACCGACGACCGGGTAATCTTCGCGTCCGAAGCCGGCGTGCTCGATGTGCCGGCCGCACAGGTTCGCGAGAAGGGACGCCTGACGCCGGGCCGGATGCTGCTGGTCGACCTGGCCAGCCACCGGCTGATCGACGATCAGGAGATCAAGGATCAGTTGGCTGCCGAGCACCCCTACGGTGAGTGGCTGAAGCAGGGCCGGGTCTTCTTGAACGATCTGCCCGAGCGTACCCACATCGTGCACGGTTCGAGTTCGGTGGCGCGCCGCCAGCAGGTCTTCGGCTACTCGCACGAAGAGCTCGCCATGATCATCGCGCCGATGGCCAACACGGGCGCCGAACCGATCGGCTCGATGGGCTCCGACACTCCGCTGCCGGTGCTGTCGGACAAGCCGCGCTCGCTGTTCGACTACTTCAGCCAGCTCTTCGCTCAGGTCACCAACCCGCCGCTGGACGCCATCCGCGAGGAATTGGTCACCTCGCTCGAGGTGCGCACCGGTCCGCAGGGCAATCTGCTGTCGCCGGGGCCCGAATCGGCCAACCAGCTGGTCATCAGCTCCCCGGTGATCGACTCGGAGCAGCTGTCGAAGATCGTTCACCTGGCCGAGCGCGCCGACAACCCGAACGGGCTGACCAGGGTCATCACCTGCCTCTACGATGCCGCCGGCGGCCCCGAGGCGCTGCGTGATCGCTTGGCCGAGATGCGTGACGAGATCACCGCGGCCATCGAGGACGGCGCGCTGTACATCGTGCTCAGCGACCGGCATTCCAACGATTCGCGGGCTCCGATTCCGTCCCTGCTGTCCACGGCGAACATGCACCACCACCTGGTGCGGCTGAAGATGCGCGCCAATATCGGCATGATCGTCGAGGCCGGTGATGTGCGGGAGGTGCATCATCTTGCCCTGCTGGTCGGCTACGGCGCGGCGGCGGTCAACCCTTACCTGCTTTTCGAGAGCGCCGAAGATCTGGCTCGCCGCGAGCTGCTGGTGACGGTGCCACCTGAAAAGGCCATTCACAACGTGATCAGTGCGCTCGAGCACGGCCTGCTCAAGGTGATGAGCAAGATGGGCGTGTCCACGATGGCGTCCTACGGCGGCGCGGAGATCTTCGAGGCCGTCGGCCTCAACAGTGAGTTCATGGCGGAGTTCTTCCCCGGCACGAGCTCGCGGGTCGAGGGCATCGGCTTGGACGAATTGGCTCACGATATCGCCGAGCATCACCGCAACGCCTACCCGGCGACCAATGCGCTGCCGCACCGCACCCTGATCACCGGTGGCCAGTACAAGTGGCGTCGCGAGGGCGAACAGCATCTGTTCGATCCGGAAAGCGTCTTCCGCTTGCAGTACGCCACCCGGACCGGACGCTATGACGTGTTCAAGCGCTACACCGCGCGGGTCGACGACCGGTCGTCGCGGCTCATGACGTTGCGTGCCTTGCTGGAGCTGAAGCCCGCTGCCACGCCGATCGATATCGATGAGGTCGAGCCGGTCTCGTCCATCGTGAAGCGGTTCAGCACCGGCGCGATGAGTTACGGCTCGATCAGCCTGGAGGCTCACCAGACGCTCGCCATCGCGATGAACCGGCTGGGCGCTCGCTCGAACACCGGTGAGGGTGGCGAGGATCCCGAGAGGTTGCACGATCCGGAGCGCTGCTCCGCGATCAAGCAGGTGGCCTCCGGTCGCTTCGGCGTGACCTCGGAGTACCTGAGCTATGCCCGAGATCTGCAGATCAAGATGGCGCAGGGTGCCAAGCCGGGCGAGGGCGGTCAGCTGCCCGGCCCGAAGGTGTACCCATGGATCGCGCGGACCCGGCATTCGACACCGGGCATCGGCCTGATCAGCCCGCCGCCGCATCACGACATCTACTCGATCGAGGATCTCAAGCAGTTGATCCACGACCTCAAGTGCGCCAATCCGTCGGCTCGGGTGCACGTCAAGCTGGTCTCCGAGATCGGTGTGGGCACGGTCGCCGCCGGCGTCAGCAAGGCGAAGGCCGATGTGGTGCTGATCTCCGGCCACGACGGTGGTACCGGTGCGGCTCCGTTGACCTCGATCAAGCATGCGGGCGGCCCGTGGGAGCTCGGCTTGGCCGAGACCCAGCAGACCCTGCTGCTCAATGGCCTGCGCGACCGCATTGTGGTGCAGTGCGATGGTCAGTTGAAGACCGGACGCGATGTCATCATCGCGGCGCTGTTGGGAGCCGAGGAGTTCGGTTTCGCGACGACCGCCCTGGTCACCTCGGGATGCATCCTGATGCGCGTCTGCCACAAGGACACTTGCCCGGTGGGCGTGGCGACCCAGAACCCGGAACTGCGCGCGAAGTTCGCCGGCAAGCCCGAGTATGTCGTCAACTTTATGGAGTTCATTGCCCAGGAAGTGCGTGAATACCTGGCGCTGCTCGGCTTCCGCACGCTCGAAGAGGCAGTCGGACGAGTCGACATGCTGGAAACCCGGGCGGCCGTCGGCCACTACAAGGCGCGGGGCTTGGATCTGTCTCCGGTGCTCCACCAGGTGGTGGTTCCCGAGGGAACCGTTCGTCACCAGGTCATCGAGCAAGATCACGAACTTGATCAGGCTCTGGACGTGGAGATGATCAAGATCGCCGCGCCTGCTCTGGAATCCGGCGAGCCGGTGGTCGGTATTCTGCCGATCCGCAATGTCGATCGCACCGTCGGCACCATCTTGGGCCACGAGGTCACGATGGCCACCGAAGGCAAGGGTCTGCCGGACGACACGATCCGCTTCGAGTTCGTCGGCACCGCCGGCCAGAGCTTCGGAGCCTTCCTGCCCAAGGGCATCAGCCTGCTGCTGACCGGTGATGCCAACGATTACCTCGGCAAGGGGCTATCGGGCGGGCACATCGCCGCGCGGTGCGATCCTGCGTCCACCTTCGACGCCAGCACCCAGATCATCGCCGGCAATGTCATCGGCTACGGCGCTACCTCGGGCGAGATCTTGCTGAATGGTGTTGTGGGGGAGCGGTTCTGCGTCCGTAACTCAGGTGCGACCGCCGTGGTCGAAGGCGTCGGTGATCACGGCTGCGAGTACATGACCGGCGGCGAGGCGCTCATCATCGGTCCGACCGGACGCAACCTGGCAGCCGGCATGTCGGGAGGCATCGCCTGGGTGCTGGACATGCGTCCCGAGGTGCTGAACACCGAGTATGTCGATGCGGTCCCGATGACCGATGCCGACGTCCGGCGTGTCACCGAGCTGTTGAAGACTCATCACGAGGTCACCGGCTCGACGCGGGCGGCCGAGTTGCTGGCTCTGCCACGCGACGTGCTCGCCAGTCGCTTCACCAAGCTGGAACCACGTGATTTCGCGCGAGTGATGCGCGCCCAGGCCGAGGCGAAAGCCAATGGCCTTCCCCAGACCGAAGTGACCGAGATCATGATGGAGGCTGCTCGTGGCTGATCCGACGGGATTCATGACCACTCCTCGCGAGGTCGCCGAGCGGCGCCCGGTGGCGCAGCGAGTGGAGGACTGGAACGAGGTCTACCCCGGGACTCCCGGTATCGCACTGCTGCCGATCATCGTCAAGCAGGCGGGCCGCTGCATGGACTGCGGCATCCCGTTCTGCCACAACGGCTGCCCGCTGGCGAACCTCATCCCGGAATGGAACGACCTGCTGTGGCGCGATGAATGGCAGGACGCCCTGGAGCGGCTGCACGCCACCAACAACTTCCCGGAGTTCACCGGGCGGCTGTGCCCGGCGCCGTGCGAAACCGCGTGCGTGGAAGGCATCAACCGCGATCCGGTGACCATCAAGAACGTCGAGGTCGCACTGATCGACAAGGGCTGGGCCGACCGCCGGGTCACCCCGCAGGTGCCGGACTGGCACACCTTGAAGACGGTCGCGGTGGTCGGTTCGGGACCGGCCGGACTGGCGGTGGCTCAGCAGCTGACCCGCGCCGGACACACTGTGGTCGTCTACGAGCGAGCCGACGCGATCGGCGGTCTGCTGCGTTACGGCATCCCCAACTTCAAGATGGAGAAGTCGGTCCTCGACCGGCGGCTCAAGCAGATGGTGCTCGAAGGCACCACCTTCAAGCCGTCCACCAAGGTCGGCAGCGACATCACCGGCGAGCAACTGCTCGAACGGTTCGACGCGGTGGTGCTGGCGATCGGTTCGACGCGTCCGCGTGACCTCCCGGTGCCCGGCCGTGAACTGGACGGCATCCATCAGGCGATGGAGTACCTGACCCAGGCCACCAAGGCGCTGAAGGGCCAGGTCCCCGGACAGATCAGCGCCGAGGGCAAGGACGTCATCGTCATCGGCGGTGGCGACACCTCGAACGACTGCCTCGGCACTGCGCTGCGGCAGGGCGCCCGATCGGTGACCCAGCTGGAGATCATGCCTCATCCGCCGGCCGAGCGTCCCGCTTCCCAGCCGTGGCCGACCTACCCGATGATCTATCGGATCGCTTCGGCGAACGAGGAGGGCGGCGAGCGGCTGTACTCGGTGAACACCAGCGAGTTCCTCGGTGAGAACGGTCAGGTGTCGGGGCTACGGATCGTCGAGGTCGAGGGGCCGGCCACCCGGTTCGCGCCGATCGAGGGTACCGAGCGCGTCATCCCGGCTCAGCTGGTGCTGCTGGCCATGGGTTTCCTCGGTCCGGAAGCCGACGGGGTTGTCTCGCAGCTGGGCGTCGAGTTGGACGCGCGCGGCAATATCTCTCGCGACGATCACTATCAGACCAGCGTGCCGGGCGTCTTCGCCTGCGGTGATGCCGGACGCGGTCAGTCGCTGATCGTATGGGCCATCGCCGAGGGACGCAGCTGCGCCAACGGTGTGGACACGTTCCTGTCCGGCGAGGAAAGCATCCTGCCGCGTCCGATCAACCCCAGCGACCGCCAAGTCCTGGCCTGACCCCCGCGCCCGCGCTCCCCGCGCCGCGCCCGGTCCGCCCGCGCCCGGTCCGTTCCCGCGCCCGAAATACGAAGCTGCGCCCGATATATCGGGCGCAGCTTCGTATTCGGGGCGCAAGAACCGGTGCCGTCCCGGCGCAGCGGGCTCCGGAGGGGCCGCGGGGTCAGGAGCGGGCGGCGGCCCAGTAGCTGCCGTCGGGGAAGCGGAACTCCTCGATGGAGGCAGTCAGTATCTCGGTGTTGTAGCCGGCGTCCCCGGTCACCTGGTAGCGTCCACCTGCGACCCGCACCGGGTGGACGAAATGCTCGTGCAGGTTGTCGACGTACTCGGTGATGCGCCCCTCGTAGCTGCCTGAGACGGCGACGTAGTCGAGCATGGACGCGTGGTGGACCATCTCACACAGCCCGACACCACCGGCGTGGGGGCAGACCGGCACCTCGAAGTGGGCAGCCAGCAGTAGCACGGCGAGGATCTCGTTCAGGGAGGCCAGGCGTCCGGCGTCGATCTGGCAATAGTCGATCGCGCCGGCCTCGAGAAACTGCTTGAACATCACCCGGTTGTGGCAGTGCTCACCGGTGGCGATACCGATCGGCGCCACTCCTTCGCGCACCTTGCGGTGGCCGAGGATGTCGTCGGGGCTGGTCGGTTCCTCGATCCATCGCAGATCGAATTCCTTCAGGGCATTGACCCACTCGATGGCGGTGGGCACGTCCCACACCTGGTTCGCGTCGATCATCAGCGGTCGATCCGGGCCGATCGCTTCCCGGGCCTTACGGCAGCGGCGAATATCGTCAGCAAGATTCGCGCCGACCTTGAGCTTGACCGCGGTGAAGCCCAGTTGCTCCTGCTCGGCGATGATGCGCAGCATCTTCTCGTCGGAGTAGCCGAGCCAGCCGGCCGCCGTGGTGTAGGCGGGGTACCCCTTGGCCTCCAGATCGGCGATGCGCTCCGCCTTGCCGGGTTCGGCCTTGCGGAGGATCTCGAGTGCCCGTTCGCGAGGCAGCACGTCGGCCAGATAGCGCAGGTCGGCGATGTCCACCAGCTGCTCGGGTGTCATATCGGCGAGCAGCCGCCAGACCGGTTTGCCGGCCAGTCGTCCGGCCAGGTCCCAGGCCGCGTTCATGACCGCCGACAAGGCAAGATGAACGACACCTTTCTCCGGGCCCAGCCAGCGTAGCTGTGAATCCGAGCACAGACTCAGGTAGGTGCCGCCCATGTCGGCGACCATCTGGTCGACGTCGCGTCCGATCAGCCGGTTCACGATCTCCCGAGCAGCCATGCAGACGATGTCGTTGCCGCGTCCGATAGTGAACGTGATGCCGTACCCGGCCAGCGGCTGCCCGGCGGCGTCGAGGCCATCGGTGTGCAGCACGACATAGCTCGCCGAGTAGTCGCCGTCGGGGTTCATCGCGTCCGAGCCGTCGGCCTCCAGCGAGGTCGGGAAGCGGATGTCGATGGTTTCGGCCGAAGTGATGATGGCCATTGTTCTCCTGTCAGTGGTTGAAGACGATATTGCCGAAGACGTCGCCGGCCGCCATGCGGGCGAAACCCTTGCGGGCTTGGTCGAGCGGGAGTTCCTGATCGATCACCGGCTGGATGCCGGTGGCCTGCACGAAGGCCAGCAGATCGCGCAACTCGCCGATGGTGCCGGCTGTGGAGCCGTGGATGCGCAGTTCACGGAAGAAGATCTTGGTGAGTTCGGTCTTGGACGGGTCCCCGGTGGTCGCCCCGCAGGTCACCAGCGTGCCCCCGGGTCGCAAGACATTGATCGAGTGGCTCCAGGTCGCCGCCCCGACATTGTCGATGACCGCATCCACCTTTTCCGGTAGCCGGGCACCGGACGCGAAGACCTGCTCGGCGCCGAGGTCGAGCGCCCGCAGCCGACGGTCCTCGTCCCGGCTGGTCACCCAGACCCGCAGGCCGGCTGCTGCGGCCAGCTGGGTCGCGGCCGAGTTCACGCCGCCGCCCGCACCCTGAATGAGCACCAGATCGCCCGGACGAAGACCCGCCTGGGTGAACAGCATCCGGTAAGCGGTCAGCAGGGTGACCGAGCACAGTGCCGCGGTGCTCCAGCTCAGCTGGGCCGGCTTGGGCACCAGGTGATGGGTGGGCACCAGCACCTTTTCCGCGAATGTGCCGTCGACGCCCTCCGACAGCATCGTCCGATGCGGATCGAGTGGATCGGGGCCACTCCAGCCCGGACTGGTGACGATGCTGTGGATGACGACCTCGTTGCCGTTCTCGTCGATTCCTGCGCCGTCGCAGCCAAGAATCCGCGGCAGTTGGTCGGGGCGCAGTCCGACGCCCTTGAGCGACCACAGGTCATGCCGGTTCAGGCTGCTCGCCCGCATGGTGATGATGCTCCAGCCGTCCTTCGGCTCCGGTTCCGGGCGTTCGCCGATCTGCAAACCGGCCAGAGGATCGGTGGACGACAATGACACAGCGCTGACTGCCAACATGCCTGCAACGCTAGTTCATTGGTTCGCCGGGTCGCCACGCCCGGCCGAGGCGCTGCCGCGTCCATCTGGCGGGCACGGCGTGGCGGCCGAGGCCATCGGGGGCACTGTTCTGGCTGGGTGAGGCATCGCTCACCGTGAACCGTCGAGGAGGAAACCATGGATTCCGGCACGCGCAGTGTGGCGATCATCGGAAGCAGTGGTGGCAATCTCAGGTCGCAGGGCGGCGACGATCCCGCCGGGCTGCTGAGCGAGATCATCCGCCAGTTGTCCACCGCAGGGCTCACCGTCGCGGCAGTGCAATTCGTGGCCGCCGCCTCATCGATGGAGTCGGCAGCTGGGTCCACACCCGCCGCGCTGTGGGTGCTGGACGAACAACTGCGTCCCGAAGTCGCGATGGACGGCACCTTGGAGCAGATCAACGCCGCCGCCCGCCAGGCCGATGCGGCGCTAGCCGCCCAGGTCGCGGCGGGCGAGATCGATGGTCTGGTACTGGTCAGCTGTGATCCGGGCGACACCAACTCGAAGGCGATCGCCGCCGCGGCAGCGGCCGGGCTGCCGGCTGTCGGCACCGGTGGCACGTCGATCGCCGGGGCACAGGCGGCCGGACTGTCGGTGGTCGCGGCCTCCGGTACCACCGGGTCGACCAACCGCACACGCGCGGTCTCCTATGCCTCGGGACTCGCCCGGCACTGGAAGCTCAAGTACTTGCCCTCCCTGGGATCCGCAGAAGCGGGCGCCGGCACGACGGAATCGCCGTGGCGGCGGATCAGTATCCGCGGCATCATGGTGCCCGCCATTCCCGCCTTCATCGCCATGGCTGTGGTGTTGGCGATCTCCAAGATCCCCGGGTTGGACGGCCTCACCCCGGCCTTCGACGCCCTGATCGCCGGTATCCCCGTGGTGGTGGCGATCGTGGCCGCCCGCAAGATCTCGGGCCTGGACGAGGTGGGCGTGGTGGCGGGCGCAGTCGCCGGCCTGCTGTCGGTGAACGGCGGCATCATCGGCGGGCTGGTCGGCGGCGTGCTGGCCGGTATCAGCGTCTACTACCTGATGCGGCGGACGCTGGCGTGGGGCTGGCCGGTCACCACCGCGAATATCGTCTCGGCCGGCCTTTCGGGTCTGGTGTCGGGGTTGGTCGTCTTCTTCGTGCTGGCTCCGGCTACCAGCTGGCTCGGCGGCGCGGTGAAGGCCGGTATCGAGGCGCTGGTCGGTTTCAATCCGCTGCTGGCCGGTGCGGTCGCCGGTCTGGTGATGTGGCCGGCGATCATGTTCGGCATCTACCACTCGGTGATTCTGCCCCTGGTGCTGGTGGAGATGAGCGAGAAGGGGCACAGCTTCTTCGGGGCGATCGACATGACCTCGCTGGTGATGGTCAGCCTGGGCATCACCCTGGCCAATATCGTGCGTCCGCGCTCGTCGGGTGAGCGGGCCCTGGCCGCCTCGGGCGCCTCGATCAACTTCTTCTTCGGCACCTTCGTGGAGGCCGCGTACCCATTCATGTTCGCCGACAAGCGGGTCTTCGCGTCTGCCCTGGCCGCTGCGACCGTCGGCGGGGCAGTGGTGGGCATCACCGGTTCGGAGGCCACCGCCTATCTGCCGGCCTTCGTGGCCCCGTTCGTCTCGACGAATGCACTCGGTCTGACGCTGGCGATGGTCGCCGCGGCCGGCACCGCGTTCATCTTGACCCTGCTGTCGAATATCTCGGCCAGCCGGAAGCTGACCGGGGGCCGAGCCTGAGTCTGCCCATGTCGGACGAGAAGAGAACGCGATGACATCCGGCCAGAACCCGCCGAACGACCCAGGCGGTCGGACGAACGAGGTCGACGACGTCGACATCGGGCCAGGTGCCCTCCTCGCGGAGAAATCGGACGCCGTATGCCGAATGGGATCGCTGATGCTCACCTCGGGCACCGGCTCCTATCGGGTCAAGGCGGCCATGGGACGCGTGGCTCAAGCGCTGGGCATCGACCAGATCGAGGCGCAGGTCAGCCTGAACGAAATCGTGGCCACCACCCGCGCCCACGGCACCTTTCGCACCCAGGTGGTGGAGGTGCCCGCCCCGGTTGTGAATGCCGACCGCCTCGGCGCACTGATGCGGATATCGTTGCGGGCCTCTGCTGGGCTCACGGCGGCCACCCTCCAGCATCAGCTCGACCGGGTCGAGCAGCGTCGACCGCTGTATCCGACCGGCCTCGTGATCGCCGCGGCGGCGGGCGCCTGCGCAGCGTTCGCCTTCCTCAACAACGGGCGTTGGCAGGAGTGCGTCGCAGCCGGAATCGCAGCCGCCGCGGGCAAATGCGTCCAACTGGCGCTGAGCCGGGTCCGGCTGAACCAACTCGCCATCGTGGCAGTGGCAGCCTGCGCGGCCTGTCTGGTCTACGTGCTGTCCGCGGAAGTCCTGCGATGGGCGTTGCCGGACGCTGCCGAACCCCTGCATGCTGCGGCTTTCACCTCGGCCATCCTGTTCCTGGTGCCCGGGTTCCCACTACTGACGGCGGGGATCGATCTGGCACGTTTCGACTTCACATCGGGCATGTCCCGGTTGCTCTACGCCGCGATGATCACACTCGCCTGTGGAATGGGAGCGTGGCTGATCGCCTGGGCATTCGGGCTGGTTCCCACCGAGATACCGGCACCGGACCTGTCGTGGTGGTCGCTGGCAGGTCTGCGGATTCTCGCCAGTTACCTGGGCGTGCTGGGGTTCGCCGTCACCTTCAACACGCCCATTCGGGTCGCGCTGTGGTGTTCGGGGATCGGCGCGGTGGCCAATCTCGGCCGGCTGTCGGCGATCGATGCCGGAGCGAACCCCTTGTTGTGCGCGACCCTGGCGACCACGGCCGTCGGCCTGATGGCGGCGTGGGCGTCCCAGCGGGTCCTGTCCGCGCGCATCACCTTGTCGGTTCCCGCCGTGTTGATCATGGTCCCGGGAGCGAGCGCCTTCCGGGCGCTGATCGCCATGATCAACCACGATCCGCTGAGCGCACTGGCCAACGGCTTGACCAGCCTGAGCGTGGTCGTCTGTCTGGCCGCCGGCCTGGCGATCGCCCGGATGGTCTCCGACCCGGCCTGGATCTCGGCGAACCCGTCGTGGACCCAGATGCCACGCACCCACGCCCAGCAGGCCTTGCGCGCCCATCTCCAGCAGCCCCCGCAGGACGATGCTGACTAGGTGAGGAACCATCGTGTGAAGTCGTCACGGGCAGGCCTCCGAGGCATCGGGCCGTCCATCGGAGACCCGAGCGGCCCGCGCGCGCCGCTAGACTCGCTACCCTGACCGCGTCCGCTGAAAAGCGCACATCGCAAAGGAGCAACACTCATGGCCGAGCCATTCAACGTCGTCGCCATCATCCATCCGCTGCCCGGCAAGCGTGATGAGATCATCGAGGCCTTCCGGGTGGTCTCGCCCCTGGTCCATCAGGAGAAGGGCTGCGAACTGTACGCGCTGCAGTCCACCCAGGAGGGCGAAGGCCTGATCGTCATCGAACGCTGGAGCACCGCCGACGACCTGCAGGCTCACGCCACCGGTGCGGCCATGGACAAGCTGAACGAGCTGAGTGCGCACCTTCGCGCCACCGCCTCCGATGTCATCCTGGTCGACCAGGTTCCCCTGGGCGACCCGAGCAAGGGTGTGATCCGCTGACGGCGCAGCCTCGGGCCACCAGCTGACGACCCGGGGTAGGGTGAGGCAGGGCACGCCTGGAAGGGCACGCTAGGAAGGGCAGGTCGATACGCATGGCGCAGGGGTTCGTCCATCTGCACAACCACACTGATTTCTCCATGTTGGACGGTGCGGCGCGCGTCGACGATCTGATCTCGGAGGCCAAAGCCCAGGGCATGCCCGCGATCGCGATCACCGATCACGGCAACCTGTTCGGCGCCTACGAGTTCTACAAGACCGCCATGAAGCACGAGATCAAGCCGATCATCGGGCTGGAGGCCTACCTCACCCCGGGCACCCCGCGCTGGGAACGCAAACGCGTCCAGTTCGGCGACGGCACCGGCGACGACGTCGCCGCCAAGGGTGCCTACACCCACATGACCATCTGGAGCCAGACCCGCGAGGGCATGCACAACCTGTTCCGGCTGTCATCGCGGTCCAGTCTCGAGGGCCAGTTCTACAAGCCGCGCGCCGATCGGGAACTGCTGAACGAGTACCACGACGGCCTGATCGCCACCAGTGGCTGCCCGTCGGGTGAGGTGCAGACCTATCTGCGGCTCGGCATGTTCGACAAGGCGGTGGCCTCGGCCAGCGAGTTCCAGTCGATCTTCGGCAAGGAGAACTTCTACGTCGAGCTGATGGATCACGGCCTGTCGATCGAGACGAAGGTGCGCTCCGATCTGCTCCGGCTGGCCAAGAAGATCGGCGCGCCGCTGGTCGCCACCAACGACCTGCACTACGTGCATGCCGAGGACGCCAAAGCCCAGGACATCTTGCTGTGCGTCTCGTCCGGCTCGCGGGTCAGCGACGCGAACCGCTTCAAGTTCGACGGCACCGGCTACTACCTGAAGACCGCGGACCAGATGCGGACGCTGTTCAGCAACTATCCGCAGGCCTGCGACTCGACGCTCGAGATCGCCGAGCGTTGCCAGACCAGCTTCGACGAGGGCAATGGCACCTTCATGCCGGTCTTCCCGGTGCCCGACGGCGAAACCGAGGAGTCCTGGTTCCGGCACGAGGCCGAGATCGGGCTGCGGCAGCGCTACGGCGACCCGCTGCCCGATCATGTCCGCGAGCGTGCCGACTACGAGATCGACATCATCTTGACCAAGGGCTACCCGGGTTATTACCTGGTGGTGGCCGACTACATCATGTGGGCCAAGCGCAACGGCATCCGGGTGGGACCGGGCCGTGGTTCGGGAGCCGGCTCGATCATCGCCTACGCGATGGGCATCACCGATCTCGACCCGCTGCCGTACGGGCTGCTGTTCGAACGCTTCCTCAACCCGGAACGTCCCTCCCTGCCGGACTTCGACGTGGACTTCGATGAGCGCCGCCGCGGTGAGGTGCTCGACTACGTCACCCGCAAGTACGGCAAGGACCACGTCGCGCAGATCGTCACCTACGGCACCATCAAGGCCAAGCAGGCGGTCAAGGACTCCGCGCGGGTGCTCGACAAGGCCTTCGTGGTGGGGGAGCGGATCACCAAGGCGATGCCGCCCGCGGTGATGGGCAAGGACGTGCCGCTCAAGCAGCTGTTCAACCCTGAGCACCCCCGATACGCCGAGGGCGGCGAGTTCCGTGAACTGTTCTCCTCCGATCCGGAAGTCGAGGAGGTCGTCACCACCGCGCAGGGCATCGAGGGCCTGAAACGCCAGTGGGGCGTCCACGCCTGCGGCGTCATCATGGGGTCGGTGCCGCTGACCGACGTCATCCCGGTGATGAAACGCGAGCAGGACGGCGCCATCATCACCCAGTTCGACTACCCGAGCGCTGAATCGCTGGGCCTGGTGAAGATGGACTTCCTGGGCCTGCGCAACCTCACGGTGATCGATGATGCGCTGCACAACATCAAACGCAACAAAGGTGACGAGATCGCGATCAACGACATCGCGTTGGACGATCCCGCCACCTTCGACCTGCTGCAGCGCGGCGATACGTTGGGTGTCTTCCAGCTGGATGGCGGCCCGATGCGCGCCCTGCTGCGCTCGATGCGGCCCGACAAGTTCGAAGACATCTCCGCGGTCGGCGCGCTCTACCGACCCGGCCCGATGGGCGCCGACTCCCACAACAAGTACGCGCGCCGCAAGACCGGACGCGAACCGGTCACCCCGATCCACCCCGAACTCGCCGAGCCGCTCAAGGACATCCTGGACGAGACCTACGGCCTGATCGTCTATCAGGAACAGGTGATGGCCATCGCCCAGCGGCTGGCCGGCTACACCCTGGGCGCCGCAGATCTGCTGCGCCGCGTGATGGGCAAGAAGAAGAAGAAGGAACTGGACGCCCAGTACGACCGCTTCCGCGACGGCATGCTGGAGCGCGGCTACTCCCATGAGGCCTTCCAGACCGTCTGGGACATCCTGGTGCCGTTCAGCGACTATGCGTTCAACAAGTCGCACTCGGCCGCCTACGGCCTGGTCAGCTATCAGACGGCCTGGCTGAAGGCGAACTATCCCACCGAGTACATGGCGGCACTGCTGCAGTCGGTGAAGGACGAGAAGGAGAAGTCGGCGGTCTACCTGGCCGAATGCCGCCGGATGGGCATCAAGGTACTGCCGCCCGACGTCAACGAATCCGAAGGCATGTACACCGCTGTCGGCACCGACATCCGCTTCGGGCTCGGGGCGATCCGCAATGTCGGCGCGAACGTCGTCACGGCGATCGTCAGCGCCCGCGAGGAGCACGGGCCGGCCACCGACTTCTACAGCTTCCTCGACAATTCACCGCTGGCGGCCTGCAACAAACGGGTCATCGAATCGCTGATCAAGGCCGGCGCGTTCGACTCGTTCGGGCATTCGAGGCGCGGACTGATGGACATCTTCGAGTCGGCCGTCGATCAGGTCGTCGAGCTGAAACGCAATGCCGAACACGGCCAGGATTCGCTGCTCGGCGGTTTCGGCTTCGAGGACGAGCAGGCAGCGCTTCCGCACGATCCGGTGCCCGAGGCCGAGGACTGGGACAAGCGCACCAAACTGGCCTTCGAGCGCGAAATGCTCGGCCTGTACGTCTCGGACCACCCGCTGAACGGCTTGGAGCATGTGCTGCAGACCGAGCGGACGACGACCATCGCCGGGCTCACCGAGCGCGGTGAATCGGCCCAGGGCGGCACCCAGACGATCTGCGGCATGATCACGCAGGTGCAGCGCCGCCAGACCAAGCAGGGCCGCATCTGGGCGTCGTTGGTCGTGGAGGACCTCGATGCATCGATCAACGTCTCGGTCTTCCCCAACGTCTACGAGCAGGTCGCCGGCGAACTGGTGCCCGACTCGATCGTGCGGGTCAAGGGCCGGGTCAACGTGCGGGACGATTCGGTCGAGTTGCATGCCGACACCGTCAACGGCCTGGACGTCACCTCGGCCGGCAACCGTCCGGTGGTCATCGAGATGAAGCTGAACCGCTGCACTCCCGGCGTGGTCGACCGGCTGCGCGGGGTCCTGTGCGCTCATCCCGGCCCGACCCAGGTGCGGCTGAGATTGCACAGCCCCGATCAGACCACCGTCTTCCAGCTGGCCGACGAACTGCGCGTCAACCCTTCCCAACCGCTGATCGCTGATCTGAAGGCGCTGCTGGGGCCGTCCTGCCTGGGGGCCTGAGCCGCCAACTACACTGAAGGACATCCGATTCGAGGAGTGCGCTGATGACCAATGCGGCGGCCCAGACCGTACTGTCCGAGCAGGCACCACTCTCGGGCAGCCCGGGCGAGGCGTCCGGACAGAACCGGCTGGCGCGCCTGCGGATAGCCGTCCGGCCGCTGGCCACGCGAGTGCTGCTCTATACCGGCCTCGCGATCGTCGCGGGCGTGATCGGCGGCTGGGTCTGGCACGCGATCGTCAAGGTGCCCACCTACCTCACCAGCGATGACGGATCGGTGCAGATGACCGAACGGGCCGTCAGCCAGATCTTCTCGATCGACGCGATCTTCGTCATCATCGGTCTACTCGTGGGTCTTGCTCTCGGCCTGGTGGCCTGGCTGTTCTTCCGCAAGACAGGCTGGCCGGTGGCACTGGCCGCTACGCTCGGCGGGTTGCTGGCAGGCGGAGTGTGCTGGCTGGTCGGCGTCCTGCAGGGGCCGAGCAACTTCGCCGAGCGGGTCGCGTCTGCCAACCCCGGTGACCAGGTGCCCATCGATTTCCAGCTGCACACCGGCTCTGCGTTGCTGGTCTGGGCGCTGGGCGCGATCATCCCGGTGATGCTCTACGCGAATCTCAGCCGTGAGGACGACAAGGACTGGGAGATTCCGGCATCCTTGTCGTCGCCGCTACGGCCGGGCGCGTCCGATATCGGCGAAGGTGGCGTGGAGCACACTGGCCAGGTCACGAGCGGCAAGCTCAACTGAGAATCCCCGGCGGCCACCCGAGACCAGCATGGTCTCGAACTCCAGTGCCGACGAGTCGATGTAGACCGGCAGCTGACGTTTCTGCCCGAGCGGGGAGATACCGCCGACGACATATCCGGTGATGCGTTCGGCGTCCGCCGGGTCGGCCATCACCGCCTTCTTCGCCCCGGCCGCCTGAGCCAGCGCCTTCAGATCGAGCTGGCCGCTGACCGGTACCACCGCACACACGGTCGGCTCCGGGCCGCCGGTCAGTTCCGCGACCAGCGTCTTGAAGGTGCGCCGCGGATCGACACCCATCGCTTCGACGGTTTCCTCGCCGAAGTGGTGATTGCTCGGGTCATGGTCGTACTCGTGGACGATATGCGCGACCTTCGCCCGCTTCAGCACGGCCGTCGCGGGGGTCGCTGCACCTGCTGTCTTGCGTTTGCTCATCTCAGATCACCTGCTGTACCAGTCCTACCGCGATCGGGGCAATCACGATCCCCGGTAGCATATCGGCGATCCGGATCTGCTTGATCGACAGCAACCGCAACGCCAGCCCGCCCAGGATCACACCCCCAGCCACCGTGAGTGCGTCGATCTGGGCGGTCGGCAGCACATCGCCCAGCGCCCAGCCGACCAGGGTGAGCCCGCCCTGCAGGATCGCGACCACGAGAATCGAGGCCGCCACGCCGGCACCGAACGAGGCGGCGAATGCCATCGCGGCGAACAGGTCGAGCACCGACTTGAGGTACAGCTGTTCGGCGCCCCGGCCGAGCCCATCGTTCAGCGATCCGAGGATCGCCATCGGCCCGATGCAGAAGACCAGCGAGGCGGTCACGAATCCGTCGATGAACCGCAGCTGCGCGTTCTCCTCGTCCGCGCCGCGGTCGCCGCGGACCAGCGAGCGGCGCAGCCACGCACCCAGTTGGGTGACCCGGTCCTCGAGTTTGAGCGCCGACCCGATGAGCGTCCCGATGAGCATCGACACCATGATCACCACCAACCCCGCGCTGCCCACCGCCGAACGCAGGGGCTCGGCTGCCAAGGGCACGATCGAGGTGCCTGCGATCACCAGGGTCAGCAGTCCCAAGACATCGGTCACGGTCGAACGGGTGCGCTCGTTGAACCGGTCACCCAGCAGCATGCCGATCCCCGAGCCGATCAGCACGGCGACGACATTGACGACGGTTCCGACCCCGATGAACTGCACAATCACGACAGCCATCACATCACCTAGCGCATGCCCTGCGCCGCGGTGTCTCAGCACACCGGCCATGGCGGTGCGCGTCTGTTCGCGTGACCCCACTAGAATCGAGGCGTGCTTTCCATGATCGACCTGACCGAACTGAGCCTCGACGACTACTCGTCCGTGCTGCCGCGCGGACAATTCGACGTCGGTCATGCGGTCGACGTGGTGCGTCCGGTCTGCGAGGCCGTGCGCGATCAGGGCCAGGACGCGTTGCTGCGCTTCAGCGAGCAGTTCGATCATGTGGTTCCGGTAAGCCTGCGAGTCCCGGCACAGGCTCTGCGCGACGCCCTCGACCAGATCGATCCGGCGGTCCGCGCGGCGATCGAGGTATCCATCGAACGCCGCCGCACGGTCTGTGAGCAGACCGAGACCGAGCCGCACTATCGCAACGTCGAGCTGGCGCCGGGCGCGGTGGTCGGCAATGTCATGGTCCCCGTGCAGCGAGTGGGGCTGTACGTGCCCGGTGGGCTGGCCCCGCTGGCCTCCAGCGTGGTCATGAACGTGGTGCCCGCCCAGGTCGCCGGCGTCGAGTCGCTGGCGGTCGCGACGCCGCCGCAGGCGGAGTTCGGTGGGCTGCCGCACCCGGTTATCCTGGCCACCTGCGCCTTGCTCGGGGTGGACGAGGTGTACGCGGTCGGAGGCAGTCAGGCCATCGCGATGTTCGCCTACGGTGTTGCCGGACTGTGCCCGCGGGTCGATCTGGTGACCGGGCCGGGCAATATCTACGTGGTCGCCGCCAAGCGGCTGCTGCGTGGTGTGGTCGGTATCGACGCCGAGGCCGGTCCCACCGAGATCGCCGTGATCGCCGATGAGACCGCCGATGCGCGTTTCGTGGCCGCCGACCTGATCAGCCAGGCCGAACACGATCCGATGGCGGGTTCGGTGCTGATCACCGACAGCCGCGACCTTGCCGACCGGGTGCAGCGCGAGATCGACAGCCAGGTGGCCCGTCTCGACACCGCCGACCGGCTGCGCAAGGCGCTGGGTGGCCCACAGTCCGCGATCGTGCTGGTCAGCGGCATCGACCAGGCCGTCGACGTCGCGAACGCCTACGCCGCCGAGCATCTCGAGATCCAGACCGCCGACGCGTCCACGGTCGCCCGCCGGATACGCAACGCGGGTGCCGTCTTCGTCGGTGACTACGCGCCGGTACCGTTGGGAGACTACAGCGCAGGCTCCACACACGTGCTGCCCACCGGCAGCGCAGCGCGCTATTCGTCCGGCCTGACGGTGCGCAGCTTCATGAAGTCGATGCACATCATCGAGTACTCGCGAGAGGGCTTGGCGGCAATAGCAGACGGCATCGTGGACTTCGCGCACGCCGAGCGGCTGCCCGGACACGCCGCGGCGATCCAGCTGCGCGTGGAGGAGGAACGATGACCCTAGGTAACGGCAACCAGATCCGCCTGGCCGATCTGCCGCTGCGCCCCGAGTTGGTGGGAGAGGAGCCCTACGGCGCTCCGCAACTCGACGTCCCGGTGATGCTGAACGTCAACGAGAACCCGTTCCCGCCCAGCGCCAAGGTGCGTGCCCAGATGGGCGAGGCGGTGCGCGAGCTGACCAAGACGATCAACCGCTACCCGGACCGGGAGGCGCTGGGGCTGCGCCGCGACCTGGCGTCCTACCTCGGCTTCGGGCTGACCTCCGACAACATCTGGGTGGCCAACGGCTCCAACGAGGTGATGACCCATCTGCTCCAGGCCTTCGGCGGGCCCGGACGCACACTGCTGGCCTTCACCCCGACCTATTCGATGTATCCCGAGTACGCGCGCAATACGCACACCAACTACGTCACCGTGCCCCGGCGCCACGACTTCACCCTGGACGCCGAGCTGGTGCTCGGCGCGATCCGGGAGCACCGGCCCGACATCGTGATGATCTGCACACCCAACAATCCAACGGGAACCCAGACCCCGGTCAGCGTCATCGGTGAGATCTGCGCCGCGACCGACGCGATCGTGATCGTCGACGAGGCGTACCAGGAGTTCACCGAGGTCCCCGAGGATTCCGCGCTGGCTCTGCTGCCCCGATTCGGCAAGCTGGTGGTGAGCCGCACAATGAGCAAGGCGTTCGCGCTGGCAGGCGGCCGGGTGGGCTATCTTGCCGCGGCCCCGGCCGTGGTGGATGCCTGCCGTATCGTCCGGCTGCCCTATCACCTGTCGGCCCAGACTCAGGCGCTCGCCCGGGTGGCGCTGGCCAATACCGCCGAGATGCTCGGCCAGGTCGACGTGTTGCGCGAGGAGTGCCAGAAGAGCCAGCAGTGGCTGCGTAGGCTAGGTCTTCAGGTGGTGCCCAGCCAGGCGAACTTCTGTCTGTTCGGACGATTCGCCGACCGTCACGCGGTCTGGCAGCAGCTGCTCGATCGAGGCGTGCTGATCCGCGAGACCGGCCCGGACGGATTCCTGCGGGTCTCGGCCGGGACGCCCGAGGAGATGGCCGCCTTCCGCACCGCACTCAGCGAAATCCTGCATCACCAGAAGATGATCAGCCCAGACGAGGAGACAACGAAATGACCACTGAAGCACGCGTCGCCGCAGTGCATCGCGTCACCAGCGAGTCCGATGTCGAGGTCAAACTCAACCTGGACGGCACCGGCGAGTCGGTGATCAGCACGGGGGTCGGCTTCTACGACCACATGCTGACCGCCTTGTCACGGCATTCACTGATCGACATGGAGATCAAGACCACCGGCGACATCTACATCGACGGGCATCACTCCATCGAGGACACCGCGATCGCCATCGGTCAGGCCCTCAAGTCCGCCCTCGGTGACAAGCGCGGCATCCGCCGCTTCGCCGACGCGACCGTACCCCTGGACGAGGCCCTGGCCCGTTGCGTGGTCGATGTCGCCGGGCGTCCCTACGTGGTCGTCAGCGGCGAACCCGAGGGCCAGATCTATGCGCGCATCGGCGGCACCGAGCCGCTGTACGCCGGTTCGATGACTCAGCATGTGATCGAGTCGCTCGCCTTCAACGCGGGCATCTGCGTCCATCTGACCCTGCTGGCCGGACGCGAGCCGCACCACATCGTGGAGGCCGAGTTCAAGTCCTTGGCCCGGGCGTTGCGTTTCGCCGTCGAGCCCGATCCGCGGGTGACGGGGGTGCCGAGCACGAAGGGCGCGCTGTGACCGAGCCCAGGATCGGCGTGCTCGACTACGGTTCGGGAAACCTGCATTCGGCCTGCCGAGCCCTGGAGGCCGCCGGCGCCCAGGTGCGGCTGGGTAGCCGGGCCGACGAGTTCGCCGGCGCAGATGCGCTGGTGGTGCCGGGTGTGGGTGCTTTCGCGGCCTGCATGTCCGGGTTGCGCAGCATCGGCGGTGACGATCTGGTTCGCGACTGGGTCGACTCCGGCCGTAAGCTGCTCGGCATCTGTGTCGGGCACCAGGTACTGTTCGCGCACGGTGTCGAACGCGGGGAACACGCCGACGGCATCGGCATCTTTCCCGGCACCGTGGAACGGCTCACCGCACGCCGGCTGCCGCACATGGGCTGGAATACGGTGGAGACGCCTGCACAGGCGGGAGTCTTCGAAGGTCTCGGCGATCGCAGGTTCTATTTCGTCCACTCGTACGGAGTCCATGCCACCGACGCTGGTGGGGTGGCCTCGGTACCTGCGGATGCCCGCATCACCTGGTGCGAACACGAAGAAGATAGGTTCATTGCTGCCGTCCAGTGGGGCAGCGTGACCAGCACCCAGTTCCACCCGGAGAAGTCCGGCGCGGCTGGGGCGCAGCTATTACGCCATTGGCTATTGAGTTAAGGTCGTTAAACGTGTCTATGACGAACACTTCCACCTCGGCAGATCCACAACGGTTGGTGCTGCTACCGGCGGTCGATGTGCACGACGGCAAGGCGGTCCAGCTCGTTCAGGGCGCCGCCGGCACCGAACGTGTCTTCGGCGATCCGCTGGAGGCCGCATTGCGCTGGCAGTCGCAGGGAGCTGAATGGCTGCACCTGGTCGATATCGATGCGGCCTTCGGTCGCGGCTCCAATGCCGAGCAACTCGCCGATGTCGTCGGTGCCCTGGACATCAATGTCGAACTGTCCGGTGGTATCCGCGACGATGCTTCCCTCGAGCGTGCGCTGGGCACCGGTGCCCGCCGCGTCAACGTGGGCACGGCGGCGCTGGAGAACCCGCAATGGTGCGAGAAGATCATCGCCGAACACGGTGACCGCATCGCGATCGGTCTGGATGTGCGGGGAAACCAGCTCGCCGCGCGCGGCTGGACGACCAGTGGCGGAGATGTCTTCGAGACCGTGCAGCGCATGACGAAGGCCGGCTGCGAACGTTTCGTGGTGACCGATGTGGCCAGCGACGGCATGCTCACCGGTCCCAACCTCGAACTGCTCGGGGCAGTCTGTGCCCGCACCACCGGTAGGGTCGTCGCCAGTGGTGGCATCTCGTCGCTGCATGACCTGAAGATGCTCTCGGGCCTGGTCCCGATCGGTGTCGAGGGCGCGATCATCGGCACGGCGCTGTACGTGGGCAACTTCACGCTGACCGAGGCCTTGGCCGTGGTGCGCGATCCCGTGATGAGCTGAGCGGCGGCCGACGATGCGCGAGCAACAACTCTCCTGGGAACAAGCCATCGTCGAAGGAAGTCTCGAGTGGGCGTTCCTCAGGCGTGAGGATCTGGGCGAGGTGGCCGAACTGTGCGCTGCCATCGAGTACTTCGACGATCCGACCCAGCATCGTGAACTGAGCGGGCTGACCGACGACTTCGATCGTCCATGGGCGTACCCGACCAACCATGCGGTGGTCGGACGCGATCGCGGTGGCACGATCGTCGCCTACGGCTGGAACCACATCACCCCCCCGGACGATCCGTTGCCGCACGCCTGGATGGAGATCGGAGTGCATCCGGCCTGGCGGCATCACAAGATCGGCTACAAGCTCGTCGGCTGGCTGATCGACAGGGCGCGAGCCTGGTACCTGCACCTGCGCGAGAGCAGGCCCGAACTCGGCCCGCTGTGGGTGGGCTGTGCGACCGACGAGGGATCGCGGGTGTCCACCGATCTGGAGGAGAACGGGCTTCTCAAGCCGCAACGCTGGTTCTTCGATGCCCACCGCAGTCTCACCGATGAGCCGCTGCCGCTGGTGGTGCCGCCGCCCGGTATCGAACTGCGGACCTTCGAGCGAGCCTGGTCCGAGAAGGTGCGCACGGCTCACAACATCGCCTTCGGCACCAGGCACGGCGCGCACGACGTGCCGCAGGCGGCCTGGGAGGCGTCGCTGGAGCGTCCCGACTCACGTCCGGACTGGTCATGGATCGCGGTGTGCACCGATGATCCGGGCGCCGGGGTGGTGGGCTACGCGGTGAACTGCGAGATCATCGAACGGCAGAGCGGCTGGCGGGAGGGCTGGACCGAGAGGATCGGCGTGATCCCCGACTACCAGCGGCAGGGCTTGGCACACGCGCTGCTGGCCGCGTCCATGCACACCTTTGCCGACCATGGCTGCACACTGGCCGGTATCGGCATCGACACGGACAACCTGCCGGAGACCGAATCGTTGTTCGCCGGGATGGGCTACCGCCTCGAAGACCGAGTGGTCCTCTTTGGAGCCACCTTCGAGGACTGAGTAAGCTAGGGAAGGTTCGTCGCTGTACGTAGGGGGATAGTCCGATATGTCAGGCCATTCGAAGTGGGCAACCACGAAGCACAAGAAGGCTGCTATTGATGCCAAGCGTGGCAAGCTGTTTGCCAAGCTCATCAAGAACATCGAGGTTGCGGCCCGGATCGGCGGTGGAGATCTCGCCGGCAACCCGACCCTTTACGACGCGGTTCAGAAGGCCAAGAAGAACTCGGTGCCCAATGACAACATCGACCGCGCCGTCAAGCGCGGCGCCGGTGAGGGTGCGGACGCGGTCAACTACGAGTCGATCATGTACGAGGCCTACGGCCCGGCGGGAGTCGCGATCCTCATCGAGTGCCTGACCGACAATCGCAACCGTTCGATCTCGGATGTTCGCGTGGCCGTCACCCGTAACGGCGGCACCATCGCCGACGGCGGGTCGGTGCAGCGGCTGTTCACCCGCAAGGGCGTGGTGACCGTGGCGAAGGAGCAGCAGGTGGACACCGACTCCCGCAAGTCGCAGACCCGCACCATCACCGAGGACGAGCTGCTGGAGGCCACGATCGAGGCCAACGCCGAGGACATCAGCGATGAAGGCGATGCCTTCGAATTGATCAGCGACCCGAACGATCTGGTTGCGGTGCGCAAGGCCGTGCAGGCTGCCGGCATCGACTACGACTCGGCCGAAGTCCAGTTCGTGGCCAGCTTCGACCAGGTGGTGGATTCGGTCGATGATGCGCAGAAGCTGTTCCGCATCGTCGACGCCCTGGAAGACCTCGACGACGTACAGACCGTGTTCACCAACGCCGACCTCACGCCTGAGGTCGAGGCCGCGCTGGACAGCGAGGACTGAGCTTCTCACCAGTGTCCGATGACAGTGCCCGGCGCGCCTGAGCCGGGCACTGTCTTTTTTCCCTAGAATCCGAACGTGTGTTCGCAATTCGATGGGTGGTGGCATGCGGATTCTCGGAATTGATCCGGGTCTGACCAGATGCGGAGTCGGCATCATCGAGGCCGTGTCGGTACGCGCGCCCCAGCTGATCGATGCCGGTGTCGTGCGCACCTCACCGGCGATGGATCATGCTCACCGGCTGCTGGCCATCGAAGAAGGTCTCGAAGCCTGGATCGTGGCGAACCGGCCCGACACCGTCGCCGTCGAACGCGTCTTCGCCCAGCACAATGTCATCACGGTCACCGGTACCGCTCAGGCCGCCGGAATCGCGATGCTGATCGCGGCCCGGCACGGGATCCCGGTGGCGCTGCACACCCCGACCGAGGTGAAAGCCGCGATCACCGGTTCCGGGAGCGCCGACAAGGCCCAGGTCGCGGCGATGGTCGTCCGGATCCTGAAGCTGGACGAGGCCCCGAAGCCCGCCGATGCCGCCGACGCGGTCGCCTTGGCGTTGTGCCAACTGTGGCGAGGTGGCTCGGTCAATCGCTATGCGGCCGCCGTGCAGGAACACGCGGCCAGAAGAGGAAGACGATGATTTCCCAGCTCCGCGGAACCACCGTGGCCCTCGGCCCGAACTGGGCGGTGGTCGATGTCGGTGGCGTCGGATTCAAGGTGTCCTGCACACCGGCGACCGCGGCCGGTCTGCGGTTGGGCACCGAGTGCACGTTGGCGACCACGCTGATCGTCCGCGAGGATGCATTGACCTTGTTCGGATTCGCCGACACGCACGAGCGCGCGGCTTTCGAGTTGCTGCAGCTGGCGTCCGGAGTGGGTCCCAAACTCGCGCTCGCGGTGATTTCGGTGCTCAGCCCGGCCGAGGTGGTGACCGCGATCCAGAACGACCGGGTGACGACCTTGATCAGGGTCCCCGGCATCGGCCGCAAGGGTGCCGAGAAGATCATCGTCGAACTGCGCGACCGGGTCGGGGCGTTGGCCGCCGATCTCGACACTGCTGCTCAATCCGGCGAACAGATCAGTTCGGAGTTGTGGCGCGAGCAGGTCTCCTCCGGTCTGCAGGGTCTCGGCTGGTCGTCGAAGGATGCCGATGCCGCCGTGGAGAAGATCGCTCCGCTGGTGGCCGACAATCCGCAGATCTCGCTGGGTAGGCTGATGAAGGCAGCACTGCAAACGCTGGCCCGAGCCTGAGGAGCCCCGCACTGTGACCCATTCCCCGGTTGACCCTTGGCCGGCGCCCGACGAGATCGCCAGCGAGAGCGCACTGCGTCCCTCGGCGTTGGACGATTTCGAGGGTCAACCGCGTGTCGTCGACCAGCTCAGCCTGGTGCTGCAGGCCGCCCGACACCGCGGGAGTACTCCCGATCATGTACTCCTGTCGGGCCCGCCCGGGCTGGGCAAGACGACCCTGGCGATGATCATCGCCAACGAGATGGGGGTGCCGCTGCACATCACCTCGGGACCGGCCATCCAGCACGCCGGTGATCTGGCCGCCATCTTGTCGGGGCTTACCGAGGGCGAAGTGCTCTTCCTGGACGAAATCCATCGGATGAGCCGGCCCGCCGAAGAACTGCTCTACCTGGCGATGGAGGACTTCCGGGTCGACGTCGTGGTCGGCAAGGGCCCCGGTGCGACCGCCATCCCGATCGAGATCCCCCCGTTCACGCTGGTGGGGGCGACGACCAGGGCAGGGCTGCTGCCCGGGCCCCTGCGGGATCGCTTCGGATTCACCGCCCAACTCGACTACTACGATTCCG
>Ga0334884_1001596_pt1 | contig 32736 bp, 22 predicted proteins | sample GraSluR1_MG_7_FD_207215 | JGI IMG/M metagenome (GOLD analysis project Ga0334884, IMG submission 207215) | Sludge microbial communities from methane-producing bioreactor in Wageningen University, Netherlands - Granular Sludge_12_05 R1 | ecosystem: Engineered > Bioreactor > Anaerobic >... | reverse complement strand
GGCGGTCTCGTGCATTTGCACCTCCCAGCGGATGGCGTCGTCGGGGGCCCCCGGGTGCGTGCCGGGTTCGTGGGACGCCGGGGCGCGGCGCGAGGCCGCGTCCGAGCGGCCGGCGTTCTGCCGGCCGAAATACCGATGGGATCGCATGAGAAGAAAACCGATGGCCAGGCACAAGAAGCCCAGCACCGCCACCGTGGGAAACCCCGTCTCGGCCAACAAGCCCATCCCTCGGACTCCGCTCGGTTACCCGTCTGTTTGGGTTGGATCGGGCGCGTATGCCCGTTGGGCGGTCTCGTAGACCGTCCGCAGGGGCACTCCGTGCCGGGCGGCGATTTGCCGGCACGATTCGTACTCCGGGGCGAAGCGGGGCGCGCCGTCTCCCAGCCACCCCAGCTTGCCCTCGATCGGGCCCCATTGGGTCTGGACGCAATGCGATCGCCGGGCGAGCACGTTTCGGCTCACCGGCCAGCGGCGCACCCCCAACGTGGTCGTTTCGTGGAAGAGGATCGCCTCGACGGCCTCGACGTCGCCCGCCCGGCACAGCACCGAGAGTTGGACGCCGGGACGGCTCTTTTTCATCTGGATGGCCGTGGTGTAGACGTCCAACGCCCCGGCCTGCCAAAGCCGCTCGGTGGCGTAGCCGATCAGCTCGCCGCTGAGGTCGTCGAGGTTGGTTTCGACGATCCACACTTCCTCCCCCGCCCGGGCTTCGAGCGCCTCGCCCACCACGAGCCGCAGCAGGTTGGGCTGCTCGGCCAGATCGCGCTGGCCCGCCCCGTAACCGATCCGCCGGATGCGCATGGCCGGCAAGGGTCCGAACGCGTCGGCCAGGGTGGTCACGATGGCCGCGCCGGTGGGGGTGGTCAATTCGTGGGGAACCGACGACTCCCGCAACGGCACGCCGGTGAGCAACTCCGCAGTGGCCGGGGCCGGGATGCTGCAGAGTCCGTGCGCGATCTTGACCGTTCCCGTTCCGGTCGGAATCGGCGAGGCCACGATCCGCTCGACCCCCAGCAAATCCCATCCCACGGCCGAGGCGACGACGTCGGCGATCGAATCGGCCGCGCCGACCTCGTGAAAGTGGACCTTTTCGATCGTGGTGCCGTGAACCTTGGCCTCGGCCTCGGCCAGGCGGGTGAAGATCCGCCGGGCCAGTTCCTTCTGTCGGTCGGTGAGCCGCCCCCCCTCGATCATGGGCAAAATGTGCTTGAGGTGGCGATGGGCATGCTCGGGCTGGTACTCGACCCGAACCCGGGTGGCGCGGAACCCGTGTCGCTTGACCTGCTCGGCAACGAGCCGGCAGCCGGGCAGACCCAGCGATCCGACCGCGGCGTTCAGATCGGACAGTTCGACGCCCGCATCGACCAGAGCGCCGAGCGTCATGTCGCCGCTGATGCCGGAAAGACAATCGAGGTAGGCAATTCTCATCGGGGGCTCGACGGGACTTCTTCTTGGCCGCGACCGGAGCGTGTCGAGGGCAGGGAGATTCTACGCTTGCGCCGGTCCACCGCAAGGGCAAATCGCCGGTCCCCCACCCAAGCACCCAATCGACATTCTGCCACGGCCGATCGGCCGAGGCGAGTCGGGCGCAGGCGAGGTTGACCCGGCAGGCCGGGATCGCTATGGTACCGCGTCCGATTCTCGGGCTCGAAGCACGCACCGAACGGGATGCCCTCATGGCCGCTGTTCTCACAAAATCGCGCCGAGAGACCTTGCCCGCCACCGCGCACGGCCTGCCCCCGAAGATGCGGGCCTTGTACATCACCAACCGGCAGCGGACCGGCAGTTGGCTGGCCGAGGCGTTTGCCGGCGACAGCGCGTCGCAGATCCGATTGGACGAGGCCGTGGGGACCACGGCCGGTCTGGCCCGGCTTCGCGACGAGACCTACGACGCCGTGCTGGTCAGCCACGAACCGGGAGAGCTCGACGCGCTGGATCTGATCGAGGGCTATCGGGCCGGAGGCGCCGACGAGCCGATCGTCGTGTTGGGCACGCAAAGCGAGCAGGAGATGGCGGCCCTCTGCTACGAGGTCGGCGCCGACGCCTACGTGTGCGTCAACACGTCGACCACCCGAAACCTGATCTGGGTCGTTGCGCGGGCCGTCCAGCGTTGCCAGCTCGTGCGGGAGAACCGCCGGTTGAACCAGGCCGAGCGCCAGCGGCTCCAGCGCGAGCACGACGAGGCCGAGCGACTGCTGCGCCAGCAATGGGCCTTGATTCAAGACGTCGAGGCCGAACGGACGCGGGGGTTCGTGCCGGCAAGAGATGCCGGACGCGACCCGAACGGCGATTTAGCGAGCTTCTTGCCCGAAGCAGCCTATGACCGGCGCCGGCCTCCCGACCTGCCCGACGAACTGGTGCGGCACTACCGCGAACTGCTGCGCACCTACGTGATCATGGGATCGGGCAACCTGGCCCGCGAACTGAGCCGGCTGGCCGACCTGCTCGCCACGGCCGGGGTCTCGGCCCGGCAGGCCATGCAATTGCACGTGCACGTGCTCAGCGAGTTGATCCACGGGCTGGGCAGCCGCAGCACCCGGCATGTGATGACCCGGGCCGACATGCTGGCGCTGGAGATCATCATCCATCTGGCCGAGGGATACCGGGATCGCTACTGCGAGCGAGCCAATCCTCCCGTCCAGCGGATGCTGCCCGGCTTCGACCAGCGGACGCCCGCGGCATTCTGAAACGTCGCCTCCGCGGCCTCAACCTCGACTTGCCCGGGGCGGCGACCTCTCGCCTGGTTTTTCACGGGAACCTGGTATTTCCCTGGACGGGCGTTTCGTGTAGCATCCCGCCCTCCCTGACGATCCGTGGCGGTCTTTTCCCGGCAAAACGCCCGCACGGCCCCGATCGCGACGCCCGCGGGCAGCCTGGTCGGGACGGCGGAATCGCGGGGCCAAGGCTGCGGGCGCCGGTCGGGTCGCCCCACGGATCGTGGAAAAGTCGAACGCTGGCTAGACGAAAGGAGCCAACCCATGAAACAGACCAAATCATTGCCGATGGCAGCCATCCTCCTGGCCTGCGCGGGGATGCTGATTCCACCCTCCGTGGTCCGGGCGGCCACGACGACGGCCCCGTCGTCGCCATCCGCCCCGGCCGGCGCGGTGGTCGACATCGCCCTGCGAGAGGGCGGGGCCCTGGCGGGGCAGGTGCTCGACGCGCAGGGCAACCACCTGGCGTCGACCACCGTGGCGATTCAGTCGCTCGACGGGCAGGTGGTCACCGCGGTGACCGACCCGGCGGGGCGTTTCGAGGTGACCGGACTGCGGGGCGGAACGTACCGAATCGCGACCGCGCACGGAGCGGGAACCTACCGCCTGTGGGCCCCGACCACGGCCCCGCCATCGGCCCGCCCGGGCGTGCTGCTCGTGGCCGGCGACCAGCAGGTTCTCGGCCAATGGGGATGCTACTCGCACGATCGGCCGGTCCTGCGATTCCTCTCGAATCCCTGGGTGATTGCCGGTCTGGTGGCCGCGGCAATTGCCATTCCCGTCGCCATCCATAACTCGCGCGATCGCGACGATGGGCCCACGAGCCCCTGAAGCCGAGCGGAACTGTCGATCAGGATCGCTCGGCCCGCGACGCGTGGACGAGCCGTGGCCGGCTGCGCAGGACGACGGACCGGCGGGCAGCATTCGAACGCCCAGGATCGGGCACGTCTTCCTCGCTTGCCCGAGGTTGCTCATGCGGTCGCCGCTTCTGGAGGCGGCGACGGCCATGCTTGCCACCCCCGTCGCGATCCACGGTTCGTCCTCGGTTTCGGCGTCCGACGGTCGGTGACCCGCCCTGGGGAGTTGACGGCGTGAAACAATGCCGGCAGATCGCGCGGAGGGCGCGCCAAGGCATCGTGACCCTCGCGGCTTGGGCCGCAGTCGCCGCGTGCTCGGCGCCCGGCGCCGCGGCCCCTTGGGAAGACGTCTCCTCGACCGCGCCGTGGCCCGAGTTCGACGTGGCCTTACGCCCCAACGGGACCTTGGTGGGTCGGGTGATCGCCCGCGACGGCGTCGCTGGCCCGACCGGCGTGGCCGGCCTGCCCGTGACCCTGTTTCGGGGATCGATGCCCGTGGCCGCGGCGCGGACCGACGCACAAGGCCGATTCGCGGTCCGAGGCGCGCGCGGGGGTCTGTATCGCGTCGTCGTCGACGGTTCGGAGGGGCGGAGCTGCCGATACTGCCGCGTCTGGACGGCGGCCGGCGCCCCGCCGCACGCCGGCGACGAGATCGGCGTGTTGATCGGCGGGCCGCTTACCCGAGGGCAGTCGCCTTGGTCGCTCGTTCGCACCCGGGAGGGCACGGTCGTGGTCTTGGCGGCCGGAGCGATCGCCGCGCCGGTCGTCTACTACGCCGCGAAGCGGGACGATTACATTCCCGCGGCGCCCGCGAGCCCCTGACGGCGGGGCGGGCAAACTGAGGTTGACGGAGGGGGAGGTTTCCTGTTATTTACTGCCCCTCACTCGGACGGGAGTTCGCAACGATCTTGTCGCGCACGGCCCACCTTCGCTGCCGCTCTTGGGAGTCCGTCGGAGAGGCCGTATTTCTGGCGACCTGATCGACCGTGGTACGTCGATTCTACGCGAGTCGTTGCATGGCAAGAGGATCACTCGACGTTACGAAACGGCCTGGCAAAGAGAGTTGGTTGCTTTGGTTTGGCCTTTTCATTCTTATGATGGGCGTGGGTTGCGCCCAGCAGCGCGTGTACCAGGCGGCCAAGCTGCCGCCCGAGTACGCCGCCGCCCCGATCGAGATGGTCAAGCCCGACTTGACCTCCCGCCTCGCTCAGTACAAGGGCAGTCAGGACCGGATCGAGCCGGGCGACCTGCTCGACGTGACGATCGACGCGGGCTACGCGGGGGAGCCGATCCGCACCCGGCCGATCCGGGTCGCCGACGACGGCACGATCCGGCTGACGTTGATCGGCTCTCTGCCGGTCGCCGGATTGCGTCTGGAGGACGCCGAGCGGGAGGTCTACGCGGCGGCCGTCCGCACCGGCATGTATCGGGATCCCGGCGTGACCGTCGAGATGAAACAACGGCGAATGCATCGCGTCAAAGTCATTGGAGCGGTCGCCGAGCCGGGGGTGAAGGAGCTTCCCCGGAACTCGAGCTACCTGCTCGACGCCCTGGTGGCCGCCGGCAACGTGACCGCAAGCGCCAGCCCCGACATCGAGATCCGCCGGCCCGAGCCGCGCGACGAGCCGCGCGGCTTGCCGGGCCCGCGCGTGGCCCAGGCCGCCTACGCGACGACGGAGGAAGGGCCCCGCATCGTCCAGGTCAACCTGACGCAGCTTTCGGAGGAGTCGCCGCGCGGACACTATCTGGAGGACGGCGACGTGGTCGTGGTCAAGGAGCGCCCGCCGCGAACCATCCACGTGACGGGCCTGGTGAGGAAGCCCGGGGAATACGACGCGCCCTACGACCGCGAGGTGCACCTCATCGACGCCCTGGCCATGGCCGGCGGACGCACGATGGAGATCGCCGACAAGGTGTGGATCATCCGCCGGGTCCCCGGCGAAGAGGCGCCCCTGGTGATCGAAACGAGCGTGCGCAAGGCCAAGCGCGACGGTTCGGCGAATCCGCGCCTGATGGCGGGCGACGTGGTCAGCGTCGAGGAGACCCCCGCCACGTTCGTGTTGGACTTGTTGAAGGGCTTCGTCCGGTTCGGCTTCAGCAGTGCCTTGTTCTAGGAAGGGATGCTCGTCGGCATGGCGCAGGAACCCGTGGTCGTACAACCCGAGCCCGATGGCGATTCGCCCCAGCACGTCGTGCAACTGCTGATGCAGTTTGCCCTGGCGGTGCGTTACCGGAAGAACGTCGTGATCGTCGCGCTGGTGGTCAGCGGCCTTCTGGCCGGGCTGCGCTACGCCACGGCGACCCGTTATTACGAGGCGGCGGCGCGGCTCGTGCTGCAGATCGACACCGACACGTTTACCCCGGGCCTGGCCATGCAGCAGGGTCTGCAACTGACCTTGCTCCCGACGTACCAGGAGCTGATCTCCTGCCAAGAGGTGCTCCAGGACGCCGTCCGGCGCCTGCCGCCCGACGCCCGGGTCGACTTCACCCGCGTGCCCCGCGATCGCTGGCACGAGGTCGTCGCGCGCGGACTGGCGGTGAAAGGCGTTCAGCAAACGAACCTCGTCCGGGTCGCCTTTCGCTCGAAGGACCCTTACGCCGCGGTGGCCGTCGTCAACGCCGTGGTCGAGTCCTACCAGGATTACATGGATCGGACCTACAAGGGCGACGCCCGCAAGCTCATCGAAATGCTCAGGGACGAGAAGGTCAAGATCGAGGCCAAGCTCGCCGAGGCCGAGGAAAAGCTCGACGCGGCAAGGCACGAGACCAGCTACCTGGGCACCAACTCCGACGGCCGGGTAACCCACCCTCGGGTGCTCAGGACGTTCGCGCTCGGCGAGGAGTTGAACAAGCGGCAGATGGAGGTCGCCGGCCTGGAGAGCCTGTTGGCCACGATCCAGTCGGCCGTCGACCACGGCGAAGACCTCCAGCAACACCTGGTGGCCCTGGTCGACGTGGTCGGCCACGAAGTGCTGAGGGGACGGCTGGGGATCAGCTCCCAGGACGCCCAATACCTCCACCAGCTCGAACAGAGCCGGCGCGACGACCACAACAAGCTGTCCGAACTGCAGACCTGTTACGGCTGGGCCCATCCGCAGGTCGTCGCCCTCGAGACGAGAATCCGCAATACGGAGGCGGAACTCCAGGCGTTTCACGGCCGGTTCCAGCAACGCGCCGCGGCGATCCAGGACAGCCAACTGGGCCCGATGCTCGTTCAAATGGTGCAGCAAAAACTCAAGGGGGCCCGCGAAGCCGAGGCCCGACTCGCCCAGGAGTACGAGCAGGCCGAGACCGAGGCGACCCACCTCGCCAACGAGTTGGCCCGGCTGGGAACGCTCGAACACGGATACCGGCGGCTTCGCGATCAGTACGACGTCTTGCTGAACCGCATCGACGGCATCGAGATCAAAGACGAAGGGCAGGAAGTCCGCGTGCACACGGTCGACTTCCCCGAGGTCCAGACCCAACCCGTTTCGCCCAATCTGGCCAAGACGATGCTCCTCGCCGTTGCGGTGGGATTGGGAGCCGGGTTGGCGCTGGTCTACGTGCTCGACAGCCTGGACGACCGGTTCCGCTCGATGGAGGAGATGCAGGCCTACTTGGGAACCCCGGTGCTCGCCATGGTTCGCGAGTTGAAGATGGGCGAGGCGGTGGGCGTTCACGCCCTGCAAACCTACCTGGCCCCCAACGCACCCGAGGCCGAAGCCTTCCGGACGTTGCGCACCGCGCTGTCGTTCGCCGAAGGCGACACGCACCAGGTCGTCATCTCCAGCCCGGAGCCGGGCGACGGCAAGACGACCGTCCTGGCCAACCTGGCGGTCGCCGTCGCCCAGGCGGGAAAGAAGACCTTGCTCATCGACGCCGACCTGCGAAGGCCCGGCTTGACCGGCATGATGGGAATGCGCGGCATCGGCGGGCTCTCCACGGTGATCCGAGGCGAGGGCGACCTGGTCCGGATGGCCACCGAGCACATCCGCCCCTCGGGGCTGGAAGGGCTCGACGTGCTCCCCGCCGGCCCGCGGCCCAACAATCCGGCCGAACTGCTGGGGGGCCAGCGGTTCTCCGAGCTCTTGGGCTGGGCCGAAGGCGTGTACGACCAGGTGTTCATCGACAGTCCGCCCACCCTGGCGACCAGCGATACGGCCGTGATCGGCCGGCTGACCAACGCGGTGGTCCTGGTCGTGCAGCCCGCGAAGAACCGCCGCCGCGCCGTGGTCCGCTGCGTCGAGAACCTGGCCGCGTTGAAGATCCCGCTCTTGGGCATCGTGGTGAATCGCATCGGAGACGAGAAAGAGGGCGGATATTACGGATACGGCGGATACTACGGGTACGAGTACTCCTACGGGTACGGCGCCGATTCAGGCGACGAGTTGGAGGACGATGAGGCGCACGACGCGATCGCGCCGGACGACGAGCTCGCCGCGGCGGGCGAGCCGTACCGCCGCCTCGACCCAGCGCATCGCTCCGACCCGATTGTTCCGCGCCGGGTCGCGCCCCGCCCGCAACCCCACGATCCTGGCCCGTAAAGGAGCTTCGCGTGTCCATGAGCCCGCGACGGGAAGGCCGATCCCGAACTGCCGCGACCCGCCTGCCGAACGAAAGCCAGGCCTCCCGGCTCCTGCTCGGCGCGATCGACGGCGCCCTGGCCGGATCGATCTTCGTCGTCCCCATGCTGTTGGGCGGCCGGCATCCCCTGGGCCAACTCGTGCTCGTCGGGCTGGCGGTGTTCGCCGCGTTGGCCTGGGCCGTGCGCCAGACCCTGGCGCGCGAGAGCTTCTGGCACCGATCGATCGGCGAGTGGCTTCTGTTGGGCGGCGCGGCGGTTGTGGCCGTTCAGTTGATCCCGCTTCCTCCCGCGCTGCTCGATCGCCTCGCCCCGAGTTTGTCGCAGATTGCCCCGTTGTGGCACCCTTCGACCGACGCTTCGATTCGCCTGGGGACCTGGCGGCAGATCTCCTTGACCCCCGCGGCCACCCAGGGCGCGCTGGTCTTGTTCCTGGCCTACGGATTGCTCTTTCTCGTGACCGTCCAGCGGCTCCGCTCGGTGGATGACGTGGAGCGCCTGCTCCGGTGGTGCGCCCTGTCGGCGCTGCTGATGGCGGGCTTCGGTCTGGTGCAGCTCGTCGCGGGCAACGGCAAGTTCTTCTGGGTGTACGAGCACCTGTACACCGATACGCGGACCGTCGCCAAAGGGGCCTTCACGAATCGCAACCATTTTGCCCATTTCCTGGCCCTGGGGCTCGGCCCGATGATCTGGTGGGTCCAGGACTCGTTCCACCGCCGGCGAAAACGCTCCGCCAGGGCGTTCGGAGGCTCGCCCGAGGCATTGGACCTGGCGAACAGCCTGCGCGTGATCGGGCTGGGGATCGTGCTGTTCGCCCTGCTGATGTCGCTTTCGCGCGGGGGCGCCCTGGCGGCGCTTCTGGCCGCGGCGATTTCGGTCGCCACGTTCTACTACGCCTCGCGGATCGGACTGCGCTTCGTGGGCACCCTGGGGGCGGTCGCCGTGGTGATCGGGGTGGCCCTGACCATCGTCGGCCACGAGCAGGTCGCGCGACGCCTGGGCACCCTGACCTCGGCCTCGCTCGACGAGATCGACCGCGCCGGCGGTCGCCGCACGGTCTGGAAAGCCAATCTTCGGGCGATCCCCGACTTCGCGCCGTTGGGCGCCGGGGCGGGAAGCCATCGGGAAGTCTACCCGATGTACTTGGATGCTCCCCAGCCCGGCCACTACTTCTCCCACGCCGAGTGCGGCTATCTGCAAGTGGCCCTGGAGACGGGCGCCGCCGGCCTGGCCCTCGTGCTCGCGGGAATCGGGGCGTGTGCCTACTGGTGCGTGCGTTCGCTGCGGGCCGGCTCCTCGAATCGCTCGCTCGTCTGCGCCGGGGCGGTGGGCGCGGGGCTCGCGGCCAGCGCCGCGCACAGCGTCGTCGATTTCGTCTGGTACGTGCCGGGATGCATGGCGCTGGTCGCCGTGCTGGCGGCCTGTGCCTGCCGGCTCGGCCAGATGGCCGGCGGCGAGAGTCATCCCGGTCCGACGGCCCCGCTCTCCCGGCCCGTTCTCGCGGCGGCGATCGCCCTGACGTCCGTCGTCGGCGCCTGGATGCTCGAAAACCGCTTTGGCCCGGCACTGGCCTATTCGCACTGGGAACGATGCGTGATGCTCCGGCGCGACGCTCAGGACCTCCTGCTGTTCGACGGCGACCCGGCCGAAGGCGAAACCGCGCGCGCCGATTCGGAGACGTCCGAGCCCCGGGGCAAGCCGGCGTCGCCGGCCCGCAAGAGAATCATCGCCGAGCTCGAGGAGGTGATCCGGTGGGACCCGACGAACGCCCGGGCTCACCTGCGCCTGGCGCAAGAGCACATTCGCTCGTTCCACGAGCAGCAGAAGGACTCGGCGAACGTGATGCCGCTGAACATGATCTGCGATACGGTCTTCCGCTCGCAGTCCGAGACCATTCCCGCCGACCGGCGGCTCGACTCGCGCGAGAAGCTCGAAGCGTGGCTTGCGCGCGCCTTCGGCGAGCCGTACCGGCTGCTCGACGCGGCCCGGGAGCACGCCCGGACTTCGCTCGCCCTATGCCCCCTGCTGGGCAAGGGCTACCTTCTTCTGGGCGAACTGTGCTTTCTGGAGGGAGGCCGTCAAGAGAACAAGGCCGCCTGCGTCGCCCAGGCGCTTCGGGTGCGCCCGTGGGATGGCGACGTGCTGTTTCACAACGGGAACGAGGCGGTCATGGCCGGCGACTTCGAGCGGGGATTCGCCTTCTGGCAACGGGCGTTTCAGACCGGTCCCGACTACCAGTACGAGATCGTTCGCCGCCTGGCGGGCCGCGTGTACCCCATGGACGTCGTTCAGGAAATCGGCATTCTGCTCGCCGCCTTCGAGCCCAACCTGGACGGCCTGCGCCAGATGGAGCGGTGCTACCGCGATCTGGTCCCGCCCGAACAGAGCGACGCCTTGCACGACCTCCGCGCCCGGTACGCCCGGGCAGCGGAGTCGGAAGCCGCCGAGGGCGACGGTCGCGACACGGCCCGGCTGTGGATCGAGGCGATGGGTCTGTATGCAACCATCGGGGCCGGCGACGATTGCCTCCGCTGCGGGCGGGCGGCGCTGAAATCCGATCCGAACAGCTACTTCGTGCGCGCCCGGCTCGCCCGCGCCCTGGCGGCCTGCGGCGAGTTCGCCCAGGCGCAAGCCCACTTCGAGTGGTGCCTCAAGCGGCGCCCCGACGACCGATCGCTCGAGCGGGAGCTTCGCGAGGTGGTGCATCAGGCGACGCGCCAGCGCATCCGGGCGGCGTCCGGCGCCGGCGCGGCGGAGGCGCCGGCCGTCCAGGCCGATGCGCGCGCTGCCGCACCGATCCGCCAGGCGAGTCGCCCGCCGGCCTACGATTCCCCGGCGCCCCTTCCGGATAGGAATTCTCCTTCGAATCCTCGGGAGCCCCTCATTCGATCGCGGCTTTGAGCACGGACCGCTCGAAGCGCGCCATCGCCAATTCGAGTACGTAAACGGAAATCGACTACATGGACAAACACGGAAAGAACGTCTTGGTCGTGGGAGGAGCCGGATACGTGGGCGGAGCCCTGACCGATCTTCTCATGGAAACGAAGCATCGCGTGCGCGTGTACGACGCCCTGCTCTATGAGGAAGCCTATCGCAAGAACGTCGAGTTCGTCTTGGGCGACGTCCGCGACCGGCACCGCCTCGAAAAGCATCTCGACTGGGCCGACGTCGTCGTGTGGCTGGCCGCCCTCGTCGGCGACGCGGCCTGCGCGCTGAACCCCGACGTCTCCGCCGCGGTCAACCGCGACACCGTGCGCTGGATGGCTCGCCGCTTCGACGGACGCATCGTGTTTCTGTCGACCTGCTCGGTGTACGGCGCCCAGGACGGCCTGCTCGTCGAATCGTCGCCGACCGCGCCGCTGTCGGTCTACGCCGAAACGAAGCTCGAGGCCGAAGGATACCTGGCCGACAAGAACGCCATCATCTTCCGCCTGGGCACCCTGTTCGGCGTGGGCGATCTGTTCGCCCGGATCCGCCTCGACCTCGTGGTCAACGTGCTCACGGTCCGCGCATGCCAGCACGGCCGGGTCACGGTGTACGGCGGCGACCAGTTTCGCCCCCTGCTGCACGTTCGCGACGCGGCCCGGGCCATCGCCGAGAACCTGACCACCGCCCACTGCGGCGTGTTCAACCTCTCGCAGGAAAACGTTCGCATCGTCGACCTGGCCGAACAGGTCGGGCAATACGTTCCCGGCATCCTGATCGAAAGGGTGGGCACCACCTTCGAAGACGCCCGGAACTATCGCGTCAGCATCGAAAAGGCGGCGACCGAAATGGGCTTCACACCCCGATACTCGATCGCCGAGGGCATCGAGGAAATCAAGGCGCTGGTCGATTCGGGCCGGCTGAAGGACCTCGACAACCCGCGGTACAGCAACGTCGGGTTCCTCAAGCGATACCAGCCCCACGTCGATCTTCGCTATGCTTCCGAGAAGGTTGCGGAAGAGGCCGCCCTGCGGGCCGCGTAGCGCGCCCGGGCGCGGCATCGAGAATCGAAAACCCCCCGAATGCGCACCGGAAAAGCCGAATCGAACGCCGGCTTTCTCCGACGCGCCGTGAAGGAGTTCGCCATGCGTGCGGTCGCATGGACAGCGTGGCTGCTGACGCTCGGTCTGGCGACCGGCTGCGCCGAGAACTCCATGATCGTCAAGGGGCAGCTCGACAAAGTCCAGCAGCAGCAGCTCGCCCTGAGCCGGCAGAACGAGGAGCTGCAGAAACGCGCCGGGGCGCTCGATCGCGACAACCAGGACCTCAAGACGCTTCTGGCCCAATCGCAGCAGCGCGCCCAGGTCGTCGAGGAGCAGCTCAACCTGGTCCGCCAGCAGCTTCGAGGGACGACCTCGCAATTGGCCCAGTTGCGCAAGGAAAAGGAGGAGGCCGACCAGCGCGTCCAGGCGCTGACGGCTTCGATGCGGCGCCAGGGGGGAGTCACGATCCGCCCGAACAACAGTTTTCTGAGCACGCTGGAGTCGCTGCACCTTCCCGACGTCGAGGTCCGCCGCGACGGCGACGTGATCCGCGTCGAGCTGCCGGCCGACGCGCTGTTCGAGCCGGGGACGGCGCAGTTCCGCCCCCAGGCCGCCCGCACCATCGGCGACGCGGCCGCCGAGTTGGCGCGCCTCTATCCCGACCAGAAGATCGGCGTCGAGGGGCACACCGACAGCGACCCGGTTCGCAACAATCTCTGGCGAAACAACCAGCACCTGTCGGTCGCCCAGGCCCTGGCCGTCCACGAGCTGCTCATCACGCAGACGCGGCTTCGGGCCGATCAATTGTTCGTCGTGGGGCACGGCGCGAACTGTCCCGTCGTGTCGAACGCCACCGAGGGGGGCAAGCAGCGCAACCGCCGGGTCGAGCTGGTCGTCTATCCCGACCGGGCCCGGTAAGACATCGACCCCGATCCGTTACCTCGCCGCCGGGCGACTGCCATTGCCACGCGAACTGACTTCGGTTGGCCCGGCACTCCGGTGCGCCGCTCGCAGCGCGGGATTGCCTCGGCGCGGCGGGCGCGTTAGCTTAATGGATCGACTTGTGGCCGGCGCCGACCCCGGCGACGGGCAGCCGACCCGCCGAATCTACGAAGATGACGACGTCCCATTTGCAGGAGACCACCATGGCACACCGCGACGGCACTTCAGGTCAGGCAACGCGACGCGATTTTCTCAAGGGCTCGGCCGCCGCGCTCGGGGCGGCCGCCGCCGGGGTGTCGATCGCCCGAAACGCCCACGCCGCGGGAAGCGACGCGATCAAGATCGGCCTGATCGGCTGCGGCGGGCGCGGCACCGGGGCGGCCGCCAATGCCATGAACGCCGGCGACGACGTCCGCCTGATCGCCATGGCCGACATCTTCGAAGACATGGCCCAAGGAAGCCGCGACCGGCTCAAGAAGCTCAAGGGCGACCAGGTCGCCGTCGACGACGAGCATCTGTTCGTCGGCTTCGACGCCTACCAGAAGGTCATCGACAGCGGGGTCGACGTGGTCGTCATCGCCGCCGCCTCGCACTTTCATCCCATGTTTCTCAAGGCGGCGGTCGACGCGGGCAAGCACGTCTTCTGCGAAAAGCCGCACAGCCTCGACGCGCCGGGCCTCAAGGAGGTCGCCGCCATCTGCGAGGAGGCGAGGAAGAAGAATCTCAGCGTCGTCTCCGGGCTGTGCTGGCGGTATCACCACGGCGTGCGCGAGACGATCCAGCGCATCCACGACGGCGCGATCGGCGACGTCGTCGCCCTGCAAGAGACCTACATGGTCGGGCCGTACCACGTGCACCAGCGCAATCCCGAGTGGAGCGAGATCGAGTGGCAGTTCCGCGACTGGTACCACTTCAACTGGCTCGCCGGCGACCAGTGCCTGCAGCAGCTCATCCACAGCATCGACAAGGGGGCCTGGGTCATGAAGGACGAGCCCCCGGTCAAAGCCTGGGGCGTGGGCGGCCGGGCCGCCTGCTTCGGCGAGTCCTTCGGCGACCTGTTCGATCACCAGGCCATCGTCTACGAGTACGCCAACGGGGTGAAGCTCTTCGGCATCTGCCGAAACCACACGAACTGCTACAATGAGCTGTCCGACACGGTGTTCGGCACCAAGGGCCGCGCCGACCTGATCAAGCACACGATCGAAGGCGAGACGAACTGGCGCTACGAGGGCCCCAAGTGCAACATGTACGACGTCGAGCACGAAGAGCTGTTCGCCTCGATCCGCGAGGGCAAGCCGATCAACAATGTCCGCTACATGGTCGGCAGCACGATGCTGGCCTTGCTGGGCCAGTTCGTCTGCCACACGGGCCGGCAGATCACCTGGGACGAGGCCGTGAACTCCCAGTACCGCGTGACCCAAGACTACTACGGCTGGGACATGGAACCCCCCATCAAGCCGAACGACCAGGGCGCCTACGACATTGCCGTGCCCGGGATCACCGAGTTCGTGTGACGGCCGCAAGCCCGTCGCGCCCGGGAAGCCCACAACTCGGAAGGACTTTCGGATACCGCGCCTGGTGCGCAGAAGTTGCGACGTACGACACTCCATCCCCCGGCCGATAACGTTCGGCCGACACTCGACAGCGAGGAATTTCCATGGCAGACCCCGTGTTCAAGAAGATCCAAGTGGTCGGCACTTCGGCCGAGTCGTTCAGCGACGCGACGGCCAAGGCCGTGGCCAAGGCGGCCGAGTCGGTGCGGAACATGAGCTGGTTCGAGGTGGTCGAGCAGCGCGGCAGCATCGTCGACGGCGCAGTCCGCCAGTACCAGGTCACCGTCAGCATCGGCTTCCGCGTCGAGTAGAGCCGTGTCGCGCATCAGCCGGCGAAGGTTCTTCGAGCGCAGCGGCCTGGCCGCCGCGGCGGTCTGGTATCCGGCGCTGGCCGCCGCGGCCAAGGCGACGACGGGCCCTCCCGAATCGGGCGACGAGCTGTCGGCCGACGTGCTCGTCGTCGGGGGCGGGCTGGGCGGATGCGCCGCCGCCCTGGCGGCGACGCGCCGCGGAGCCCGCGTCGTCATGACCGAGCCCACCGATTGGATCGGCGGCCAGCTTACCCAGCAGGCCGTTCCGCCCGACGAGCACGCCTGGATCGAGTCGTTCGGCTCGACCCGGTCGTACCGCGAGCTTCGCACCCGAATCCGCGGCTACTACCGCGACCACTATCCGCTCACCGACGAGGCGCGGGCCCGAAAGAACCTCAATCCGGGCGACGGGTCGGTCTCGCGCCTGTGCCACGAGCCCAAGGTGGCGCTGGCCGTGCTCCAGGAGATGCTCGCCCCGGCCGTCGGCTCGGGCCGGCTCGTGCTGCTGTTGGACACGATGCCCGAAAGCGCCGACGTCGACGGCGACCGCGTGCGCGCGGTCCGACTGGTGAACCGGAAAGCCAATCGGCGGATCACGGTGGGGGCCTCGTACGTCATCGACGCCTCGGAGACGGGCGATCTGTTGCCCCTGACGGGCGCCGAATACGTCACCGGATCGGAGTCGCAGGCCCAAACCGGCGAGCCGAGCGCTTCGCCCGAGCCCCGGCCCGGCAACATGCAGGCGGTCACGTGGTGCTACGCCATCGACTATCGGGAGGGCGAAGACCACACGATCGAACGTCCGGCCCAGTACGACTTCTGGCGCGCGCACCGCCCGGACCTCGAGCCGCCGTGGCCCGACCACCCCATCTTATCGCTGTGGTACACCCATCCGCCGTCGGGCCGGCCCCTGGAGTTGTCGTTCGTGCCCACGATGGGGCGCTACGCCGGCCATCGCACCCCGACCTTGAACCTGTGGCTCTATCGGCGGATCGTCCACCACGCGAACTTCCTGCCCGGCACGTTCGCCAGCGACGTCACGATCGTCAACTGGCCGCAGAACGACTACATGCTGGGCAACGTCTACGGCGGAAGCGACGACCAGAACGCCCGGCACCTCGAAGGGGCCCGGCAGTTGAGCCTCTCGCTCTTGTACTGGCTCCAGACCGAGGCACCGCGCCCCGACGGCGCGACGGGCTGGCCGGGGCTGCGCCTGCGCAGCGACATCGTGGGGACGCGCGACGGGCTGGCCAAGTTCCCCTACATCCGCGAATCGCGGCGGATCCTCGCCGAGCAGACGATCGTCGAACAGCACATCCGCGAACCCCATCCCGAGAAGTTCGGGCGCCACGCCGTGGCGCAGCCGTTTCGCGATTCGGTGGGCGTGGGCTACTACGGGCTCGACCTGCATCCCACCACGGGCGGCGACAATTACTTCGACGTGCGGTGCTACCCCTACCAAATCCCCCTGGGCGCGCTGATCCCCCGCCGCGTCGAGAACCTGATCGCCGGCGCGAAGAACCTCGGCACGACCCACATCACCAACGGCGCCTACCGCCTGCACCCCACCGAATGGAACGTGGGCGAAGCGGCCGGCGCGCTGGCCGCCTTCTGCCTCGACAAGAACGAATCGCCCCGCGGCGTGCGCCGCCGGGCGTCGCTCCTCGCCGATCTGCAGGCCGAGCTCGTCGAGGCCGGCTTCGAGCTCGACTGGTCGAAGCTGGCCGAAACGTAGGTGCGGTTCGGCTTGCCCCGAACGATGACTCATGCCAAGGCTATCCGTATGCTACGGATTTGAACTTCGGTGAGGGCATCGGGCTAGGCGCTGCTTGGGCGCGAACGAGCGGTCCTGAGCAGATACCGCTGTGTAGCCGCGGAATTCGAGATGTCGTTCTTGAATCGCGCCATCATATCCACGACGTGCGGATACAGACCATCGAACTCGTCCCTCCTCGGGTTGCGGTACTCGCCGTGCGCGATCTGATTTCTCCACTTAACCAATTGATGGTCGATCAGCTTCTCCTGCGGTTCATACGGTTTGTAGTCGAGCCCCAAGAAAACGACAATCCGCTTGAACCGCTGGGAATTGAGATTCGACTTTGTCCTGATGACGCCTTCCAGCGGTATTCTTGCGCGTCCACCTAGTTCATTGAGCAGGAAGTGGAGCGTTTCGATATGGGTCTCTGGATTGTTCGATTCGGCAAGCCCATGGAGTCGCCTGCGTACACATAGGGCCAGCAAACCGAGACCGAGCTCGTCATATTGATGCCGCTGTTTGCGAACGTATTCAATAAACGTGTTCGAAGCGTGTTTCACGAATCCTTCCCAATGGGCGTATAGAAGTGCGACGCCCGCCCGAAGCAACATCGCCTGCGACGGTTGCTGTGAGACAGGGATTCTCGAGCGTATTTCGGTTAGCTCCTTGCGCCGCCAAGCGAACTCACTGTCCAGTATGTCGTTCAATTGCTCAAGAGTGCGCGCAGCCATCGCCGACACCCATTCAAGTATCGAGAAACAGTCTCCGTCCCAGCGGAATGAGGTGCGGCAGACGCGAACTGGCGCGTACGCCGCTACGAGCGTACAGGGTAAAGGTGGAGTCTCTTGCCAGAGCCTCCACGCGTTTTGCGATCTCCTGCCCATCTGGCGCAGTAACGCCGTGAAGCAACGCATGGCCCAGCCCAATGCCAACGACTTCAAACATCGACACCAAGAACCCGCCTCGGCCGCGTCCGCCCCCAGGACGGCCAAACGCGTTTTCTCCAAGCGCCCCATACAAGACGTCAAACGTCGTCCGAAACGAATGCTCGTGAGCTGCGCGATCAAAGTCTTTGGCCGCCACCAACTGCCGCATCTTGGTTGTGACGAAGGCGTTGACGTCGTCAATCGCCCGAAGGTCATCCTCGCTTGACTGAATGAATATCAAGTATCGCAACGTCAACTCCATCTCATATCGCTCTTCGAGCGCCCGGTCGGTCAGCGCGATGGCGTTCAAGAAAGTCTCATGCGCGGCCAATTCGCCCAGCCAAGTGAAAAAGCCGCGGTCAAGCATGACCATGAGGCAATTCCGGACCTCTTGCGGCGAAAGGTGTGAGCCTAGCGTGTTGAGACGTTCAAACAAATCGTACTTCGCCGCCTCGTCGCTTTGTCGCTTGATGATCTTGATGTCGAGCCGTTGCCGTTTGAAGTCGATTCGGAGCGACTCAGGAAGAGACTTCTCGGTTTCGCGGCCTTCCCAGCACATCCCTTTCAGATCCGGCAAATACTCCGTCCCAACCAGACTGCTCGGAGGGAGCATCGTTCCGTTCACGTCCCGGAGAATCCCCACGAACTCAAATACCGTCGAGAGCCTCTGCACACCATCGACCACATCCCACACGCCGTCGTCGCGTTGGGAGACGAAAATGGACGGAATTGGAATCCCAAGCAGTATCGACTCGATGAACTTCGACTTCTGCACGTTGGACCAGCGAAAGAATCGCTGAAACTCCGGGTGGATATCGAGTTCGCCGTCACGGTACAAGCTCATCAATTCGCCAATTGACATCGGATACGCATCGGTCTGGATCTCCCGTGACCGAGCGTCGATTTGGCTTAGGAGTCTATCCGGCTGAGTTGCGGTGGTCATGTCACGACCTCTTTGGAAAACGGACGATCCGGCACGATTCTCCCCGCACCGGATGGGCGTGCTAAACGCACCCGACGACATTATTCTACTCAAGTTGCGGTGTTTCGCTACCTTGGGATGAGAGCAGAAGCGTCTCCGGAACCATACCCCCCATGAGGGGGGCCGTTGGGGCCCGCTGAGACAAACGAGGAGAGTGTCGTGCCATTGCGCCAGCTACAATAGAAGACCCGGACAACCGAGCGTTATGTCACCTAGCGTCTGGGCTCACGGCTGTCGTGGTATGGTGTTCGGTGCTCGTGAACAGCCCTTCCTTGCTCCCATCTCCTGGAGGGAAATGGGAGGTGGTTGGCCTAATTGAAGGACTCGCTGCAAAGGCTCGCGAAACAGCGATCCGGGCAAACGGCGGCACAGTGAGGATGCCGGCCGGCTATGGCCCTTCGGGTTTTTCGTCCAGGCGCAGCCCGGCCGCGTCGAGGTCGGCCAGCACGCGGGGGGCCATGCGGTAGTACATCGAAAAGCCCTTGCCGTACGAGCTGCCCCCCGCCGCGATGGGAAGCGACTCGCGGAGCATGCGGCCGAAACGCTCGTCCCCCGTCCAGAGATACGCCCGGGCGATCCCCTCGGCCATCAAGGGCGATGCCCCCGATCCGTAGCGCGTGTCGGGGCACGACGTGTAGCGGAACCCCCGGGTCTCGTCGCTGTAGCATTCGTCCAAAAGATAGTGGGCGCCGTCGATGATGCACTGCTTGACGCGCGGGTCGCCGGTCACGTCGTGGTAGTATTTCAGGCCCGAAAGGAGCACGGCCACCATGAACCCCGCGTTGCCCCGGTGCCTCGGCTCGCAGTGGCAGTGGCCGGGCACCATCATGCGCGACCACCCGCCCACCTGGTACGGCTTGCGCCCTTCGCACTGGTAGTCGGGCAACGGCCTGGGCGCGGTGTCCTGGGTCTCGAGCACCCGCTCGACCAGCACCTTCGAGGCGTTCAAGTAGTAGGGGTCGTTCGTGGCCGCGTAGGCGGCCGCCAGCATGATCAGGTGCCATCCCGGCGTGCGGCAGCTCAGAAAGTCGTAGGGCCGGCCCAGCTCCCGGCGGATGAAGAAGTCGGCCACCGCGCAGCCCGTCGCATACGAGCGGCGGTCGCCCGTCAGAAAGTAATGGCCGAAATGCCCCTCGGTCCAGGCGTGGCTCACCGTGTATCCGCCGCGCGGATAGCCCAGGTTGCCGGGCACGGGCTTGTCGTAGTACTCGCCCACGTGGCACATCTGGTGGACGTAGACCGCCCCCACCTCGTTCGGGTCCTCGCTCCATTGGACCGTGTCGACGTCGCGGTTGTGCAGCTCGGTGGCCTCGCCCAGGAAAAAGGCGTCGGCATTGCCCGACCGAACGTACTCCAGAAAGAAAGCGTGCTGCGTGTCGTACTCGACGTTGCCCCAGTTGGTGCCCCGCTCGCCGTACCAGTCGCCGTAGTTGAGCATGCCGAAGTCGCGCTGGCGCTCGCGCCGCTGGGCGTAGGCGGCGAGATTGCGGTCGATCGCCTCCTCGTAGAGCTTGAACCGCCCGGTGTCGCGCGGGGCCACGTCGTAAAAGACCCGGGTTGCGCAGTATCGCTCGGGCGAAGCGGTGGCCAAGAGCGGGCGCTGGAACGCGGCGCACGACGCCTCGCGCTTCGCCTCGGGCTCGAAGCACAGGAACAACTCGTGGGTCTTCGATACGCCGCGCTTCAGCTTGTACCGCCCGTCGAGAAGATAGTAATAGAGCTGATGCCCCTCCTTCTCGAAGGGGAACTCGTCGTACAGCCCCGCCTCGAAGGCCGGACATAGCCCGACCTCCAGCCCGTCGGATCCCACGGAAAACGCCTTGGGATAGTTCTGCCAGAAGTCGCGCACGGCCACGGCGCAACCCGCCTCGCCCGGGGCCACGATCGAGCCGGCGACGCGGCCTCGGATCGGCGTCTCCTTGCCGTCCGCGACCGTGACCAGCTCGTCGTCGAATCGCTGCCGCACCGTCGGCACCTTCGAGGTCAGGCCGACGCTGTCGCCGCCGGCCAGCGCCACGCGCCACGGCTCGGTGCCCGCGGGCATGGGAACCCGGTAGCCAAGCTCTCGGATGCTCGTGAACTTGTCGGGCCGATCGACCACGAACGTATGATGAATCCGCAGGAAGGCGCAATCGCGATACGCCTCGATGCGCTTTTCGACCGAAAACAGCCGGGCGCCGTCGGGGCCGGCCAGTTGGGTCACCACCTTGACCACCGCGCGCAAGGGCCCGGCCTCTTCGACGGTCACCTCGGCATCGCCCCGACTCGTATCGTACCGCACGCCGCCGGCATCGGTGGCGAACGTGCCGCAGGCCGATTCCATCGCTTGCCGGTCGACGACGAGGTTGCCGTGTCGGTCGATACGGAAGCGCATCGCCCCCGTATCGACGGCCACGCCCGACGCGGCGCGGGCAACCTCGATTCCCCCGGACACCGCTGCCCGCTCGACCTGCCGGCCGTACTCGAGGCGGTACACCGTTTCGCTCTCGGCGGCGACGCGGGCGAGAAACGTCACCAGCAGCCACTTGACGCTGCCGTCGCGCCAGCGGCCCATCAGACGCACCTGGGCGGGCACCTCCCGATCGTCCGCCAGGAGCCGCACCCGTTCGGGGTCCGCCAACTCGCCTTCGGCAAAGGGGATGCCGCCGGTAACGGGCCACCCTTCCAGGGCAAACGCATGGGGATTGCGCACGGCAATCGGCACCGACGCCGCGTCGGCCCGGGTCGGGGGCGGCACCGGCGGCACGGCGCGAAAGACGAAATCGTCGCTCGCGAAGGACGACCCGTCGCGCGCCGTGCCGATCGCCCGGCCGTGGTACGACCGGCCCGGATCGAGGCCGTCGATCACCACGCGGTGGACGAGACAAGGGATCTCGCTTTCGATCACCTGCCCGTAGTCGGTGCCCGTGCCGTATTCGAATCGAGTGGGGCAAGGCCAGGTGGTCGTCCACGAGACGGTCGCGCGGCCGGGGGAACCGACCTGCGCCGCGGCCGTCAGGTTCTCGACGCGGTAGGCGATCGCGCGGATCTCGGGGGCGCGGGGCAGGAACAGCAGGTTGCAGATGCCGTGCTTTCCGCTGGCCCCGGCGGCCCGCAGCTCGACCCGCTCGCCCCCCCGAAACTCGATCGGCTCGCGGAGCCAGTACAGCCAGGTGCGGTTGTTGTCCTGGTTGGCCACGGCCACGCCCCGCATCTTTCCGTCGACGTACACGACGATCCGGTCCTCGTTCGCATCGTCGTACATCATGAAGCCCACGTGATATCGCCCCGGATTCGGCGCGAGGGTCCATGCCTTGGCCTCGCCCTCCTGCCGCGACAGGTGCGGCCAGCGGTGCGAGGTGAACAGGTCGACGGCAAAGCCGTCGGTCTCGAGCCGGTCGTGGGCAACCGCGACCGTGTCGGGCGCGCCGAGCACCGGGCGAAGCACGTCCATGCCGAAGGTGGCGTCGACCCGGTGGTTCTCGGCATAATCGCGCGGGCGCAGGATCTTCTTCCGCTCGACGACCGGCACGCCTTCGATGATCTTCTTGCCGGTCGAGTCGCTCATCCTCGGCGACGGATCGGATTGACTCGTGGTCGTGTGGCAGAGCACGTAGAGGGCGTATCGCACTCCCCGCGCGTCGCGCCCCAGGTCGACATCGGCCGAGAGGATGACCGTGTTGCCCTGGACGACGTGCGTGACCAGGGGACCGGTGGTCCGATTGCCCTCGGGGTCGTAGTAGCTCGAGGTCCCCCGATCGCCGACCACGCTGAGCATGTACTCGGTGCCCGTGCTCGGCGCGTTCTCGGGCCCCTTGCGCCCCGTGGAGGCGTCGGCATCGGCGTCGACGTACAGGTGCAGCACGGTGTCGCCGAGCCGGGGCGGGGCGGCGAAGGTCACGCGCCACAAGTAGCGATCGTCGCCGGCGTGGCAGAACTCGACCGTGGTGAAGTCCTTGGTGGCGTCGTAGTCGTCCCGCGCCCGCCGCGCGTCGGATTCGACCCCGTCGTCGAACACCGTCTGGAACGGGTCGGGCGCATCGGGGTCGGTCCCGAGAATCTCCTCGTGCCGATCCCCGATCCCGTCGCCGTCGCGGTCGCTCGCGGCCTGTTGGGCCGAAACGAACGCGGTTGCCAACAAGATCGACAACAGCGCATGGCAGATCGTCCGCAGCGGCATCGGTTCCCTCCCGGGTTGTGGGTGCTTTGGTGACGAAGCCGGCCGGCAAAGAGGATTCGTCCGGTGGACGCGCCTCGCCGAGGCGGCCGACCCCAGGATGGGCCGTCTCGCAGCCCGCGTCAAGCCCTTCCAGCCCCCCTTCGCGGCGACCGGATCGCCCGCAGGATGCCGCCCGATCTGCCTGCCCTCGCCAACCGCCGCGTGAGCGCCAACCGCGTCGATTCGGCCCGGTCCACTCGGGGGTGAGCAGGGATAGCTGGGAAATTCGCGGCACTTCGCGAAAAACGCTTGACTCGGCTACGTCTCGGACGTAAAAGTGGAGAGGTGGCTGGAATTCCAGTGGAATCCCTGCAAAGCGCTTTGGTCACGGCATGAAACAGGATTCCCCTCTTACCTATCGCGCCTATCATCACATCCAGACCGAGATCCTCTCGGGCCGGTTTGCGGCCGGGAGCGTCATCTCCGAAAACCGGATTGCATCTCAGTTGGGGGTCAGTCGCACTCCGGTGGGGGAGGCCATCCGGACGCTGGTGGCCGAGGGTTGGGTCGAGCAGCAGCCCCGTCGGGGGACCGTGGTCAGGGCGTTCTCCCGGCGCGAGATCGAGGAGCTGTTCGAGCTTCGCGAGGCGCTGGAGACGTTTGCCGCGGGAAGAGCCGCGGCGCGGATTACCGATTCGATTCTGGCGCGGTTGGTGCGCTATTGCGACGAAATGCGCAGCCTGGCGCGGCAACTCGCGGCCAGCGGCGCCACCGCGTTGGACGATTCCGCGCTGAAACGGTTCCTGGCCGCCGACATGGCCTTTCATCTGCGGATCGTGCGCACGGCCGGCAACGCGCGGATCATGAAGCTCGTTCGGCAGACGCGGACCATTTCGCATCTGTTTCGCATGCGCCGGCAGCGGCACACCCTCGAAGTGGTCGTTCGCGCGCACGAATGCCACGGGCGGATCGTCGACGCCCTGCGCTCGGGCGACGGCGTCGCCGCGTCGCGCGCCATGGCCGAGCACATCCAGACCAGCCGCCGGCAGACCCTCGACGAATTCGACCGCCAGTCCCACTGGACCGATCCCGACGCTCCGATCGCCGACGATCTGCCCGGGGATCTGGTGGAGGAACTCAAGCGGATTGAGGAAGAGGACAAGGAAGTCGCGTGACATCCGAATCCTTTTTTTTGCGGAGCCAGAACATGAGAGAGTGGCAAGAGACCGGACGATCGCGTGGGTTTACCCTTGTTGAATTGTTGGTGGTCATCGCGATTATCGGCATTCTGATCGGCTTGCTTCTGCCCGCCGTGCAGGCGGCTCGCGAGGCCGCCCGGCGATCGCAGTGCCTGAACAACCTGAAGCAGATCGGCCTCGCCCTGCACAATTACCACGACGTTCACAAGTGCTTTCCTGCGGGCTACCAGGGAGACCCCCGCAACGAACCCGCCGGCTGCGGCACCGTGGATTGCCCGGGCACGGCGACCGCCGGACTGGGCTGGGGCTGGGCGGTCTACATCCTGCCTTTCCAGGAGCAGGAATCGCTCTATGACGCGTTGTGGGTGAACCGGGGCCAGGTCGTCTGCGATCACCCCACCGGCGAACAACTGGCGCTGGCCACGGCCGGCGGCAGAGACCAGCCCGCCCTGCAGAGAACGCCCCTGTCGGCGTACACTTGCCCGAGCGCCCCCGATCCCGACCTCAACTACGGCCGCCTGTGGGCGTCGAACAACTATTACGGGAAGTCGAACTACAAGGGGGTGTGCGGGGTCGACTGGAACGGCGTCCACGCGACGACCGGGCTCGCCGGCATTTTCCGCAACATCTACGTGCACGGCTGCGCGCGCATGAGGGACGTGCGCGACGGCACGACGAACTCCTTCGCCATCGGCGAGACCTTCAACAACCGCCAGAACACGGGCGCCACGTCGCCCAACGTGCCCATCCTTCCGGCTTTTGCGGCATACTACGGCGGGATTTGGGTGGGCATTGCCCCCGACACGCGTGCGGCGGGATGCGTGGGCCAGTTGGCGCCCGCGCCCAGCTCCTACGCCATCAACGGCAACTCGATCAACGCCTTCGGCAGCCTCCATCCCGGCGGCGCCCAGTTCGCCATGGCCGACGGAAGCTGCCGATTTGTCAGCGAGAATGCCGACCAAGACATGATCTCCGCCCTGGGGACCATCAACGACGGCAAGGTCGCCCAGGCGCCGTGATCCCCCGCCCGAAAACCGTCCTCGTCCGCGCCCGGTTCCTTGCCGTCCCGGGCCGTCGGCCAGGCGGCGACCCGTGGTTGCGTCCCCAAAGGCTCGTTCGGGGCAGCGGTTCCGACCGGGGCCCGCGGCACGATACCGCGGTGGCGCTTCGTGCACGCCACAATGCAAGCGTTGGAGGAGGTTTCGCTCATGAAAGCTCGATCTACCCGGCCACCGGCCGCGGTGCTGTGGTGTCTGTCGGGATGGTTGGCGGTCGGCGTCGCGTCACGCGAGGTGCCCGCGCAGGATTTCACGCGCGTGCCGGGAGTCGTCATCGACTACCAGGAAGCGCCGACCCTGCCCGACAAGCTAGCCAACGTGAACGAGATCTACATCGCGTCGCCGTCCATCACGGTCATGCCCAACGGGTACTACGTGGCCAGCCACGATCTGTTCGACAGCGGCACGAACTACGATACGACCAAGGTGTTTCTCTCGACCGATCGAGGGGCCACGTGGTCGCATCGAGCGACGATCGTGGGCCAGTTCTGGTCGACCGTGTTCGAGCACCGGGGCGATCTGTACCTTTTCGGCCCGGAACGCCAAGGGGGCAATCTTATCGCCCGCAAGTCGACCGATTACGGGCGCACGTGGACGGAGCCGACCGGCCCGACCACGGGCCTGATCCGCGAAGGCCGCTACGGCGGCACCCCGAACGCCCCGGTCCTCCACGGCGGACGGATCTGGATCGCCCAGGGCGGGACGCGGGTCGCCTCGGCTCCGGCCGATGCCGACCTGCTGCGCGCCGATTCCTGGCACGTCAGCGCGCCGATTCCCGATCGTCACGCGCAAGACTACTTCGCAGCGCGCTGGCAGGGATGGTCGGAGGCGCAGGCCGTGGCCTCGCCGCAAACGGGCGTCGTGCTGATGCCGAAGATTCGAGCCCTGCCGCGCACCGCGCTGCTTCAGGTCGACGAAGCGACCCGTGAAATGCGTTTCGACGGCGCGGCCCCCAACGCCTTTCCCTCGCTTCCCGGCGGCGAGAAGAAGTTCGGCGCTCGCTACGATCGGGTGTCGCGCAAGTTCTTCGTCCTGAGCAACCCGGTCCTGCCCCTGGAGGCCAACCATCCGGGACTGGCCGACAAGCCCGAAATGATCCGCAACTCGGCCGGGGTGCTTTCGTCGAGGGATCTGGTCCACTGGAACGTCGAGAAGCTGTTTCTCTATTCGCCGAATCTCGACGACGGCACGTTCGGCGAGGGGTTTCAGTACTTCAACTTCGTCATCGACGGCGACGATCTTGCCGTCGTCGCCCGGACCGCGATCGACGTGGGCGACGGCCAGAACCGGCCCCCGCGAGGTCACGACACGAACCTGATGACCTTCCATCGGATCGAGGACTTCCGGAATCTGTCGCCCGACCACGTACTCGTCGCCGACGGCAAATCGGTCTGGCGCTTCGAGCAGACCCAGCACAAGAGAGCCCCCCTGGGACCGTTTGCCCTCGGCTCGGCGTTCGCCGGTGCTCCGCTGACGGAACCGGTCGCCCTGGCCCAGGCCGCCGACTCCGACGTGTATATCCGGGAGCGGTCGGGCCGCGTCCTGCGTTTCGACGCGGCCGGCAATTTCATCGACGCGGTGACGCGTGCGTCGAGCGTTCCCTCGGAGGTCCGGGCCTCCCTGCTCGAGGCGCCGGAAAGCTCGCTGCCGACCGAGCTGCGCGTGGCCCAACCACCCAAGGGACATTGCACTTGGACCGCGCCGGGATCGGGCGAGTGGTTCGTGCCCACGAACTGGTACTACTGGGGGCGCGCCGACGGGGCCGACGAGGTGGCGGTGTTCGGCAGTGCGGCGGTCGCCGATTCCACGGTGGTCGCGTCCGAATCGTTCACGATCAAAGGCATTCGATTCCGCGGCGACGCCGCCTACACGATCGAAGGGCCCGGCCGTCTGACCATCGCCGCCACGGAAGGCGCCGGCGTGCTCGCCGTGGAACGCGGCGATCACCATCTTCGCGTGGCGATCGAGCTTGCCTGCGATACCGACCTGCGCGCCGAGAGCGGTGCCAGCCTGACCCTGGGCGGCCCCTTCGCGTTGAACGGCCACAGGCTCGAGGTCCGCGGGCCGGGCCGCGTCGACGTCGGCGGCCGCTTCTCGATGGGAAAGGGAGTGTTGGCGGTTCACGACCGCGCGTCGCTGTCCTTTGCCGAGGGAGTCGGCGCCACGCTCGACGGGACGCTTCTCTGGGTGGCCGGCGAACGCGTCGCTCTGGAAGCCGGCAAGAGGTTCCCTCTCATCGGCGGAATGGCTCACGCCGGCGCCCGGTTCGATGAGGTCGTGTTGCCCGAACCGCCCGAGGGCCTTCTTTGGGACACTTCGTCGCTGTATCGCGACGGAACGATCACTCTCACCAACGTAGGGAAATCGGAATGAATTCGTCCGTCAAACGAACTGGCATCGTCTTCGTGCTTGCATTGGTTTCGACCGGCGCGTGCCGATCGCGGTCAGCCGACCAGCCCGACCTGGGACAGGTCTCGGGCGTGGTAACCATGGACGGCGCTCCGCTTGCGGGCGTGCAGGTCAGTTTTGCCCCCAGCGAAGGCAGGGCATCGCACGGAATCACCGATGCGGAAGGAAGGTACGAACTGATCTACATCGGCCGAACCAAGGGCGCGAAGGTCGGCAGCCACAGGGTTTACGTCACGACGCCGATCGAGGACGAATCGGACCCCGACGCCCGAAAGATCCAGGAGACCATCCCCGCCAAATACAACAAGGACACGATCCTGACGGCCGAGGTGACGGCCGGCAAGAACACCGTCGATCTCGAACTCGAATCGCGCTAGCGACGCCGCGGAAGACGGGCTCGTCCGCCGGAAGCGGTGCCATGGAACGTCCTCTGCCCGGCCAGCGCGAGCCCATTTGGCGGCCATGGCTCACGCCCCCGGCGTCGGCCGGGGCGCGGCCCGCTCACGGCGCGCCCGCCTCGGCTCGCGCAGCCGCCTGCTCGTACGCGGCCCGATCCTGCTCGATCTGGCGGACGAACCGCGTGTCGCCCGCCGCCCGGGCGATGCCGATCGCCTCGTCGGCCGCGCGCAGCGCGTCGCCGTAGCGTCCGGCCAGGGCGTAAGCCATACCGAGCATCTGCAGGGCGTCGGGCAGCCGGCGCTCGGTCAACTCGCACGCCCTCTCGGCGAGGGGGATCGCCTTCTCAGGATCATACCATTCGACCAGGTCGGGTGTAACGTGCATCGCGGATAGACCCAATAACGCCCGCACCGAATTCGGGTCGCTTGCGACCGCGCGGGAGTAGTGGGTGGCCGCTTCCGGCAGCTTGTCCCGGCGGTGCAGGACGTAGGCGTAGTAGTAGTTGGCAATCGAATCCTCGGGCTCCAGTCGAACCGCCTCGGCCAAGTGCTTTTCGCCCTCGTCCATCTCGCCCGCCTCGACGAGGATCAAGCCAAGGTTGACGTGCGCCGCGAAAAAACCGGGATCGTGCTCGACGATCTCGAGCAAGTGAGCCCTTGCCTCATTCATCCTTCCCAATTCCGTCAGGATCGCCGCCAGGCAAAATCGGGAGGGAACGTGTTTTGGGTTCAACTCGATCGCCTTCTCGCATAGAGGGATAGCACCGACCGAATCACCCTGCTTGACATACTCCGCCGCAGCGCGATAGTAACTCTCCTCGTCGAGAAACGCGGCCGCGATGGCGCCGATCGCGTCAGGCGCCACGTTGACGAACTCGGGGATGTTGGCCGCGCGCTCCGGCTCGGTGAAGTTCGCCAGCACCACAGGCGGCGTGCTTCGCCCCGCGTCGTCGACGTGCGTCAAGAAAAGCTGGGTATACGGCGAGTACATCTTGGACGAGAACACCAGCCACTTCCCGTTGGGCGACCAACTGTGCCACGAGTTCATGCGCGACGTGTTGCACCGCATGCGGCGGGCTTCGCCCCCTTCGGCCGGAATGATGTAAAGCTCGCTGTCGGGCTGCAAGAGCATGAAGCTGTCGGCCTTGCAGAAGACGATCCACTTGCCGTCGGGCGAGAACCGGGGAAAGTAATTGCTCATGCCGTTGTTCGACGCCCCCTCGATCGGTTCTGCCTTGCCGCCCCGGCCTTCGTTGAACGGGATGCGGTACAAATCGTACCGGAAGCGCCGCCCCCCCTTCAAAAACTCCTCGCATTCCTCGGGCGAAAGCAGCACCTTGCTCTTATCGAGCAGCTTCTTCAAGTCGTAGGCCTCGCTCCGCGCGAACACGATCGACGTTCCGTCGGGGCTCCAGTTCGCGTTGCTTTGGACGAATCGCGGGTCGTCCGCCCCCGGCAGAGCCTCGAACGCTCCGGTCTGCCGGTCGTAGACCGCGAGGATGCCCTTGAACGGAAAGAACAACTGGCTGAACGCCAGATCGTCGGTCGCCACGAACACCGATCGGTCTTTGACGGTGCTGACCACGTAGCGCCCGTCGGGCGACACCTGGGATAGAAGGCCGAAGGTCGGATCGCCGTCCTCACGCCGGTAGTCGCTCCAGGTGATGATCGCGTCCTTCTCGAGCGTGATCTCGCGGTCGACGGCGGCGATGGCGTAGGACCCCTTGTCGTTGGCGTAGTCGATGTCCATCCCCAGCAGGGAGCCATCGGCCGAGAATGAGTGGCAGTTGCCGCACACCGGCAACTTCTCGAGCACGATGGGCGGCGGTCGTTTCGACGCAATCGAGCCAAACCGCCAGCGGATGTGGGCCGCCGGATTCTTCACGGCCTCGATGAACGGCAGGTTCACCTCGCGGAAGAACACGGGCGCCCCCACCGCGTGGCGCGACGTGCTGATCGTGACGCAACCGCGAGAGACCACCGTTTGCCCGCCGGCCTCTCGAATGCCCGAGATGGCCACTTCCACTTCCTGCTCGCGCGAGCGCTCCTTGACGGTCTCCCATACCTCATCGGGGACGGTCCAAGTCGCGCTCTGGCTGCGGTATTCCAGGTAGTCCGCCCTGTCGAAGAACCGGAAGGCGACAAGCCAAGCATCCGGGTCCGCGTGGCGGTCTTCCCACCGAAACGTGGGGGCGGCGATCTCCGGCGGAAACACCGCTCCATCGGGTGGGTAAATAATGTCCACGCGAGCCGGGTTCGCATCGGCCACGTCGAGCGCGATTCGAGCATGGCCTCGGCTGGCAGCGGCCCCAGTCGCTGTTTCCTCTCGCCGTGACGGGGAACAGCCCATCATCAAAACCAAGAGAAACGCAACGAGTATTCGCCGTTTCGACGCCGCTCGAAGCTCTCGCATGATCATCGGCTCATCATTTCGGGAGGCTCAATAGCGAAGTAGAAACAAGTCGCGCCCCAAAGACAAGCCGCAGGGAGGCATGAGTCTCGAGTCGCGTTACTACCCCTCTGACGAGGCGTGCAGCAGACGTGGCAGCCTTGACCTCCTGGCGGGCGAGTCCATTCTAGCCAACAGGACTGCATCGACAATATTTCACCGAGACCGAAAAGAATCCTGCAAAACTATTGCGTTGCGGTCACGGACTGCTATACTGATCCCTGCTCTTGGAGAGAGTTGGGGTGCGGAGCGGGGAGGTCTTTCGGATGGCCCTGGTTGTCCGATAGGTAGGCCGTGGGTGCCTCTCCTCTCGAGCGACTTCTTTGGCGTAATCTGTCGGGAACCTACTACTGAGTATCTTAGGAGATGCGCAATGATGCTTCGAGGTTTCAAAGGGCAACTGGCAGCGATGGTTACCGGTGTCGCCTTGATCGGCTGTAGCGGCGGAAGCGATCGCGTTGAGCCGGCCCCGTCGCCCGAGGGTGTTCGAGTCCAAGAGGCCCAGGCCGACGATGACGTACGCCAACTCGAAGAGACGGGCGCCGACGCGGGCCTGCCTCCCGAGCAACGGACCCAAGAGTAAAGCTCAACGTGAACCGTAGACCTTTTCGGGCACTGGGGCCCGGCGCGCCGCATCAGCCGGGCCAGGGCCGTGCAACTCGTTTCTGGTGAATTTGGCAATGTCGCCCGCTTGTCGGCGCGGGGCTGGTCGAGTCCGACTCCGGAGTCGCTGAGGCTTTCTTTTCCCACGTTACTTCATCAAGAAGGGATGAGACGATGCACCGGAAGAATCCCGTGCAGGATCGGAAGACGCTTCCCCCAGGGTTTACCTTGGTGGAACTGCTGGTAGTGATCGCGATCATCGGCATCTTGATCGCTCTGCTGTTGCCCGCCGTGCAGGCCGCTCGCGAAGCGGCTCGGCGAAGCCAGTGCAGCAACAATCTCAAGCAGCTTGCCTTGGGACTGCACAACTATCACGACTCGTACAAGGCGTTCCCCTACTCCACCTCGATGAAGGGCTCGTGCACTTCGGGTAGCGCCATGCCGGGTCCGGGACAGATTAAAAACCATCGTGGGTGGGTGGGCGTTTTGCCGTACATTGAGCAGAGCCCACTGTACGACAATTTCGACTACAGCCAGGCTTCGGGGGCATATGATCGGGGAGGGACCGGCATTACCGGCTCGCCGACGACCAGCGGTAACCACCTGGTCGTCTCCCAATCGCTCAGTGCGTTTCTCTGCCCGAGCGACCCCGGCAACCCGAAGATCACAACCACAAGCACCGCCTACCAGATCGACCCGGCCAACTCCTCCGAACAGGGCGCCAAGACGAGCTACGACTTCAACGCGCATCTGGAGACCTCCGGGTGCACTCTGTGGTCGAATCGCTCGATAACCACGCGTTACATGTTTGGCGTCGAGTCGGTTTGCCGCATCCGCGACGTCCTCGACGGCACGAGCAATACCGTTATGCTCGCTGAGACTACCTTGGACGTCAAGGACGGTTACACCGCGCCCTGGGGATACAGCAACTGGACGGCCGCGGGGGTGGACATCGGTTGGCGCTCCGGCACCGGTGCGTGCAACCCCATCCTGGGGTTGAACGCAGACTGGGGGATCAACTACTGGCCCTGCTGCTCGTGGCACGCCGATCCCTGCGCCCTCGTTGACCGGGGGAGGGTTGCCTACTGGGGACGTCCCGGCAGCCTGCATCCCGGCGGCTGCCAGGTCGCCAAGGCCGACGGCTCGGTGCGTTTCATCAGCGAGACGACCGCCTACGCGACACGCTTGGCCATCGCCCGAATGGCCGACGGAGTGGTCGTCAGTGACTATTGAGCGTTCTCGGTGTCGATGTCGTCGGGCCGGCCGAACCAATACCGGGCTTGTCCTGGCGAATCAGCGTCGGATGATTGCGGGCTGATCAACCGGGCCCCTGCCAAGGCAAACTTGGCACGGGGCCTGCGTTTTTTCGATCGCCACCACACACAGAACGCGCTTTCTCACGGCGTGCCCGTATGGGCTCAACATCCCCCCCGGCGTTCGTTCGACGGGATGCGGTACAGGTCGTACCGGAACGTCCGCTCGCCCTTCACGAAGACCTCGGCGACCTCGGGCGGCACCACGACCGAGCGGACATGTTCGAGCCCCTCCAGTTCGTACGCCGTCGAGCGGGCGAACATGATCGTCTTTCCGGCGGGGAGCTCCAGCACCAAGTCGGGGGTGTCGGTGCCAGGCAGCGAACGAATCGTCTTCGCCTGGCGGTCGCAGATCGCCAGGAGGCCCTTGACCAGAAAGAAGCGTTGCGAGAACATCAACTCCGGTTGATAGACAGCCGGGGCCCGGTCGTTCACCGTGCCGGCCATCGGGCGACATCTGGCAAAGCACAGGTCTCCGTCTTCCCTCCGGTAGTCGCTCCAGGTGATCAGCTTGCCCTGGTCCAACAGGGCCTCTCGTCTCCCATTCTCCGTCCGAGGGGGGCCATTGCTGAGACCGACGGGAGGAGTCGAGCGGG
>Ga0334884_1001595_pt1 | contig 32737 bp, 25 predicted proteins | sample GraSluR1_MG_7_FD_207215 | JGI IMG/M metagenome (GOLD analysis project Ga0334884, IMG submission 207215) | Sludge microbial communities from methane-producing bioreactor in Wageningen University, Netherlands - Granular Sludge_12_05 R1 | ecosystem: Engineered > Bioreactor > Anaerobic >... | reverse complement strand
CCTACAGAACGGCAGCGCCGTGGCCGTTTGTCTCTGTAGGGCGGCGACCTGTGCGCGGCCGCCGTCTGCCTCTGTAGGGCGGCGACCTGTGCGCCGCCGCCGTCTGCCTCTGTAGGGCGGCGACCTGTGCGCGGCCGCCGTCTGCCTCTGTAGGGCGGCGACCTGTGCGCCGCCGCCGTCTGCCTCTGTAGGGCGGCGACCCGTGCGCCGCCGCCGTCTGCCTCTGTAGGGCGGCGACCTGTGCGCCGCCGCCGCTTGCCGGACCCCCTCGGCGCGGTACAGGCCCGCGCCCTACAGAATGGCGCGGTACAGGCCCGCGCCCTACAGGCTCTCACGGCTCTCGCAGGTGCCGGCCGCCGTCCACGTAGATCACCTGCCCGGTGATGTACCCGCTGCCCAGCAGGAACTCCACGGCCTCCACCACGTCCTCGGGACTGCCCGCACGCCGCAGCGGGAGGTCGCCGGTCAGCCGCTGGATGTCCAGACCCTCATTGTCCACCGGCGCCATCACCAGACCCGGCGCCACGGCATTGACGGTAAAGCCGGGGGCAAACTCCATGGCCAGCATCCTTGTGAGCCTCTCCAGCATGTGCTTGGCCAGGATGTACTGCGCATGCTCGCGGTCGTAGCCGCGCAGCCGGGCGTCCAGCATGTTTACGATCCGGCCCTGCCTTGCGCTGCACGCAAATCCCCGGGCAATGGCGAAGGGTGCCCACGCATTGAGCCGCAGGCTTGCGACGAGGTCGTCCAGGCCCAGGGTGGCCAGGTCGCCTCCGGGATAACTGGAGGCGTTGTTCACCAGAACATCGAGCCGGCCGGCCAGTTCCATGGCGCGGCCCGCAAGGGCCTCGGCCTCACCGGGGTCGGCAAGGTCGGCCTGCAGCAGCCAGGCGCCGACACCCTCGGAGGCCACGAGCCTTGCGACCTGTTGCGCCTCCTGCTCTGAAGACCGATAGTGGATCACCACACCGCAGCCCCCGGCGGCCAGGCGCAAAGCGATGGCTCGTCCCAGCCGCCGTGCCGCACCGGTGACCAGCGCCACGGCGCCGCGAGGCAATGAACCCATTGTGCACGCTCCTGAGGCGGTGAGACCGGCCCGGCGTCGGGAATGGACTTGGCCACCGGAGCCCGGTAGACCTCCCCGGCTCTGTGCGAAGGCTCCCAGGACCGACCGGGATGCCACCGGGCCGCGATTCCGGTAGCGGTTCGTGGGTGCGGAGTGCAGGCCGACGGCTCGCTCCACCGAAGGCCGTGGCGGCAAGGAGGTGTGACGCTCTCTCTCGCCGAAAGCAGCGCTACCTGACCTCGCGGGTCTGTACCCCGGCCAGGAGCGGTCGCTTCCGGGCGCCGCCGAACCGTGCGAGAAGGTGGTCAACCATGAGACGAGCCGGCCTCGCTGTCCTGTGCCTGTTGCCCCTGCTTCTCCTCGCATCCTGTTCCAGGCAGGCTCCGCCGCCGCCAACCGATGCCGTCCCTGCCGACGTGGACCAGCCCTTCGCCGGGCCGTCGGAAGGCGAAAAGGGCGCCGCCGACCAGGGAGCGGCGGGGATGACCCTCGCCGTCATCCCCAAGGGCACCACCCACGAGTTCTGGAAGTCCATCCACGCCGGTGCCCTCAAGGCCGCCGAAGAGCTGGGCGTCGAGATCATCTGGAAGGGGCCGCTCAAGGAGGACAACCGCGACGACCAGATCAAGATCGTCGAGGACATGATCAACCGCGGCGTGAACGGCATCGTCCTGGCGCCCCTGGATGATGTGGCCCTCGGCACTCCCGTCGAGGATGCCGTCCGCAAGGAGATCCCGGTGGTCATCATCGACTCGGCGCTCAAGAGCGAGGCCTACACCAGCTTCGTGTCCACAGACAACTACAACGGTGGTAAGCTGGCCGGAGAGCACATGGTCAAGCTCCTCGGCGGCAAGGGCAAGGTCGCCATGCTGCGCTATGCCGAGGGCTCGGCCAGCACCGCCGAGCGCGAGCAGGGCTTCATGGACGCCGTCGTGGAGGCCAAGGAGATCGAGGTCGTCAGCAGCAATCAGTACGGCGGCGCCACTACCGAGACCGCCTACAAGGCCAGCGAGAACCTCCTGGCACCATACAAGACCGCCGACGGCCTGGGCATCGACGGCATCTTCGCCTGCAATGAGTCGACGACCTTCGGCATGCTCCGCGCCCTCCAGGACGCAAAACTCGCCGGGAAGGTCACCTTCATCGGGTTCGATAGCTCTGAGAAGCTGGTTGACGCGCTGTCCGGCGGCGAGCTGTCGGGCCTCGTCCTGCAGGATCCCATGAACATGGGCTATCTCGGGGTCAAGACGATGGTGGCCCATCTCAAGGGCGAGGCGGTGGACAAGCGCATCTCCACGGGTGAGACCCTGGCGACCAAAGACAACATGAACGATCCCAAGATCCAGGCGCTCCTGGCTCCGGACTACAGGAAATGGCTGAAGGAAGAGTAGATCCACCGACCGGCATCGAGGCGGCAGGGGCCGCTTCACCGCACGAACCGACGGCCGACCGTCTGCGCATGCGGGCGGTCGGCAAGCGCTTCGGTGCGACCACGGCTCTGGACGGCGTGGACTTCTCCGTCCTGCCGGGCGAGGTGCACGCCCTGGTGGGCGAGAACGGGGCCGGGAAGAGCACCCTGATGAAGGTGCTCTCCGGGGCCATCGCCCCGGATCACGGCACCATGCTCCTCGACGGCCGCCCGTACCGCCCGCGCAATCCTCTGGATGCCCGCACCGCCGGCGTGGCCATGATCTACCAGGAGCTCTCGCTGGCCCCCCACATGAGCGTCGAAGACAACATCATGCTGGGGGCCGAGCCCGCGGTGGCCGGCTTCCTGCGCCGCTCCGAGGTCCGGCGGCGGGCCACCGCCGCCATGGCGTTGCTCCACCATTCGGAGGTCTCTCCCACCGCCCGGGTGGGAGCGCTGTCCACCGCGGCCCAGCAATTGGTGGAGGTCGCCCGTGCAGTGGCGGTGGGCTGCAGCGTCCTGGTCCTCGACGAGCCTACCAGCAGCCTCTCGGTGCAGGACGTCTCGCGCCTGTTCGAGGTCATCGCCGATCTGCGTGACCGTGGCCATGCCATCGTCTACATCTCCCATTTCATCGAGGAGGTCCGACAGATCGCCGACCGCGTCACCGTGCTGCGCGACGGGCGCGTGGCCGGTGGCGGCCGGGTCGCGGACCTCAGCGCCCGGGACATTGTGGCCCTGATGGTGGGGCGCGAGATCACCGACCTGTACCCGCGCTCGCCACGGCAGGCCGGGCAGGCCATTCTGACCGTGGACCGCCTTGCCGGATTAGCCGCGCCACGGTCGGCCAGCCTCACCCTGCATCGGGGCGAGGTGCTGGGGGTCGCCGGCCTCGTGGGAGCCGGACGCACGGAGCTATTGCGCGCCCTTTTCGGCCTCGACCCGATCCGCAGCGGCCGGATCACCCTCGGCGCCTACGTCGGCCCCGCCTCCCCCGTCCTGCGCTGGCGCCAGGGAGCCGGGTTGCTCAGCGAGGACCGCAAGAACGAGGGCCTGGCGGTGGGGCTCACCGTCGCCGACAACCTCACCGCCTCGAGGCTCACCGGATTCGGCCCCCTGGGACTGGTGCTGCGGCAACGGCAGGATGCCGAGACCCGGCGCTGGATCGAGGCCCTGTCCATCCGCTGCAGCGGGCCGCGACAGAGAGTCATGGACCTCTCCGGAGGCAACCAGCAGAAGGTCGCGCTCGGCCGCCTGCTGCATTCCGACGTAGACGTGCTCTTGCTCGACGAGCCCACCCGCGGCATCGACGTGGCCAGCAAGGCCCAGATCTACCGGCTCATCGACGCTCTGGCCGCCGGCGATGGCGGGCGCGAGCCCAAAGCGGTCCTGGTGGTGAGCAGCTACCTGCCCGAGCTCATGGGGGTGTGCGACAGGGTCCACGTCATGTGTCGGGGCAGGCTCGGCCCCGCCCGGGTGGTGGCGAAGACCGATGAGCAGAGCCTGATGCTCGAGGCCACCGGCCAGGAGTTCGCATTGTGACAGAGCCTAAGCCGCTCCACAGGGAGAAGACCGCCGCGCAGCCCGCCGCGCCCCGTTTCTGGACCAATGCGGCCCGCTGGGCCAACGTTCTGGGGCCGGTCCTGGGCCTGGCCGCGATCTACATCCTCTTCTCCGTCATCGGCCCCCCCAGTTTCTCCAGCTCCGGCAACCTCGAGACCATTGCCCGCCAGACCGCGATCGTCGGCGCCGCCGCTCTGGGCATGACCGTCATCATGATCGCCGGCGGCATCGACCTCTCCGTGGGCTCCGTCGTCGCCCTGGCCACCGTAGCCATCGCCTGGCTGCTGCAAAACAGCGGAGCAAGCCCCGCCGTGGCCGCCCTCGGCGGCATCGCCGCCGGGCTCCTCTGCGGCCTGCTCAGCGGCATCTTCATCACGCGCCTGAAGGTGGTGCCTTTCATCGTCACCCTGGGGATGATGCTCATCGTCCGCGGGGTGGCCAAGGCTCTGGCCCACGAGCAGAAGATCGATGCGCCCCGCACCTGGCTGGGCGAGCTGCTGGCCACACTGCCCCCGGAGCGCGCGGCCATGCTGGTGCCCCCCGGAGTGTGGCTGGTGGTCATCCTGGCGCTCCTCGTCGCCGGCATGCTTCGCTACACCCGGCTGGGCCGGCACATCTTCGCGGTGGGGTCCAACGAACAGACCGCCCGTCTGTGCGGCGTGCCCGTGTCCCGGGTGAAGCTGGCGGTCTACACCATCGGGGGAGGGTTCTTCGGCCTCGCCGGGCTGATGATGTTCTCGCGGCTCACCGTGGGCGACCCCACCGCCGCAGTAGGGCTGGAGCTGGATGTCATCGCCGCCGTGGTCATCGGCGGCGGGAGCCTCAGTGGGGGAGAGGGCTCGGTACTGGGAAGCCTGGTGGGGGCGCTGATCATGAGCGTGATCCGCTCCGGCTGCTCCCAGATGGGGCTGGACAACTGGGTGCAGGAGGTGGTCACCGGCGCCATCATCGTGGTGGCCGTGGCCCTCGACGGCCTGCGCCACAGGAAGGCGGGCTGAGGCGTGGAACGGCGGGAACGTCAGGTGACGGGAAGTCGGTGATAGGTGACAGGAACCGCGGGGACGACCGTGGCGCGCGGCGCGGAGTGGCCGTTTGCCGTAGTGGAGGGGCCCGAATGACGGCCGGATCGTCGTCCGGCCCGGCCGTAGGTGACAGGAATGGCGGGGACAGCCGTGGCGCTTGGCGCGGGGACGGCCTCACCTGCCGACCCGTTCACCTCGCGCCGCGCAGCAGATCGCGGCTCCCGGCGATGCAATTGCAGCGGCAGTCCGCCGGGTCGAGACCGGCGCGCCGCCACACGTCCTCAGACTCCAGGCACAGGCTCACCGGTACCCCCGGCGCATACCGCCGCACCTGGCCCACCATGTGCCGGTACATCTCCACCCGCAGCTCGGGGGCGAAACGCAGCCTGCGCCCGTGCTTGTGAGTCGCCAGACTCGTCATCACATTCCCGGTGCCCAGAAGCGATGCCGTGTGCGACAGGGCGCAGGGGTATGAGCAGATGCCCCCCAGAGTCACCCGCGAGGGGTTCACCTGTCCCAGGGCCTCTCTCACCGCCTCGGCGTAGAGGTCCTGCCAGCCGGTCACCGGCAGCAGGGGCATGAAGATGAGGCGCACCTCGAGCCCCGCTTCGGCGCAGCGTCGGGCCGCCGCAAGTCTCGCGCCGAAGCTCGGGGCCCCCCACTCGTAGGCCCCCGAGATCTCGGGCGCGTTGAGCGACCAGGTCACCGCTACTGCCCCCCGGGCCTCCGTGGGCCGTGCCGCGGCGATCACGCCTTCCACCGCCTCGGACTTGGTCAGGAAAACCAGGTGCGCCCCGGCGTGCGCTTCCACAAAGGCCACCAGCACACGGGAGTAGTGGGCGATGGGGTCCAGCTGCAGGCCGTCCTGGACCTTCCCCACGTAGAAGCTCACGGTGCCTTCAGCAAGCTGCAGCGTCCGGCTCATCGCCGCGAGGATGTCCTGGAGGTTGGTGAAGACGCGAACGGTGGGCGAAAAGCTCACTCCGGGGCTGCCGGCGAGGTAGCAAAACACGCAGTCGTAATGGCAAAACCACGCCGGGTGCACGGCGTGGTAGTTGGTGCACAGCGTCCCGGCGGCGGTCTCGGGATCGTGGTTGGGCGACACCGGGCCCGCGATGCGCCCCAGGACGAGGGTTCGCTTGCCAATCGCTACTCGCTCCGCCTGATCGGTTCCCTCGATGGGCACGCGATTGTGGGCGATGTCGCGTCGATCGACCACTTGGGCCTCGGGGTAGGCGGCGGTCAGCCGCTCGCAGTAGACGGCCTCATCCGGGCGGGCATCGCAGCCCCTGGTGAGCACGATGCGCTCCGGCCGCCATGGTACCAGATCGGTCCGGAGCGGCTCTCTTTCGTGAACGTGTCGGCAAAGGTCAACCAGCGTACCGCCGGGCATAGGTGAAAATCGGCCTTCTGGGAGTTGCGAAGTCCGCGACCATGGCCTCCCGGGCAGGTGTTTCGCCCCCGAGGGAAGAAGACCTGCGCGGGAGGCGAGACCGCAGTGACCGACCACATCCTGTGCTTCGACCTGGGCACCACCGGCGCCAAGACCACGCTGTTCAGCACGACGGGCGAGATCGTCGCCTCCACCTTCAGCCGCTACGAGACCGTCTACCCGCAGCCGGGGTGGGCGGAGCAGAGCGCCGAGGACTGGTGGCGGGCGGCGGCGAGCTCGGCCCGGGCGCTGCTGGCCGACAGACAGGTGTCTGTGGCCGCCGTCGGCCTCTGCGGTCACATGATGGGCTGCCTGCCCGTGGACGGTGCCGGCGTCCCGCTGGGAAACTCCCTGATCCACTCCGATACGCGCAGCGAAGCGCAGTGCGCACGGCTGGGCGGCGAGCTGGGTGCCCGGGGCCTGTACGAGATCACCGGGAACGTGCTGGACCCCCACTATCCGCTGTCCAAGATCCTCTGGCTCCGCGAGGTGTTGCCGGAGGTCTATCGAAAGACCCGGTACATTCTGCAGTCCAAGGACTATCTGGCCTTCCGCCTCACGGGCCGTCTGGGGATCACGGACCATTCGGACGCTTCACTCTCGGCCTGCTACGACCTGCACCGCAGGCGGTGGTCGGAGCGGATCGCGGAGGCTCTGCGGATCGGCCACCTCTTGCCGGAGATCGTCCCTTCGGCCACCGTGATCGGACGGGTGAGCGCCGAGGCCGCGGGCGCGACCGGGCTTCCCGAGGGCACCGCGGTGGTCATCGGCGGCGGTGACGGCTCCTGCGCGACGGTGGGCGCGGGAGCCGTGAACGTCGGCGATGCGTACAACTACATCGGCGGGACCTCGTGGGTCTCGGCGGTGCGGCGCGAGCCGCTGCTCGATGGGCAGATGAGGCTGTTCAATGTGTGCGATCTAGACCCGCTGAAGGTCAATGCGCTGGGCACGGTGCAGTGTGCCGGCAGCTCGCTGGAGTGGTTCGCCGATCAGATCGCCGTCGCCGAGACGCGGCAGGCACAGGTGGAGGGCCAGAGCCGCTACGAGATCATTGGCCGACTGGCGTCGCAGTCGCCCCCGGGGGCCCGGGGCCTGGTGTTCCTGCCGTACTTGATGGGGGAGAGGGCGACGATCTGGGACCCCCTGGCCCGCGGTGCTTACTTCGGCCTCTCGCTGGCCCATACGCGCGCCGACCTGGCCCGTGCCACGCTGGAGGGTGTCGGCTACACACTGCGCAGCATCCTGCGGGTGGTTGAGGAGCAGGGCGAGCCGGTGGCGCAGATACGGGCGATCGGGGGTGGCGCGGAGGGAGCGGTGTGGACGGAGATCCTGGCCGGGATCTACGACAGGCCTGTGGCGGTGTGCGAGAGCCCTTCGGAGGCCACCTCACGCGGCGCTTTTGTGGCCGCGGCCATCGCCATCGGCCTTATCGATGACTGGGCGGACGCCGGCTCTCTGGTGCGCGTGCAGAGGCGCCACGAGCCGGATCGGGCCGCAGCCGAGGTCTACAGGGGATACTGGGCTTTCGCCGAGTCCTTGTACTCCGACTTCCGCGCCGCCTACCGCCGCCTGGCGCAGCTCACCCAGGGCGAGACCGCCTAACCGCCGTCGCCGTACCCGTGGAGCGGGCTTTCCACTCACATCATGCACGAACGCAGTGAGGCTACATACTGCCACAGTCGCGCTTCAGCGGCCGCTGTAGTGCCGTTCTCCCCCCTCCTCCCGTCTCGCCGGTCGTATCGGCGAGTACAAGCGGCTCGAAGAGACGCCGAGAGGCGGGGCCGGGGGGTGAGGCGACGTGAGTCGGCGCCCGCCCGGAACCTGCATAATCTGAGTTTCCAGCCCGCTGCCTTTGCCGTACCCGCCGTTGACGGCCGTCGCCGTATCGCCGTCGCCGTTGACTCGCGACTCGCCGACTCGCCCCCGAGGCCCCCATGCCCAAGACCACCTACGACGTCCGCGTCCAGCCCCACGCATTGATCCCCATGCGCGATGGTGTGCGACTGTCGGCACACCTGACGCGGCCGGTGGCCGAAGGGGCGTTCCCGGCGGTCATCGAGTATTCGCCGTACCGCAAGGGGGTGTACAGCGAGCCGCCCGCGCGGTTCCGGCGTCTGGCCGAGCAGGGGTATGTGGTGGTCCAGTACGACGTGCGCGGCACCGGAGATTCGGAGGGGTTCACGACAGACGTCTATCAAGATCCGGAGCGTCAGGACGGGTACGATGTGGTGGAGTGGGTCGCCGCTCAGCCGTGGTGCGACGGGAATGTGGGGATGTGGGGGATCTCCTACTGCGGGGTGGTGTGCTGGCAGGTGGCGGCGCAGGCGCCGCCGCATCTGAAGGCCATCATCGTGCGGTCCGGCACCGACGACGTGTACACGGAATGGACCAACCCGGGCGGCTTGCCCAGACCGTACATGTACGAGAACTACGCGCCGCTGATGACCGCGTACAATCTGGCACCACCGAACCGGGAGTTGGTAGGCGACAAGTGGGCCCAGATGTGGCAGGAGCGTCTGGAGCGCAATGTCCCGTGGGGGATCGGGTTCATCGAGCATCTCACCGACGGCCCTTACTGGCGGCAGCGCTCCGTGCGTCCGGACTACGACAGGGTCAAGTGCGCGGTGTTCGTGATCGGGGGCTGGGCGGATTGGTACTACCACCCACTGCTGCGGGCCTTCTCGGCCCTGAATGTACCCAAGCGTGCAATGATCGGTCCCTGGTCGCACATGTGGCCGGAGGATGCCATCCCCGGTCCGCGTATCGACGGCGTCCGCGAGTGCCTGAGGTTCTTCGACCACTGGCTCAAGGGCATCGACACGGGGCTGCTGGATGAGCCGCCGGTGACGCTCTTCATCCGCGAGTATCGCGAGCCCGGTGTGGTCTATACCGAGGATGTGGGGAGCTTCCGGTATGAGGACAACTGGCCGCCCGCACGGGCGCAGGCCATGAGGCTGCATCTGGGAGACGGCGACCTGCTGTCCGAGCCTCCGGGTGAGGAGCGAAGCGACAGTCTGAAGTACGATCCGACGGTGGGGGTGGCGGCCGGCAAGCACGGCGGCGGAGCCTTTCCCCCCTGGGGGATGCCGCTGGACCAGCGCAGCGATGAGGCGAAGAGCCTGTGCTACACCTCCAGGGCGCTGAGGCAGGATCTGGAAGTCGTCGGCGTCCCGCAGGCGACCTTGCACGTACGGTCGACGGCCGGTGTCGTCGGCTTTGTGGTCAAGCTCTGTGACGTGGCGCCCGACGGCACCTCCTCGCTGGTGACCAAGGGCTACCTGAACGCCACCCATCGGAACTCCCACGAGCGGCCGGATGCTTTGGTGCCCGGAGAGGCGTACGAGCTTGGGATCGAGCTGCTGGCCTGCGCCTACCGTTTTGCAGCGGGCCACCGCATCCGTCTGGACATCACCTGTGCCGATCTCCAGAACGCCTGGCCCACCCCGGAGCGGTGCACGGTGACGGTCTTGCGGGGCGGGACGCACGCCTCCCACCTCGTCTTGCCCGTCACGCCGGCTTCGGAGGCGGACCTGCCGCGGCCGGACCTGCAGCCCTCGCCCTATCCGCTGCCCGCATTGCACGAGCTCTCACCCCCGCAGTACACGGTGACGTCCGACCTGGCCAATGACACGGTGACGGTGGCCTACGTCACCGGGTCGGGCGCCGGAGTCAACCACTCTCGGTTCACGGTGTCGCGGGCAGACCCGGCCAAGGCGGTGGTCGATTCGGGCTATCGCATGGAGATCTCCAGTCTCGGCGAGGAGATCGTCATCGAGACGCAGACCATCACCTCCAGCGATGCCCTGGCCTTCCACCATCTGGTTGAGGCTCAGATCAGGGTGAACGGGAGGGAGCATTTCCGCAAGAGCTGGCAGGTCTCTGTGCCGCGGGGGCCGGCATAGGCGGGGGCGCCGGGCGCGTCTTGAGGGGCGCTACGGAGCCCTGCATACCAATGCGGATCCGGGGGACGCTCCCCCGGCGGGGTGTGGGGCAGAGACCCGCGGCGTTCGCCGTCCCGTCAGTGGCCACTGTGACGTCCGCCGTTCTGCTTCCGCCGGCGAGGGCCGCCGGGCTTCGGCACCGGCCTTCCCGGGGAGGTATTCGTGTACTCGCAAGCGAACCCCCCTGTCTCGGGGCCAAGACCATTGCAGGAGCAACGAACCATGGCTAACTCGAAGGTAGCTCTCGCTACTGCCGCACACCCTGATGACGTGGAGTTCATGATGGCGGGGACCTTGTCCCTGCTGGCCGATGCCGGCTATGAGTGCCACATCTTCACCATCGGGAACGGTAACTGCGGGACGGCAATCCACACGCACAATGAGATCGTGAAGCTGCGAGGCGCCGAAGGTCACGCGGCCGCGGAGGTCATCGGCGCCACGTACCACGAGGGGCTCGTGAATGACATTGAGATCTTCTACGAGGACGAGCTGCTCCGGCGCGTCACGGCCGTCATCCGTGAGATCCAGCCGGAGATCGTGCTGACCCAGTCGCCGCAGGACTACATGGAGGACCACCAGAACTCCAGTCGCTTGACGGTCAGCGCCTGCTTCTGCCGCGGCATGCGCAACTGGGTCAGCCGCCCGTCGCTGGAGCCGACGGCGCAGGATGTGTACCTGTACCACGCCAATCCCTACGGGAACCGCGACGGCATGCGGCAGCTCATCCAGCCCGGAATCTTCGTGGACATCAGCGGCAAGATCGAGGTCAAAGAGGAGATGCTGCGCCGCCACGCGACGCAGAAGGACTGGCTGGATGTGAGCCAGGGCAAGGACTCATACCTGCACGCCATGCGGGAGATGTGTGCCGAGGTGGGGCAGATGGCGCCGACAAAGGTCCCGTACGCCGAGGGGTTCCGCCAGCATCTGCACGTGGGCCTGTCGGCGGAAGATGGCGACAAGTTGGCGGAAGTGCTGGGGGACAAGGTGCAAAGGGCGGGTTAGTCCGGCGGCCGGTAACAATTCAGGGACCGGGGTGCCCGCGGGCACGTCGGTCCCTGTCGTCTTGTGGGCCTCGCCCCACCGGCGGCGGGACCGCTCCAAGTGCTTGCGTTCTAGAAGCGCGGCCCCAAGAGCCGACATCCGCACGGGGATGCCATTCTGAGCGTCAATCTCGCGTAGCGAGATAGCGAAGAATCTCGTTGAACGCCGGGGGATTCTTCGAGCTGCTCCCTCCGGGAGCGGACGCTCTCAGAATGACACTTCCATGCGAATGTGGGCTTTTCGGCCGCGCTTCTAGGCCATCGTCTCCGGAGAGGAGAGGGCCCGGAAGAGGCCGCGTCTCTCTGCCGGTCCGGCCATGTAGGTCTCTACAAGGCAGCGCAGCCTGGAGAACAGCTCGGCGTCATCCGCCAACCAGTAGGAGGTCTTGGCGGCATCGGCCGGGCCTGTTGAGGAATGCAGGACACCACACTCGCTCAAGGAGCCCAGTGCCTGGCTGACCTCGGCGAGCGGGTACTGTAGTCGCATGGCAATGCCCTGGGCGGTATCACACGTCAGGGGGTCACGTCCGAAGAGCAACAGGACATTGAGCCCCGTCTCTCCGCGAGCGGCGAAGATGAGCCTGCCCAGGCAAGGGTCGAGCCCCACGGTCGCGCTGACGGTTCCCCCCGTGTCCGCGGCGGCTTCCTGGACCAAGTTACTTCCCTCCTCAGAACGGTATTGGCGCTCCCACACACAGAGGAACGCTGCCGTGCGACTGCAGCGGTTCCGTACCCCAGGTGGTAGCACTATCGGCACGCAGGGCGAGGGACTTGAGGGCCGGCCGCAGAAAGTAAACACAGATGCATGCTGTGGTCGCAAGGTCGTTACGGGGTGGCGGCGGAGTGTGCCGTCAACGGCCAGAGCCGGTGCAGCACGAGGTCATCTTTGAGGAAGCTCCCGGCAGGCCCGAGGACAGGCGAGCCGGGGCACGCGGCTCGCCGGATCGGGGCGAACCGGTGCAGGGCGGTGTCGGCAAGCGCGGAGAGAGGCGTCCGGCAGGATGGTGGTCAGGTATCGAGGACGACCTCGACACACAGGCCCCCGGCGGTGTCCTCGATCTTCAGCGCGTGATAGGTGACGGCCTTGATCGCCGCCTGCACGCGGTGGACGACCGGGTCCAGAGGCGTGGTGCCGATCCGGATGGCCGCTGAGGTGGGGCCGACGGCGGTGACCGCGACCGCGATGGGCAGGTGGCCGTCCTCGAGGGCGTACAGGAGTTGCTTGAGGGCCCGGGCCAGTACCTGCTCGCGGTCGCGACCGGAGACGTGGGCCTCCCTGTGGTCCGAGGCCGAAAGCCCCGTGGTGTCCGCCATGAGGGCGATCAGGCCTGTGCAGGCATGGGAGAGCAATTCCCGGAAATCGGCTCCGGTCACCCGGATGGCGTAGTCGGCTGTGTGTTCGATGAACTCGAAGCCCTCTTGCACCCTCGCCCCTCCCGGTTACGGGCCGCCGGCAAGGGAGGGGGAAGCGGCCGTCGGCCACTCACCCCTCGTCTTGCGCGCCTCGCGGAGGCCTACTTGGCCTTCAGCACCTCGTGCACCGCGGCCTTGATGTCGCGCGGCAGCAGACCGAAGACCTCCATCAGCTCGTCGGGCTCTCCGGACTCGCCGAACCGGTCCTGAATGCCGATGAACCGCATCGGTACCGGACAGCGCTGGACGACCACCTCGGCCACGGCGCCGCCGAATCCGGCCATGACTTGGTGCTCCTCGGCGGTGACGATGGCGCCGGTCTCGGCGGCGGCCTGGGCGATGAGATCGGCGTCGAGGGGCTTGATGGTGTGAACGTTGATGACCCTGGCGTCGATGCCCTCCAGTGCCAGCTCCTCGGCCGCATCCAGAGCGGGCGTGACCATGGGCCCCGTGGCGATGATGGCTACGTCGGAGCCCTCGCGGTAGACCTGTGCCCTGCCGATCTCAAACGGACTATCCACACCGGTGATGACCGGGGTGGGCTCGCGCCCGAACCGGATGTAGACCGGCCCGCAGAGCGCCGCCGCGGCGTGCACGGCCTTGCGGGTCTCCTCGAAGTCGGTGGGGGAAAGCACCGTCATGTTCGGCAGCACGCGGGTGAGGGCGATGTCCTCCAGCGCCTGGTGAGTGGCGCCGTCGGGGCCCACCGAGATCCCCGCATGGGCGCCGGCGATCTTCACATTCAGATCGGTATAGCAGACCGTCGTGCGAATCTGGTCCCAGGCGCGACCCGCCACGAACACGCCGTAGGTCGCAGCGAAGGGGATCAGGCCCACGCGGGCCATGCCGGCGCACATGCACAGCATGTTTTGCTCCGCGATCCCGGCGTCGAAGAACCGCTCCGGGAACTCCTTCCAGAACCACTCGGTCCGGGTGGATTTCGCCAGGTCGGCGTCGAACACCACGACATCCGTGCTCTCGCGGCCCAACTCGATGAGGGCGGTGCCGAAACCGTCGCGCCCGGGCTTGGCTTCCAGTTTCTTGCCGTACTCGTAGAGTAGGTGAGATGCGATCTTGCTCATAGCGCCTTGGCCTCCTCCTCGAGCTCGCCCAGCGCCGCGGCCAGCTCCTCGTCACTGGGCGCCTTGCCGTGCCAACCGGCAACGTTCTCCATGAAGGACACGCCCTTGCCTTTCACCGTGTTGGCGACGATCACCGTCGGCCCGCCCTTGTGGCCCTCGGCCTCCTCGAAGGCGTCCAGGCACTGGGCCATGTCGTGACCGTCGATCTCCACGACGTGCCAGTTGAAGGCCTGGTACTTGAGGGTGATCGGGTCGATGTTCATCACTTCGCTGGTGAAGCCATCGATCTGCAGCCGATTGAGGTCCAGGACGGCGCAGAGGTTGTCCAGCCGGTAGTGGGCGCCGGCCATCACGGCTTCCCAGATCTGGCCCTCCTGCTGCTCGCCATCCCCCATGATGGCGTACACCCGGGCGTCCGAGCCCTTGAGGCGCAGGCCCAGGGCGGTGCCCACGGCCACCGACAGCCCCTGGCCCAGCGAGCCCGAGGATACCTCCAGCCCCCGGCAGCGGTCGGCGCTGGGATGCCCCTGCAATGGGCTCCCCAGTTGGCGCAGGGTGCACAGCACCTCATTATCGAAGTACCCCACCTCTGACATGATGGTGTAGATCAGTGGGGCCACGTGGCCCTTGGACCAAAAGACGCGGTCTCGCCCCTCCCATTCGGGATCGTCGACCTTGAAGCTCAGATGGTTGTAGTACAGCGCCGTGGTGAAGTCCGCGGCGGACAGGCTACCACCCGGGTGGCCCGAACCCGCGGCATTGATCATCTCAAGCACGTGGCGTCGCACATGGTTGGCGATGCGTCTGAGTTCGGCGACCGGCTTGGTGTCCATCAAGGCCCTCCTTTGCTGTGGAGTGTGTGCGCTCCAGCGTCACCTGCAACTGTAGCCACTTCGACGCCTGCGCCAAAGGTCCCTTCCCCACACCCTGTATTTGCGCGCCGACTATCCTGCCTGTAGTATAATGCCGCGTCAACCCGTTCCCCGCTCCGCTCTTCGCCGGCGAGGACGCAGGCAGGGCAATGCGGCCGGTGAAATCACCCGCCCGCCACCCTATGGGGCGCCCCGTGAAGCCCTACGACCTGCTTCGGACCGTCTCACCACCAAATCGGAGTTCTCCCGCACAATGCCTGAGATCAAGCTCATCGGTATCGATCTGGACGGAACCTTGGTTGTGAACGCGGAGGTCTCTCCGCGGAATGTTGAGGCCATCAGGGCGGCCACGTCCCGGGGCGTCACCGTCGCCATCGCCACAGGACGTCCCCATGTCTCCGCCGAGACCTTCGTGGACCAACTGGAGCTCCACGGCGTGCCCATCATCTCCTTCAACGGCGCCCAGGTGCGACGCCCCCGCGAGACCGAGGCGCTCTACACCGCCCCGATAGCGCCGGAGATCGCCGCCGAGGTGGTGCAGTATTGCGTCGACCGCCGCCTGCATATGCACTACTACCTGGACGACACCATGTACGTGACTCGCCTCTCCCGCTGGGCATTGCTGTACCTCGGCCGCACGGGGATGTCCGCCGTCCCGGCCGGAGACATGCGCCGCTTCTCGGGGCGCGCCCCCATCAAGATCATCGTCTGCGTGCCGCCGCAGGACGCGCCGGAGGTCCTGGCCGAGGGCCAGAGGCATTTCGGCGACCGCCTGGTTGTCACCCACTCGATGCCCGAGTATATCGAGTTCCTCAGCCCCGATGCCGGCAAGGGCAAGGCCCTCCTGTGGCTGGCCGAGCACCTGGCCATCGCACCCGAGCAGACCATGGGCATGGGCGACATGCTCAACGACCTGGAGCTGGTGCAAATGGCCGGTGTCGGTGTGGCGATGACCCATGCTCAGGAGCCCGTCAAGCGCGCCGCCGATTATGTGGCCGCGAGCAGTGCGGAGGGAGTTGCCGAGGCCATCGAGAAGTACATCCTGGGCCAGGCCTAGCGTGATGCGACCGACGCATGGGACTGCCATCCCCACAGACCGAGCAATCGCAGCCAGAGGATGCCAACGCCATGAACCCCCGACGCCATGCCGTGAGCCACCCGCGCCCCTCCCCGATCCGGAGGCCGCTGCGGACCGCACTCATCATCCTGGCCGCCGCGCCCCTGCCCGCCTGCGCTCTGGGGCTGCACCAGGTTCGGCAGTTGCACGTGGTGCGCGATGCGCCCTTGGCCGAGATGCTCGTGGACTCCGCGGCCTGGCTGGGCGATGAGCGGGGCCTGGCGGTGGGGGGCTGGACGCAGTGGCCGGCGGACCCGCTGGTCTGCGTCTATCCCATGGGGGCGCCCGCCGTGCGTATGGAGCGTGCCGGCTCGCCGAGGTTTGCCCTCTCGCCCTCCAGGCGCGAGATCGCCTACTGGGTGAGCACCGGGGGCGACTGGGTTCAGCTCGGCGTCGCGCCGGTGACGGGCGGGCAGCCCCGTTACCTCGGCCCGCCGCGCCGTACCGGGCCCGGGATGTTCCTGGCCTGGCCCACCGATGACGTCATCTGGGCCCTGGTGCAGGACGGCGAGACCTGTGCCGCCCTGGCCGTCAGTACCGGGGACGGCGCTACTCGCCCGCTGGTGGAGGTGGTGGGGGGCCAGTGGCTGCGCCTGCGCCATCACCCGGGCTTTGGCCCCATCGCCGTATGGGCCGGGGAGAGCCGCAAGTGTGTCCTTCTCGACGCCCACGGCAGGAGCCAGGAGCTCAGCGCCGACCTGGACTACGACCGCCCCACTCCCCACTCGGAGCAGTACCTGTACTTCGACGACTCCGGCGCCCTGTGGATGGGTGGCCTGCCCGGGATGGTGCCGGCCAAGATTGCCGCCCAGGCCGGAGCGGCGGCCTGGACCGCCGACGGCTCGGCCCTGGCCTATTCCTCGGCCGAAGGGCTGTTCGCCGTCTGGCCGCCCACCGCGGCGCGGTACAGAGTCTCCGGCAGCGCTCTGGACCACGGCGGCGCCGCCCAGGGCATGCTCTGGTCCGCCGACTCCGGCGCCCTGGCGTACTGGCGCAACAAGGGCACCTCTGGCGAGCTGCGGGTGGCCGACCTCGGGCTGTGCGAGGTCCTGGTGCGTGTGCGCTTTGACTCTCCGGTCAAGCCGGAGGTCGGGCAGCGGGTGTGGGCCACCAAGCGCCTGTGGAAGGACAAGCAGGGCAGTGTGACCGAGGCCGACTGGACCGCGGTCAAGGGCGAGTTCTCCGTGACACGCTGGCAGGTCGATCAGCCATCGGTGGTGGAGGCCGTCAGCGTCGGCGAGATGGCCGGGGTGCTCGAGCGGGTGGCCGGGCAAGAAGGCGCCCGTGCGGCCGCCACGCCCCTGGGCCTGTCCGAGGAGAAGCAAGTCGCGCCGGTGCCCGGACTGCTCGCCTGGCTCCACGGCACCCGCCGGGGCGGCAAGGTGGAGCAGGTGATCCTCCGCTCCAGGCCTCTGGGCGCGGCGGGCTGAGGTCCGCCAATGCACTACGGGCTCGGAGGACCTCCGGATCCGACATACCATCCGCAAGCGACGGCGTCAGACATCCGCGGCGCCAACTCCCATTCCGAGGGCACCGACCATGCCGCAGTTCGATCTTCTCTGCATCGGTGAGGTCAATGTTGACCTGATCCTGTCCGGCGTGCGCGAGCTGCCGCGATTCGGCGGCGAGGTGCTGGCCGCAGGTGTTGGGATGCACGTGGGCGGCTGCACCGCCAATGTAGCGACTTTCGCCGCGCGCCTGGGCCTCACGGCCGCGCTCTGCGCCCGAGTGGGGAACGATGACTTCGGCGACTTCCTGGTCGCCGAGCTGCAGAAAGCCGGGGTCTGCACCGACCTGGTCGCCCGGGACGAGGATCTGGCCACGGGCATCACGGTGTCAATCTCGGGCCCCGAGGACCGCGCCTTCGTTACCTATCTGGGCACCATCGACTCACTTACCGCCGCCGATGCCCCCGCGGAACTCCTCGGCAGCGCCCGGCATATCCATGTGGGCAGCTACTTTCTGCAAAGAAAGCTCCAACCCGACCTGGGCGCTGTGCTCGCCCGGGCCCGAGAGCTAGGCGTAACGACCTCCCTGGACACCGGCTATGACCCCTACGAGCAGTGGGACAACGGTGTTTGGGATGTCCTGCCCCATGTGGATGTGTTCATGCCCAACGAAGTGGAGGTTGCGGCACTGACGGGGGAGAGCGACCCCGTGGCGGGCGCCGAGAAGCTGGCCCACACGGTGAGGCAGGTGGCGTTGAAGCTGGGCGGCAAGGGCGCGGTGCTCGTCGGCACTGGAGAGCAGCACGCGGTGTCGGCCTTCCCGGTGGAGGTCGTGGACACCACGTGCTGCGGGGACGCGTTCAATGCGGGGTTCCTCACCGCGCGGCTAGCGGGGATGGACGACGCGGAGGCGCTCAGGTGGGGGGCCGCGGTGGGCGCGATCATCGCCGGCGGCTCGGGCACCTCGGCCCACAGGCTGTCGGTGCACGCGGTGCGGGAGATGCTGGCGCGCCGATCCGGCAATCGTGGGTAGGTTGGGGCGAGCCAACGACCGCTGGTGCGGTCGGCCTCTCGTCCCGCCGCCGTCCCACGCCACGCACCATCCGCCACGGTCCTTTGCCGTCGCCGCTGCCCCTCCTCCCGTCTGCGCCGCCGTCTGGCGCAGTCAGGGAGCGAGGGTCGGCCCGCAGGGCCGGGGGTGCGGCGAGACCGGTGCCCATGCAGGCCTCTACTCAGATCATGCAGGTTCCGGGCGGGCGCCGACTCACGTCGCCTCACCCCCCCAACCCCCCACTCGGCGTCTCTTCGAGCCGCTTGTACTCGCCGGTACGACCGGCGAGACGGGAGGAGGGGGGAGAACGGCACTATTGCGAGCGATAGAGGCTTTCCTGTGGCGGAATGTGGCATAAATGCGTTCATGCATAATGTGAGCTCTAGTCCGCCCGCCACACCAGCCACAGCCCCAGCAGGCCGAAGATCACGTTCTGTGCCCACGCGGCCGCGATGGGGTGCAGCTCGCCGACGAGCCCGAAGGCCAGCCCCCAGGACCGGACGCCGTTGTACAGGAAGACCACCAGGATCGAGATCACGATGCCCACGAAGCTTCCGAGATGGGCGTAGCGGGCCGCCAGCGGGGCGGCGACAAGAGCGAACACCAGACACGCCACCGGCATGGAGTACTTGAACTGCAGCCGCACTCGCATGCGCTGGGCATCGAGCCCACCCACCTCCATCGCCCTGGCCGCCTGTCGCATCTCCCGGGTGGTCATCTCAAACTCACTGCGCTGGTCCAGATAGTAGTCCTGCAGTGCCTCCCACAGGGTGGTGGCCCGAGTCTGGAAGTGCTGGGGCGCACCCACCGGCTGGCCATAGCGGTCGAAGCTCACATGGACCGCGTCGCGCAGTACCCAGTGCTCGCCGTGCAGCTCTGCAAGGCGGGCCGCGGTGAGACTGGTCAGCCGCGCCTCGCCGTCCTCCTCCAGGATCATCACGCCCTGCAGGCGGTTGGTCTTGGCGTCCATGTGCTCCACATAGATGATCCGGCCCTGCTGGTCTCGGAACGCCTGCTGGTCCCGGGCCTGCAGCACAGGCTGCCGGTGGGTGAGGTTGCGCAGCGCCTCGTGGCTTCTCTGGTTGGACTCGGGAACCACGTACTCCTCGAGGGCGAAGGCCGCCGCCGAGGCCAAAAGGCCGATACCAAACAGGCTCAGCCAGATGCGCCTTTGACTCATCCCCCCGGCTCTGGCGGCGATCGCCTCGCCATTGCGAGAGATGGCCGTCGAGACCATCGCCACGCCCGTCAGCACTCCCACCGGCAGTGACCAGGAGATGACATGGGGCAGGTTGTACCACAGGTAGCGGCCGAGCATCACGGCCGGGACCCGGGCGCCCAACAGGGCCTCGCCGAGGCGCAGGGCCACCTCGGACATGAGGATGACCATGAACACCGCCAGTCCGATGAGAAGCGGCAGGATCGTCTGGCGCAGCAGGTAGCGGTCGATGAGCATGGCTGCAAGTGGGGGCGGCAGGGAATGGCCCGGTGGTGGGGCGTAGGACAGGTGGCGGCCGCCGGGGGACGCTATGGAGTGATGCCCCTAAGGCGTCTCGCCCTCGAGAAGCACTACCGCCACGGCGTGCTCCCGCTCATGGGACATGGACACGTGCACGCGTTGCACGCCCAGTGCCGCGGCCACCTCGGCGGCCCGTCCGGTGAGATCGATCAGTGGCCGGCCGCTTTCGTGGTTGAGCACGTGGATGTCCAGGAAGCCCACGCCGGCGGCCCGTCCGGTGCCAAGGGCCTTCATCAGGGCCTCCTTGGCCGCGAAGCGCGCGGCCACACGCTCCGGGCCGACACGTTGCGTCGATAGCGCCGCCTGCTCCCGCGACGAGAGCACACGGTCCAGGAACCTCTGGCCATGGCGCTCGGTGACCTGCGCCATCCGCTGAACCGAGCAGATGTCCACGCCGAGACCGACAATCATGGGCGCTCCCGTCCGGGCCCACCCGGATCATTCATGGATGCTCACACGGGTACCGATGGGGATGACCTCGTAGACCTCGATGATGTCGCTGTTGTGCAGACGCACGCAGCCGCCGCTGATGCGGCGGCCGATGGAGGAAGGCTGGTTGGTGCCGTGGATCCCGATCGTCCAGCCCGTCGCCCTACCCCGCGCGCTGGTGCCCAGGAACCTGGCCCCCAGCGGGTTCCGGGAGGTGCCGCCGGGGATGTACTCCCCCCAGTACGCCCGCCAGCCCGGCCAGACGCAGCGGTTCTGGACGTGAAACTCACCCACCGGCGTATTGCCACCCTCCCCGGTGCACGCCGGATAGTGCTTGGCCAGCTCGCCGGCATAGAAGATGCGCACCCAGCGGTCTGAACGGTCGATCTCGATGTGGAAGGCGCGCTCCGAGGCGATGAGCCGGACCCGCTTGTCTCCGTAGCTCACCTCCCCCAGCCCGGTGTCGGCGTCGTACGAGAATGCTGCCTCGTAGAGCGCGCACAGAGAGCGCACGGGGACGATCAGATCGTCGCCGGCAGAGTACGGCGCCGCGGGCAGAGGGGTGGGGACGAAGTTGCGCGAAGCCGATGCCGCGCCGGGACGCAGGACCACTTGCCCCTCGCGATTGATGATCCGCACCCCGTCCGAGGTGGGCGCAAGCTCGCCTCCGATCAGGTCCAGCACCGTGCGCAGCGACAGGGCGGCGGCGCCATCCTTCACTGTGGCATCGCAACAGATTCCCAGCTTGCGGCGGATCTCAATGACCCGGCGGTACAGGCCATTGCGCTGCAGTTGCTCCCGACCCACCACGTTGTCCAGTCGTGGGCCGTTCTCGGCCCCGTCGCCCGCATGGGCCGTGGCGGGGTCGAAAGGCACGTAGGCCCACGCCGGGGGCACAGGGGCAACGACCTGCCCCTCCAATCCGGTGGCGGGGGGAATTGCCGCCAGGTCCTGCGTGATCGCCAGATCGGAGCCGTACAGCGCCAGGTACAGGAGGCCTGCCGCGGCCGCGAGGCGCCACAGGCGAGAGGGCAGGTGGCGATAGCAGTCCTGCAGGCTCATGGAGACGGGAAGTGCCGGCACACCGGTCCTCCGATTGGGGCAGGCGTCTGCCGCGGGGTGGGCGGCCTACGGGTGAGGTCGACCCGAGGGGCCTGCCGATGCCCTGACCCGGACACCTGCAGATACCAAGCGCGGGGGCCCCTAAGGTCCCCCGCGCAAGAACAGCAGCATGCTCCGCTCACCTGGCGCTACTTGACCAGGTCGGAGAGCATCGCGCGTATCTTGTCAAAGCAGATGCGGCTGGCTTCCTCACCGCCGGCCGAGAAGGCCGTGCCTCCGGGTCGGTTGAGGAGGTCCTCGTCCAGCTCCGAGCTGGGCCGCCAGTGGGTCTCCAGGCTGCAGGCCCCCTCGTACCCCATGTCCAGGAGAGCCCTGAACTGGCCGGGATAGTCGATGTACCCGCCGTCGCCCACCGGGACGCAGCGGGCACCGCCCTCGGCATCGGGGTCCTTGACGGCATCCTTGATGTGCACGTGGATCAGGTACGGCTTCATGCGCCGGAACGCATCGGGGTAGGGCAGCTCCCCGTCCTGAGCGAACACCTCGTTGGCCGGGTCCCAGATGGCCCGAACCCGATCGGTGGCCAGGTCCTTGTACATCTGCTCCGCCTCGGCGGCCGTGGCGATGTGCGTGGAGGCCTCGTTCTCGATGCCGATGTAGACGTCCTCTTGCTCGCAGATGGCGATGGGCTCGGCGTACGCGTCCAGGAGCTGCTGCCACACGTCCTGAGCCGGACCGGTCTTCCAGAAAGTGAACCCGCGGATGATCTTGCAGTCCAGCTCGTGAGCCAGGTCGATGCAGGTGCGCAGGATCTGCAGATGCTGCGCGTACTGCTCAGGGTCGCCCAGGTCACACTTGAGAAACGGCGAGGCAATGCAGGGGACCCGGAAGCCCGCCTCCTTCAGGATCGACTTCACCCGGGCGACCTGCTCGGCCGTGAGACTCTGCGGGGGAGTGTCCCATACAGAGCGCGGCTCGACCATGGCCACATCGTACTCCCTGCACACGTCCACCACGCGCTGAAAGTCCTGGGAGATCTCGTCACTGATCACGCTCAAGCTGAACATGGCATCCACTCTTCCTGGCCGGTGTCGGTTGGTATACTCGACTGCCACGGAGCGGGCCTATTCGTCTCCGCCGCCGCCGCCCCCGTCATCCCCGCCGCCACCGCCCCCGGAGGGAGCACCGGGAGGAGCACCGGGAGGAGCACCGCCGGCACCGGGAGGTCCGCTGGGACCGGGCCCCATGCCGGGCATGCCGCCTCCATCCATCCCGGGCATACCGCCACCCATGCCGGGCATGCCGCCACCCATGCCGGGCATCCCGCCGCCGGCCGGGGCCCCGCCGCCCGCGGCGGCTGCGACCGGCCCCCTGGCGGCAACTTCATCCGTCTTGGCCTGGTGCCTGTGGAGCCAGCAGGTGCGCGGGCCGCCCTCGGCCGGGGCGCGCAGCGTCTTGTTCGGGCACCGCCGGCCCGTGACCGCCGAGTACGCCTCACACTGCTCGCCGTGCCCCTCGCCCTTGGCCGACACCGGCGTCACACTGCGCTGGGGGTAGTTCCCGGACGGAACATCGTGACCCCACTTCACCTTGCAGCGCGGGCACGTCTGACCCGCGCGTCTGGTCATGCTCACCTGCAGGCCACAGTTGGAGCACGCCTTGCGTGTCGCCCCCCACCGGTGTCCGCACGTGGGGCAGCGCGCACCGCCGGCCATCGTTCCCGCCACCACGTCGTGGCACTCCGGGCAGCGCAGCACCAGACCAATGGGGAACGAGTCCCGGGCGCCACACCTGGGGCATTCCACCACTTTCTCACCATTCTCCAATGGCCAATGGGTGAGTGACGCGGGCATCGCGCAGCCACACCACTTGCAGCGCGGCGTATGGCCGTAGGGCACGTCGTAACTGGCACCGTGCTCCAGCACCAGGTGGTCCGCCGTGGCCGTGGTGGAGTCGTTGTCAATCTGCATGGCGTAGGCCCACTGGGCGTAGCCCATGGCCGCAGGCATCTCGTACTCGCTACCGTAGGTCTGCGGGGCCTCGAAGCGTCCCTTGCGGATGTGGTAGTGCGACTCCTCCAGGGCGTACTGAACCGCCATGTCCTGGAGCGTCATCTCGGGCCAGGCGGAGGCGTCTGTCTCGCCGCCACCTCCGCCGGGCGCTCCGCCCGGGGCCCCACCCGGTCCGCCCCCGGGCATTCCGCCGGGTTCTCCGCCGGGCATTCCGCCCGGCCCCCCCATGCCCGGCATCCCGCCGGGAGGGCCTCCTTCAGGCTGTGTGGCCACCTGTGGCGCCAGACAGAGCGTGACCAGCACCGCGAGTGCGACGGCTCCGGCTGAGATGACGGTGAAGGATTTCATCCGATGCCCCTCCGTGGGGAAGGCTAGGCGTCTGTTTGCCGGGCTCTCGGGCCGCCCGGGAAGTGCGTCGCTCGGCGGTTAGTGCTTGTCCGGCGCCAGGGTGTCGCGTAGCCGCAGCGAGTGGGCCTCGGCCTCCATGCGATGCAGGTCCGGGACGCGCTCCGGTGCGGGCGAGGCCTTCTGCCACGCCGCGTAGGCATCGCGGTCGGCCGTGGTGGGCAGATTGCTGGCGAACAGGTTCTCGGCCACCTTGTGTAGATGCTGGGCATTCTTCATCCCCTGCTGGCGGCGGGCGAAGGTAGGCGAGTTCCAGCCGCGCTTGAGCTCGTAGCGTCCGTCCGGCGGATTGCCGCAGGCCGGGCAGGCGATGGCGCTGGAGCGGTACTGGTCGACGTAACCACACTTGAGACACACCGAAGCCTCCACGACCTCCTGAGTGCCCGGGATCGCCGGGCGCGTGCCCTTGCCACACCGCGAACAGCGCCACATCTGACCGTCGCGGGTCATCTTGGTGCCGCACGAGTCACACTTGTAGGTGGGCAGGTTCTCCGATACCCGAGCCAGGTAGCTCCAGCTCCGAGAGCGCTCCCAGTTCCAGTTGTGACCCCACAGGATGTAGTTGTCGAACACCTCGACCATCAGCCGGCTGCGCTGGTTCTCGTCGCGCTCGATGGTGGCCGGGTCGAAGTCAGCATTGCCGTAGGCAAGCTGGACGCAGTTGGCCACGTGCTCCACGGTGGGGGCCAGTATCTTCCCCAGCTTCGTGCGGTCCACATCGCGCATCAGGAACCCATGCTTGCAGATGGCGTTGATCGTCGCCAGGGCGATACGGGCCTTGGCGATGTGGGCGGCGGCCTCGCGGAGAGCCACGTTGTCGCCCTGAGCCAGCATGGTCCGCATGCCCCAGTGCCACAGGTAGCCTTCCCAGTCGGCCTTCACCTGAGCGGCGTGGGCCAGTTGGGTCACGGGGAAGTCGGGGTACTTGGTGAGGACCTCATCCAGCAGGCCCTTGGCCATCAGGAACCAGTACTCGTGGAAGAACTTCTGCTTGGTCATCTCGATGCCGCGCGTCTTCTGGCAGACTTCCTTGATGGCCAGGGCGAGAGCGACCTCGGTGGGTCGACCGCCGCCGCCACCGGGCGCCGCACCGGCCGAAGTTCCACCGGGCGCGCCACCGGGCGCGCCGCCGGGTGCGCCACCTGGTGCGCCACCGGGCGCTCCGCCGGGTGCGCCACCGGGTGCGCCACCGGGTGCGCCACCGGGCGCTCCGCCTCCGGGAGGACCGGCCTGGGCGTAGCGCAGAGGCTGCCCATTCCACGCTTTGCCGCAATAGGGGCAAGCCTCGCCAAGCTTGGAGGTCATCGGCACCTCGCGGCCACAGTGCAGGCAGCTCTTGGAGAAGGCCTGACCACCGGCGAGGCGATAGTCGGTGGCGTGGAAGGGGTCCATTGACGTGGCCGCTGCGGGCCCTGGAGGTCCGCCGGGCTCGCCACCGGGCTCGCCGCCGGGCGCGCTGGCCGTGGGCCCGCCGGCCTTGGGAGCCGCGGCTCCCCCCGTGTCGGGCTTGAGCTCAGGCGGCGGAGGCGCGGCGACCTTGCCCGAGGCCATGATCCGCAGGGCGACGATGGTGTCCTGCACCAACTGAACATCGGCGGGGGAGGGAGCCTCCGCCCGCGCTACGACCGGGGGTTCCGGGGACTTGGTTGGCGGACCGCCTGCATCGGCGGCCGGGGCCGAGGCCGGCGCACCACCGCCGGGGGCACCGCCACCCGGGGCTCCACCCATGCCGGGGGCGCCGCCCATGCCGGGAGGTCCACCCATACCGGGGCCTCCACCCATACCGGGGCCTCCACCCATGCCGGGGCCTCCACCCATGCCGGGAGGTCCACCCATTTCCGGGCCTCCACCCATGCCTGGAGGTCCGGCAGGGCCGGGCATCTGAGCGCTGAACGACTTGCGGTCACCGACACTGTTGTCTGCGGTTTGGTTCTTGCCACATCCCGTGAGCATCGCTGCTGCGAGTGCGGCGATCAGTAGTGCGGTGGCAACTTGGCCTGTGCGCGCTGAAATGCGCATACTGCGTTCCTCCCTGGGGCGCCCACTCTGGCGTCGGGAACCGGCAGAACATGCATACAAGCACAAGCGTACGGAGCAGATAGCTGCCCCTGCCTGTGCCATCAACCAAGCCCGAACCTAATCCGGCCGTATTGTAACACAGACCAGACGCGAGGCGCAAAGGTGAATCACTGTCCAACGGCCCCGCTCTTTCCGGGTTTCTGTCGGTCTGCCAACGGGTTACGAGTACAGGCGATGGGCACCAGACCTGCACAAAGCTCTCTTCCTCGCCTGCCCCCGCACGTCCTCCCGTCCGGGACGCGGAATCACCGGGCCGTGCCGGCGGGTCGCCCCGGCTGAGCGTCTTGCCCGGGCCGCTGTCCGCGTCAGGGCGCCTCCGGAGCCATCAGGCGGAAGTTCGGGAGCAAGTCGGCCGTCATGTCCATCCGTGTGTGATGCGACAGGTTCCAGAAGCCCTCGTACCGCGTGTGGTCCTCGTCGTAGTCCAGAACCGCCCAGGACAGCCCGATGATCTGGCCCGCCTCCAGGCGATGAAGGGCGCTGGCCTGCGGCCCCTCGTGGCCGGCGTAGTTGAAGGGGGTGATGTAGAACTCCAGGTAGAGCTCTCCGGGCTCCTTGTGGGCGAAGTCGTAGCGGTACGCCGCCTCGGCCCATGGCTTCTCGATCAGCCACTGCTGCGAGCCCCAGACCCAGGCCCAGGGCCGGCCCGGGCCGGGCGGGGTGAAGATGTGGTAGTTCTGGCAAGTGGTGCTCTTCAGCCTGGCCTCCGTCTCTTCGTCCACATCCTCGAAGCTGTGATAGCGACCTCCGGAGTGATCGGCGTCCAACACCACCTCGAAGATATCCCCCCACTCGGGGTCGAAATTGTGCATGTCGTCGGTCATACGGTACAGGAAGTAGAGACGATTGGTCTCCGGGCTCCAGCCCACGGTGACCTCCACGGACAGGTCCTCCGGGTCCATCTGGGCGCCCTTCCCCATCACGGTATCCTCAAGATGCGTGCCATCCAGCCGGTACCTGTCGGGCACCGAGGCCCAGTCGGAGGGGTCGCCGTCGATGGTGGGCGCTTGACCCTCGGGGAAGCAGTACACCGCGTACTCCACCCCGGGCGGGTAGTGTGCCCAGGCGTGGCAGGCTGGGACGATAAGGAGTGCCAGCGTCGCCAGAGCCATGCGCATGGGCCATTCTCCTTGTGCGGTAGACGGGGCCGGACGCCTGTGTGGGCGCGCATCTGACGCGCTGCGCCCTGGATGTCCCGGCCCCCCGTACCTATGCATCTGCAAGGTCCTCAAGAGGCGGCACATTCCCGCGGACGATGCTCGGTCCGGCCACCGGAGCCGCCCAGGACACGGCGTTTCGGATCACGCGCAAAACTTCCGGCTGGTGATAGACGGGCAGGGTCTCGTGGCCCGGTCGGAAGTAGAAGACCTTGCCCCGGCCCCGGTGGTAGCAGCAGCCGCTGCGAAACACCTCGCCGCCGGCGAACCAACTGATGAACACCAGGGTGTCCGGGGCCGGGATATCGAAGTGCTCGCCATACATCTCCGTGTGCGGGATCTCGAAGTACGGCCCCAGACCCGCGGCGATGGGGTGCCCCGGCTCCACCACCCACAGCCGCTCCTTCTCCCCGGATTCCCGCCAGAGCACATCGCAGCTTGTGCCCATCAGGCGCCGGAAGATCCGCGACCCCTGGCCGGAGTGCAGAACGATGAGCCCCATGCCCTCCAGAACCCGCCGCTGCAGCCTGTCCACCACCGCGTCGCAGACCTCGCCGTGGGCGATGTGCCCCCACCAGACGAGAACATCCGTCTGCTCCAGCGTCGCCGCGGACAGCCCGTGCTCCGGCTCGTCCAGCGTCGCGGTGCTCACCTGCAGGTCGGCCTCATCCCGCAACCCGCGGGCGATGGCCCCGTGGATGCCCTCCGGGTAGATGGCCCCAATGACTTCGCTCTGCTTCTCGTGGCGGTACTCGTTCCACACCAGGACACGAACAGACATGGCACGCTCCCGGCGCCTGAGGTTTGTCGCAAAGAGACGGCCGCGCCTACCTGAGCGTCCAGACCCCGAAGCGCAGAGGCTCCTGGAACCCGCTGATGCAGGTGGACCAGGAGGTCAGCTCACGCTTGGGGATGCGCTGGCGGCAGACGTTGGCGGCAAGCTGAGTGCCGGACTGCGGGCCGCTGATCTCCAGGGCCTCCCAGGGGATCGCCAGCTCCACCGTCCAGTAGTCGGCGCCCTGTGCCGTGGCCACCAGATAGTCGGGGTCCCAGGACTTGTCGGTGCTGTCCTCGACCTGTCTGGCGTCCCAGCGGAGGCCGTCGGGGTTGACGATGATATGGTGGAAGGGGTTGCGCTCCTTGACGGCGGCGGAGAAGAACAGGTCCACGCTATCGCCCAGCCACACATCGCTGTCGCGCCCCGAGCCCACCAGGCTCAGCTTGTCCATGTCCGGCTCGGCGCACTGTATCGCCACGTAGAGGTTCTCCCGGTCGTAGGCGACCTTGGTCTGCGTCTGGGCCTCCGGGTCGCCGTCCACGGTGGCAAAGGGCACGAAGGGAGACAGGCTCGGCACACGCTGCCAGACGGCGTCATCGAGATTGCCGTCGATGGTCGGCGGCCGCTCGCCCTGGGCCAGGGCGGGCACGTCCGCGGTCTTCTCCCCCAGCCTGGCCCGGATCTCCTCATCCGCGCGCTTCCGCGCACGGGTGACGATCTCCTTCATGTCGTACCCCAGCGGCCGGCCCGCCGCGAGCTGCTCCTTGGCCCCGACCACCGCCCCCTCCAGGCCCTCCGGCAGCTCCGACTCGTTCCACCAGTTCATCTTCTCGCTGTAGAGCCAGACATAGCGATCCGAGGTGTACAGCGCCCAGTACACGTTGTGCTGGAACCACAGGGCGCACTCCTCCGGGGTCATGTGGGCGCTCTCGTAGTTCTGGGACCTCAGGGCCATGAGGTGGTCCACATACAGTGCCTGGGAGCACTGCACCTGGGCCAGGTACTTGCGGCGGTTCTCGGGGACCACCATCCCCAGACCGGTCTGGCGCATGTCGAAGAACGAGCGGAAGAACTGCTGGGCGTCGGTGTAGTAGTACGAGCTCTCATTGCCGTCGGTGATGATGATCTCCTCGCCGGCGGCGTCCAGCATGCCGTTGATGAAGGCCGGCAGCAGGGCGTAGTGCTGCTGGGAGAGCTGGCGGTCACGCTCTTCCAGGTCGGTCTGCCGTGCCAGGCCGCTGAAGTAGCTGAACATGAAGAACGTGTGGATGACCGCGTCGGGCATCTCCTGCTGGATGCGGTCCATGAACTGAGCGCCGCGCTGACGGGCCTGAACCTGGTACTCGGCGAAAGTCTTGGTGTCCGCGTGGGCCTGGCTCGGATAGTGCCACGGGTTGTTGCCATACGGCTCGGCATCGAAGCACACGCCCTTGCAGCGGCCGATCCGGGCCGCCTTGGCGCACAGCCCCACATTGTGCAGCACGCACTCCCAGTCCTCATCGCTGAACCAGTCCATCGTCGAGGCGGCGTACATGATGACGAAGTTGTCCGTGAACCTCGACCACTCGATCTGCTCCAGGGCCGCGAACTCGCCGGCCACCTGCTCCTCGGAGTGCTTCTTGTTGGAGAACACGCTGCCGATGTTGGGCACCCGCATGATGAGGCCCTCGAAGGGGCGCTGCTCCATCTTCTCGATATTGGCGGCGACGAAACTGGGGTTCGGCACATCCCAGCCGTACTCGATGAGCTTCTTCTCTGGTGGCTGGCACAGCCCTGTGGTGCATGCCGCGAGGGCGACACCGGCCACCAGCAGCATTGTGATGACGTGGCGAGACGCCGGCATGGCTCTTGCACGCTCCCTTCGGTGACTGCAACGGTTCAGCAGGGTCCTATTCCCGCCGAAGAGGGCAAGGACCTCTCGGCAGAGGCGCACAGGCCTCGGGCACCGGCATTGCAGGGGGACCGGTAGACGACAGTGCCCGAGGGTGAGCGGAGTATGCTGCCGAGGACGAAGCTTGTGTTACCTGCTGTATGTGTGATCGTGGCCCTGCTGGGACTGGGCGACGTGGACCTGAGCCTGCCCACCTGGGCGCGGGCTCCGGCGTTGCGGGTGCATGACTGGGCGGCACAGGGCGAGGCGGCCGCCCGCGCCGCCGTGGAGCTCGCCTCACGGCCGGTGGTTCCGGCACGGCGTCGCGATCCGGTGCCGGGAGGCCAAGACGCGCCGGAACCAGACCCAAACCAGGAGCCTCTGCTCGCGGCGCCCTCCGGGGCACTGCAGCGGCAGTCCGGCGACCTGGGCAAGCGCGAGGCCCGGCGGGTTCGCCATGCCATCTCGGTTTTCGACGGCGCTCGCGCCATGGCCCATGTGCGTCACCTCGCCGAGAAGATCGGCCCGCGACCACTGGGGAGCGAGCAGGAGGCCCTGGCGGGGCGCTACATCGCGGCGACACTCGAGGCCGCCGGCTGGCCCGTCACCTCGCAAGACAACATCGCGCTGTACGGCACGAAGCTGCGGACCCGCAACATCATCGCCACCCATCCCCTGTGCCGGGGCGATGAGCGCGCAACGGTGATCCTCGGCGCCCACTACGATTCCTGCACCCTCACCGCGCCGTCGCCGGGGGCCAATGACAACGCCTCGGGCGTGGCGGTGCTCCTCGAGCTGGCCCGGGTGATGCGGACCCATCGGCTTCCCGTCGAGCTCCGCCTGGTCTTCTTCGGAGGCGAAGAGCGTACCCCGCAGCAGCCGGAGATCCACCACGTGGGCTCCGACGCCTATGTGGCCGAAATGACACCGGCCCAGCGCGCCGAAACCCTGGCTATGCTGTCTGTAGATATGGTAGGCGCGGGCAAGCAGCTCTCGGTCTGTCGCACCGGCTATGGCGGTGATGCCGCCATGCAGGACGTGCTGCGTGCCGCCGAGGCTCTCGGCCTCAGGGTGGACATCGGTACCACCGAGCCCTGGAGCGACCACGAGGCCTTCGAGCTGGCGGGCATCCCCTCGGCCTGGCTGACGAGGATGGACAGTGCCCCGCACTGGCACACCGCACAGGACAAGGCCTGCCATGTGGGGCAGTTCGCCCTCACCCAGACCGGCCGCCTGGTCATCCGCTTCCTGTACTGCGCCTCGGGCCGGGCGGGCCCTGTATAGGCCCCGCCCCGGGCTCTTGCCCGGCCGTCACCGTGCCACTCCCGGCCTCTCCCGCCTCGGCCCGCTCGGGGTCGTCGTATCGCAGACGCTCCAAAGAGAACCGTGGCCACGCTTCCGGCTTCCGGGGAGCACCAGAAGCGATGGCAATACCTTCTCGCGGGCCGAAACTTCGTCGCCCGTCATCTGTCAATGTAGATAGCACATTGTCGCCCGTGTCATATCATCCATCGCAGCCGGGGCATGACTGACGACGAGGACCGGATGCCGGCAGACCGGAGGGGGGCAGGGGGTTGCCCTCTGCCGGGAGGTGTGTCGGATACCGGTGTCGGTCCTCAGGATGAGAACCAGCTATGTCGGAATGCATACATCCACATGACCTGCAAAGCTTCGTCGATGGCGAGATCTACGGCGAAGAAGCCGCGCGCATCCAGGAGCATCTGAAACACTGCCCCGCCTGTGTCGCCCGTGTGGAGGCCTACGAGCAGGTGCGCTACACGCTCCTGCGCGCCCGCCGCGTGCGCCCGGCCGAGGACCTGCTGGACCGTATCCTCAGCCTCCTGCGCCGGGTGGCGCCGGTGCGGCGGCTGTCATGCCGCGAAGCCCGTGTCCTGGCCTCGGCGTACATCGATGACGAGCTCAGTCTCGAGGAGCGCGAGACCCTAGAAGCGCACCTGTTCTCCTGCGACGACTGCTTCATGGAGTACGCCCGCATGCGGGACGCGGCGGCCATCATGCGCGCCACGCCCCCGGCCCCGGCGTCCGAGGGCCTCAAGCGTCGCATTCTGGCGGCCGTGGCGCAGCAGGCAGAGGAGGCGCCGGTGCTCCGTCCGGCCCGCACGGCCGCCCCCTATTGGCACCGCGCCCTGGGTCCATCGCTGGCCGCGGCGGCGGTGGTCGTATTCGCCTTCGGCCTGTTCCAGTTGTCGGGGCATATGGCAGAACAGTCCCCGGCGCCGACCCAGGTAGTCGCCACCGTCCCCGACTCCGCACCCCTGGATACCCCGGCCGTGGAGCCCGAGGTTGGCGGCGAGCAGGCCGCTGAGGTCGCGCCCTCCCTCGTGGTGGAGACGCCGGGCGCCTCGGCCACGTCTGATGGATCGCAGGTCACCTCGTCGCCGGCGGAGACCTCGTCGTCCACTCCGGCCGCCACTGGGCCGGCCGCGGCCGGTGACGGACCGGCGCGGGCCACTTCTCCCACGACCCCGGCCGCGACGCGGGAAAGGACGCCCGAGCCGCCCGCCGCAGGCAGGGCTCGCCCTGCAGACCCCGGCCCTGCGCGGACGATGGTGGCTTCGGCTCCCCCCGCGGCGGCTAGAACGGCGGTCTCAGCCGGCGATGGCGGGAGCGACAATCGGTCGCGCCTGGCCGCGGCGGATCGCAGCCGCTCGGCCACAGCCATGACGCCCAGGACCCCGTCCGAGCATTCGTCCACCCCCGCCCCGCTCAGGGGGCCGCTGGCCGATGGCGCCCGGGACGCCCCTCGGCTCACGCGGCCCGAGCCGCGCCCGGCCGTGGTGGCTCTGGAAGACACCCCGGAGGACGACCTGCAGCCCACCGAGTGGGTGGAGAAGCGGCCGGAGACAGCCACGCGTCTGTACTCCTACAACGGGGGGAATGACCGGCGGCTGGCCGATGCCGGCAGTCGCTGGACCCGGGATCTGGACGCGGGCGACGACGGCCACGCCGG
>Ga0334884_1001594_pt1 | contig 32745 bp, 33 predicted proteins | sample GraSluR1_MG_7_FD_207215 | JGI IMG/M metagenome (GOLD analysis project Ga0334884, IMG submission 207215) | Sludge microbial communities from methane-producing bioreactor in Wageningen University, Netherlands - Granular Sludge_12_05 R1 | ecosystem: Engineered > Bioreactor > Anaerobic >... | reverse complement strand
AAAAGGGGCGCAGCAAATGGCTAACCTGAGAACCTATAAAAAAAGTAACAACTGGGATCAAGTAAAAAGCCTTATTGTCAACAATAAAGAAGCCGCGTAAGAAAATGGGAAATTTGTCGTACACCCGTCAGATTACTTTAAATCAAGATTAATTATCAATTTGTTTACCTAAGTTTATGGTAAAATAGGAATTCTTAGTTTTCTCAATTTGATAATAATATTTCTCTGTGTCTCCGTGCCCCCGCCTGCCAGCGGGCAGGTCTGTGTTTACTTTTTTACTCATAAACTTCCCTTAGTACTAGGCAACTCACTCCCCTCAATGCGCACCGCTTGCCTCAACGCCCTTGCAAATGCCTTAAATATTGCTTCGGCCTTGTGGTGCTCGTTCTGGCCTTTGGCTTTAATGTGCAGGTTAGCAGCAAGTCCGTACGATAACGATTGGAAGAAGTGCGGCAGCAGCTCCGTGGCCATGTCGCCAATCTTCTCGCGCCTAAACTTGGCTTTCCACTTAAAGAATGGCCTGCCACCTAAATCGAGAAGCACCTTTGCCTGGCAATCGTCCATTGGTAGGGCAAAGCCGTAACGCCCAATGCCCGCCTTGCTGCCCAACGCCTGCCTAATGGCCTCGCCAAGGGCAAGGGCAATATCCTCAACCGTATGGTGCTCGTCAACGTGTAGATCGCCAATACATTTTGCTGATATCCCAATGCCCGCATGTCGGTCAATTTGTTCTAGCATATGGTCGAGAAAGCCCACGCCTGTATCGAGCTTGCCGTCCAGCTTCCCATCCAAATCAACGGTAATGGTAATATCCGTTTCGTTGGTTTTGCGGTTTACGGTGGCAACCCGCTGTGGTTTAACTATTCTGTAGATATTATCCCAACTTGTGGTCGTACAATCGGCATCAGGGTTTGGTTCACTGGCTATTAAGATTGATTTTGCACCTAGATTTTTAGCCAGTTGCACATCGGTAAGCCTATCGCCAATTACAAACGATTCGGCAAGGTTATAGTCGCCATTTAGATACTTGCCAAACATTCCCGTCTGTGGTTTGCGGTTGGGCGAGTTCTCCTCCTCAAACGACCGGTCGATAAGAATATCATCAAAAACAATCCCTTCGCCCTTAAGCGTTTGTAGCATGAGGTTATGCGGCCTCCAGAACGTTTCCTCTGGAAACGAGTTGGTTCCAAGCCCATCCTGATTGGTTGCCATAATCAGCTGGTAGTCGGTTTCGCGAGCAATTTTACCTAGCCAGCTGATAGCTCCGGGCATAAACTCCAACTTCTCAAACGAGTCAATTTGGTAATCGTCCGGTTCTTTTATCAGCGTTCCATCGCGGTCAATGATAAGTAGTTTAGTCATATTGTTTTGTTTTTAATAACACAGAGATACAGGGGCACAGAGTCTTTTTAATCGATAGATGTTGATTGCGCCGATATGCGACTTTTCTTAACTTCGATATTCGACATTCATTATTCAACATTCATCATTCGATATATAGTATTCCCTGCCCGACTTAACATCTTGGAGGCGGGATTCTTTAATTGATTCATGAAACACGGACCGCGCAGATTTACACCGATTTGTTTCAAGTATTATCTGCGTTCATCTGCTTAATCCGTGTCATCTGCGTTCTAATCTTTTATGCAATTCAATAGTTTTTCCACTTCCTCCTTAGTCCCAACCGTAATCCGTAAACATCCTTCGCATCCGGGCTGCGTGCTTCGGTCGCGCACCACAATGCCATTGCTGGCCAGCTTGCTGTATGCTTGCCTTGCATTATCGAACTTTACTAGCAAAAAGTTAGCATCCGATGGGTAAACTTTTTGTACCATTGGCAAGCTGATAAGCTCGTTTGTGAGCCAATTTTTATTGTCAACCAGTTCTTTAGTTCGTGTAATCATTTCATCGCCTTGCTGTAAGGCTTTTAGGGCAATGTCGATAGATGGTTTGCCAACGTTGTAAGGGAACTTTACCCTATTCATTACACCAATTATTTCGGGCGATGCAAATGCCAATCCAACCCGTGCAGCTGCCAATCCCCAAGCTTTCGATAGCGTTTGCAGTACAACCAGATTTGGATACTGATTTATCCAGCTAATTACCGATTTCTCAGGGCAAAAATCAATGTAAGCCTCATCAACCACAACGATGCCTGCCGATTTTTCGATAATTTGTTTTACTGTTTCAGCATTCTGCGTGTTTGCTGTTGGGTTGTTCGGATTGCAGATAAACGTTAGCTTAGGCCTTTGCGCATTTTTATCTTCAAAATCTTTTAGGTTGATAATAAAATCTTTATCGAGCATCGACTCGATTATTTCAACATCGTTAACCGCTGCGCAAACGCCATACATCCCGTATGTTGGGGGGAAAACCAGTATTTTGTCCGTTGCCGGTTGGCAAAAGCATCGCATTAGCAAATCTACGGCCTCATCGCTGCCATTGCCGATAAACACTTGCGATACCTTTACCCCTTTTACGCTGGCAATCTCATTTTTTAAACCCTGTAGCTGCGATGCGGGGTAGCGATTTATACCCTCGGGCAAATTGGGTAGGGCAGTTGGGCACTCGTTGGCATCGAGCCAAATGGAGGCGTTGCCCTCAAATTCGTCCCTAGCCGATGAGTAGGGTTTAAGATTACGAATATTGTCTCTTAATAATTTTGATATCATTTTGATTGATTGATTGACCTGCCTGATTGACGTCGGCAGGCGGGTTGATTGATCCGCCAGTGGCCTGTCTACCGACAGGTAGAGCGGACAGGTTGATTGAATGATTGATGTGTTTATTACGGTTGCTGAGCCTGTCGAAGCAACCGGTTACTTCGACAGGCTCAGTAACCGATTAACTTCATCCTCACATCCACCGCCCTAGCGTGCGCCTCAAGCCCCTCGGCTCTGGCTAGCGATGTGGTTGCCTTGGCAATTGATGATAGCCCTTCGCCAGCGAGTTGCTGAAACGTTATAGTCTTCATAAAGCTGAGCAAATTCACCCCGCTCCAGCTTCGGGCAAAGCCCGATGTGGGAAGCGTATGGTTGGTTCCGCTGGTGTAATCGCCCACCGACTCGGGCGTAAAGTGCCCCAGAAAAACCGAGCCTGCATTTTTCACTTTCGCTGCAAGGTCGTTAGGCTTATCAACGGCCAGAATAAGGTGCTCGGGCGCATACTCATTGCTAATAGCTATGGCATCATCCAAAATATCAACAAGAATTGCGGTGCTATTCTCAAGGCATTGCAGCGCAATACTCCTTCGTGGTAGGGTTTCAACTTGCTCATTAACCTCTTTTAAGCAGGCATCTAAAATGCTTTTGTTGTTGGCTATTAGCACAACCTGACTATCGGTTCCGTGCTCGGCTTGCGATAGCAAATCGGCTGCAACAAAGGTTGGGTTTGCTGTTTGGTCGGCAATAACAAGCACTTCCGATGGTCCTGCAGGCATATCAATGGGTACACCCATTGCGCTAACCTGTACCTTTGCCTCGGTAACGTAGCGATTACCCGGCCCAAAAATCTTATCAACCTTAGGGATGCTATTTGTGCCAAAAGCCATTGCGGCAATGGCCTGCGCCCCGCCTACGGTGAAAACCCGCGCGTTGAAAAGGCTAAGGGTGTAAAGCAGCTCGGACGTTGGGTTGGGTGGGGTGCATATTACCAACTCTTGGCAACCAGCCACTTCTGCCGGAACGGCAAGCATAAGCACAGTGCTTAGTAGCGGTGCTGTTCCACCGGGGATGTAAAGTCCAACCCGCTCAAGCGGTTTGTATTGCAATGTGCAGCTAACACCCGGCATTGTGCTAACGATTACGTTTTGTGGTTTTTGCGCAGCGTGAAATTTCTCAATATTGGCAATGGCTTGGCTAATTGAGCTAACAATATCTTGCGATACTGAATTCTTGGCCTGCTCCAGCTCAGCTTTAGAAATTTCCAGAAGCTGGCTGTCGTATTTATCAATCTCCCTGTTTAGGCGAATAAGCGCAGCATCACCATCTTGTTTAACATCGGCAATAATTTGGCTAACCCGCTGCTTAGTAACGGGGTCGTTCTGCAATGGGCGCATTAGCGCTTGGGCGACTTCTTGTTTTGTTGGGTATTTTAGTTTTTTCATTGTTTTGAGATTTATTAAACACAGAGTCGCAGAGAGGAATTTTATATTAATCAAAGATGAATGTTGACCCACAGAATTACTGACAATTAAACGAAAATATGCTCTGTGCCTCAGTGCCTCTGTGTTCTATTTTTTTGCAAACTCCTTCTATTTTCCCCACTGCTTCTCACCCCGCTTGAACGCTTCCTCCTGCTCATCGGCATTTGCTTTTGATGAGTGGCGGACCTTTAATGTGCTTGACACATCGGTTAGGCTTAGGTTGCGAGCCGCTAATAATACCTGTAAGTGATAAAGCAAATCGGCAGCTTCGCTTAAAAACCTTTCGTCATCGGGATTTTCAGCTTCCAGAACCAGCTCAACAGCCTCTTCGCCAACCTTTTTGGCAATACGTTTTACGCCTGCATTTAGCAACTTTGCGGTGTAGCTCTCATTGGGTAGCTGATCTTTTCTGGATTCAATAATTCCCTCAAGCGTATTCAAAAAGCTGAGGTTTTGCTGGTTAACCTCATTAAAGCAAGTGTCGTTACCAGTATGGCACACAGGGCCATCGGGTAAGGCTTTTACCAGCAGCGTATCGCCATCGCAATCGGGAATAATATCTTTTACCCTAAGGTAATTGCGCGAAGTTTCGCCTTTGGTCCATATTTGGCGGCGGGTGCGACTGTAAAATGTTACCATTCCGGTTTGGCGGGTTTTCTCAAGGGCTTCGCGGTTCATAAAACCAACCATCAGCACCTTGTCGGTTGCGGCATCCTGCACCACGACAGGGATTAGGCCATTTAGCTTGTCGAAATTCAAGTTTGTCATTTCAATTATGTTTAATGTTTAGAGTTTAAGGTTTAGGGTTTAGGGTTTAATGTTTAAAGTTTGCTTGTAACCGATTACCGATTACCGGTCACCGACTCAAACCACCATTTTCTCAATGGGTACTATTAGTATTCCTTCGGCACCAGCATCTTTTAGGTTATCAATCACTTCCCAAAAGTCATCCTCGCTTATTACCGAGTGTAACGAGCACCAACCTTTTTCTGCCAGCGGCAGAATGGTTGGGCTTTTCATCCCCGGAATTAGGTTGATAATCTTATCGAGCTTGCTTTCGGGTGCATTTAGCAGGATGTACTTGTTGTGCTTGGCCTTTTGCACAGCCTCAATGCGGAATAGCAGCTTGCTAAGCAAGTTTTTCTTTCCTTTCGAGAGGTTAGGATTGCCTATAAGCACGGCCTCGCTGCGCATAATCACATCAACCTCGTTTAGTCCATTACTTAACAGGGTTCCCCCGCTGCTCACAATCTCAAAAATTACATCAGCCAGACCAATGCTGGGGGCTATCTCAACCGATCCGCTAATGCTGTGTATTTCGGCTTGAATGTTGTTTTGTGCCAAAAAATCTTCAAGAATTACAGGGTAGGATGTGGCAATTCGCTTGCCCTGCAGAAAGTTACGTCCGGTGTACTTCACCGTTTTGGGTACGGCCACCGATAGGCGACATTTGGAAAAGCCAAGGTTGCGAACAACCTCAACATCCTTTTTTTTCTCCAGCACCTCGTTCATGCCCAGTATGCCAATATCGGCTACACCATCGGCCACGTACTGGGGAATATCGTCGTCGCGTAGCAGTAGAATCTCTAGCGGAAACCCCTCGGCTACGGCCTTTAAATGATTCCCCCCATTGCTCACTTTTATACCGCATAGCTTTAGCAGCTCAATGGAACCATCGCTTAGTCGTCCTTTCTTTTGTAGCGCTAGCGTTAATTTCTCGTTGCTCATTTTTTAGTTGGATTTGGTTTAAACAAAAAAAGTCCGGGGAACTACCTCAATGGTAGTTCCCCGGACTTTGGATTTAATAGTATTTTTCTAACCTATCAACTTATACCAATAGCGGACCACCATTCGCTGTGTAGTGAATGATGATGATGCATGGTATAAATAGATAGAATCATTTTTCGGCATATTTTGATTTTGCAAAGCAAGGTTTAATTTTTGGAATATGCAATAGTTATATGCATTTTTTGTTGCAAATAAATTGTATGTACTTGTATATTAGGCGTATGTATTAGTTGTGGCTAAGTGTATCCGAAAATTTTCTTCTCCTTAATAGTTTTCGATACGTACTTTGGCACCATACTTTCCCAGCGATTATCGTTGCTGTGCATAAGTTTTAGCACCTCGTTTGGAGTTATGTGTAGCCACTTGGTTTTGGCTTGGCGTAGGTTCCTTATTTTCCTATTATCAACCAGATAATCGAATATATGCTTCACGTCGGGCTCCAGCTCCACATCATCAACCAGCAATATTTTTCCCGTTTCCCTATCGAGTGCAGGGTAGATGTAGAATCGGGTATTGTCGGGAAACATACGGCCCATAGCTTCGAGAATTCCACCCCTTAGACAGGTGTAGTATTTTTTCTCCATAACCCGTCTAAATGTTGGCACACCAAGAATTATACGAAGGTTAAGGATTTTAAATCGATTAAAGTAGTCCACAACCTTGTAGAACTCCTGAAAGTTCGATACCAATACGTTTTGTCCCATACCGTTTAGCAGGTCAACCCGGTTAAGGAAATCGCGCTCGTCAATCTCACCCTCCTCAAGTAGGTTGTTTAGCGTTATTTCGCAGATTTGTAGTGTGTTATGTGGTGTGAAGTTTTTATCCTCCTTAAACAGGGCGTACGATGTTTTTAGGATATCGAAACCCACGTAGGTTATGGGGCGAAATCGTCCCCTGAGTACCAGCGCGTTCTTTTTGTACAAAAAATCGGCGGGTTGATGCACCTCGCCGTAGCGGTCGAACATCACAGCGGGGGTCATCTCATTTTTAACCAGCTGCACGCACAGCAGCCGGTTATCAACGTAGCAAAGGTCAGGGCCAGTCATTCGGGCCATGGTAATCTCAACGCGGTCGGTGTCCAAATTATCAAGCAGCGATTGCAGAAAAACATTGGGCCTGTCGTGGTAGTGGAAACAGGCAAATATCAAATTAACACCCAGCGTGCCCAGCGTGTACTGCTGCAGCAAACCATCGTTCTCTAAAAGGCGAACATGGATAACCACCTCGTTGGGCTCGCCTAGCTTGGAGTGCTCAAACTTAACACCCATCCATCCATGGCCCTGATTGCTCTTTTGGTAGTTAAGCGTTTCCACTGTATCGGCAAACGAGAAGAATTTAAGATCGGGGCTACGCTTCTCGCCCAGCACCTGCAACAGATCGTTGTACTCTGCCTGTAGCATCTTTTCAAGCCTATTAAGGCTAACGTAACGGCCGCTTTCGCCCTCGTTGTATAGGTGGTCGCTAAAGGTTTTATCGTAGGCCGATATGGTTTTGGCAATGGTTCCCGAGGCGCCACCGGCCTGAAAGAATGCCCGGGCAACCTCCTGCCCGCCACCAATCTCGGCAATGGTTCCGTACTTGGTGCTATCCAAATTGAGCATTAGCGCCTTGCGCTTGGTACTGTACACTTCGCGTTCCATAGTTCGCTTATTTGTCAATAAAAATAGGCAAAACATTTACAATATTACCAAGAGAACAAACAAATGGGGGAAGGGTTTAGAGTTTAAAGTTCATAGAGTTTGGAGTGATCTGTTGATTGAATGATTGATCCGCCCTAACCTCTCGTTAGGCAGGCAAGCGACAGCGGACAGGGTGCGAAGCTCCCTGCCAAGGGTAGGCAAACTGTCTGGGTCAAAAAGTGATTGAATTAATGATTATTTGGTTGTAAAGGTTAAAGATTTTTAAATCCAAAAGTATAGCTACTTGCCGGCGTAAAGGCGTAATTTGTTGTTAAACAAAAGATATTCAATAGGATATACCACTGACACTATTTAGAAAAAGTATAAACAGTACAAAAAGATAAAAATTTATCAAAAACCATTGTCACAAATAGCCATTTGGCGACATAGTATATATAGGGCGTACTATAAATTTTTAAAATTTTGTCGATTTATGGCTATATGGTAATGGCGTTTTGCCAAGCCAAACTTTATTTACATACCTAAAGAATAGTGCTTTACAAAACCTAAGGACACCACCTCCTTGGAACGTGATACCTATGCCAAAAAATACGCTCTATACATTTGATAATCTGATATATATATGCGTTTTTTTATGGTAATATAGCTTGTTTTTATTGAAATTTTAGTATGTTTGTATCGTGTTAACACGCCCTATTAATTATCATTAATTTTAACCTAAAAATTAGTTTAATGAAAACAAAAACAAATCAGAAATGGAGTCGATCCTGTGTTTTAGGAATCCTCTTCTCTTCTCTTCTCTTTACATCATGCGAAAAAGATGAACATCAAAGGATTAATGAAGATGTTTCAGATTTTCAGGCAGTTGTGGTTGATGATGCAAGTGGAAGGCTTATTTTAAATTCTCATGATGTTTTCGCTGAAATTGTTCAGCAATTGAAAAGTGACCCAAACGAACCCCTACCAGTTAGGTTTCAAAAGAGTATAGGCTCTAAAAATTACAAAGAGTTTATAACTTTAAAAAATTGTAATGCTAAGAGTCAGATTGAAGAAGATACACTAGTTATTGACGATGATTTTGCAGCTTTGCTAAATTCAGAAAATGCTATTCAGGTTGAGAATACAATATATAGAATTACACCTTACGGTACGTTTGTATATATTGCTGACAAAGAAGATAGGGCTAATGAAATAATAAACAGTTTTTACAATGGGAAAATTGTAGATGAAGTTGAAAAAGATAATTATTTATTTGAAATTGAAGATGGTGTATTGAGATATGACACTTATCAAGAGATGAAAGATAATACCATTGAAATTAATGATAATAGCATTGTTTGTCAACCTCAAAAGGCAAACTCTAATGAGCAAGATGTTGACGTTTATACGATTGTAAATAAACATACAATTGTAGGTAGTTTTTTACAAAATACATTTGGTTATACTGCATCATACACTCGATATTTCAGTAGTAAGAGGAGGATGAAAGTATCGTTCTCAAGTCCAAATTTTGTCCTTTTCTCATATATTTCAATATCGGTAAAAATGCAAAAAAAGAATTGGATTGGTTGGTCAGGTATTAACGCAGAAGAACTGATCTTAGGTTGGGATGGAATGACATATAAGTTTAATAACCCAGTACCAATTCCAGAGAATGCCAAGCCACAAAATACATGGAGATTTTACAACCCAAATTGGACTGCATACGAGATGAACCCTCCCAAATCAAAAAATACATACATAGCTTTTCATCTTGATAACTATCAATTCAATTTGACTTCTAAGGAAGTTGCAAAAGGATATAAACTTGCCTTTAACTACCTTAAAGGGCTTCTTGACCCACGAGTACCTACTGATTATTTGGCAATTATTACAGATCCGTATGAAATGACAATTTCACGGGAAGACACTTCGAAAAAAAACCAAGAGAAATTAGTCCATACATTTGATTATTCCATTGGTATGTTTAAGTTTTCTTGGAATATGAATGGAAGTATTGGTGTTAATAATTTTTCAGTACAGCCTATGAGTTTCACTCTAAAGAATGCATCGATATTTGGGATGGCTAAGTTTGGTGATGAATGGAAAGGTATTAGGATTGAAAAACTATAAAACTAATTAAACAACAACATTTTATGAAAAAGTACTTTTTGCTGATTGTCATACTTTCTATCGCGTCCCATACGCTTTTTGCTCAGCACTCCAATTCAATTGGGGTTGATTTGGGAGGCTACATGATTAGAACTCCCAAAAGCCAAAAAGCTGGTGATACTTACAATCCATATATCGAGGGTTCCTCAAGCCTTGTTGGGTTAACTTACGAGAGAAAGCTTACAAATACTTTCAGTTTAGGAGGTGGAGGGTATTTTAACAAACAATTCAACTCAATTATTTCGGTTCATATCCCTTTGGAACTTAATGGCAAACTAATTGGAAAAAGTAGCGAGTCGATGTACTACGCAGGCTACACATGTGGGATTAGCCTAAATTTTAACAGGCTTGTAGTTACTGGTTTTGAATTTCCTGCGCCAAATACAAGTGCAGATGTTGATATTAAGAAAGACTTTTACATTGCACCGCATGCTGGAATACATGCCGGAGTAAAAATTGGGCGTATTGATATTAGGGTGCAAGGCCTATTCCATTTTTTAATTCCAGAAATTGCCGATTTTACAACAACCTATGACAATATAAGCGAGTCGAATACCAATGGGAGTATTGGTTTGTCTCTCCGTATTGGAGGAGCTTATTGCTTTTAACCCGCCATTGTTCATCAAATTTGTAGGTTTCACAAAATCCACTAAAGAAGCACAAAGACCAGTTAACATAGTGTCTTTTGTGCCTTCTTAGTGTTCTCTGTGTCCTTTTTTCTGCATTAAAGTCAGAACTTACAGATTGCAACTCACTCCTCTACTCCAGCTCCAGCTCCCGCTCCACATCCTTATCGCCACGACCCGAGAGGTTCACAACGGCCAAATCGCCCTTACCTTTTAGCATTTTTGCGGCTAGCGCAACGGCGTGGCTCGACTCCACGGCTGGGATAATGCCCTCAAGGTGCGATAGCAGCTTGTAGCCCTCAATGGCCTCATCATCGGTTACAGCGAAGTAGTTTGCTCTTCCTTTATCCATAAGGTATGCGTGCTGTGGGCTTATTCCGGGGTAATCCAATCCTGCTGCAATGGAATGCGACTCAACCGGATTTCCGGCGGTATCGACTAAGCAGTACGAGTAGGTTCCCTGAAAAACAGCTGGTTTACCTAGCGATAGGGTTGCGGCGGTATTCTCCAGCGTAGCATTACCACCGCCCTCGGCGCCATATATTTCTACCTCCACATCATCTAAAAAGCCCGAGAATAGCCCTATGGCATTGGATCCACCACCAACACAGGCAAATATTGATTGAGGCAATCTGCCCTCGGCATTTAGTATTTGCGCCCGTGCTTCCTGTCCAATTACGCTTTGGAAGTAGCCAACCATTCGTGGGTAGGGGTGAGGCCCAACCTGCGAACCCAGCAGGTAGTAAGAGTCGGGATGCTCAATGTAGTAGCCCAGGGCAGCATCTACAGCGTCCTTTAGGGTTTTTGTGCCCAAATCGGTGGCAATAACCTCGGCTCCAAGCAGCTGCATACGGCGTACGTTAAGCGCTTGGCGTTCAACATCTATTGCTCCCATAAAAACCTTGCAGGGTATGCCCATAAGTGCTGCTGCTGTGGCTGTTGCCACGCCATGCTGACCGGCACCCGTTTCGGCAATAATCTCCTTGGCACCCATACGCTTGGCAAGAATTATTTGCCCAATGGTATTGTTAATTTTGTGCGCACCGGTGTGGTTCAAATCCTCACGCTTTAGGTAGATGGTTGAGCCAATGTGCTCGCTTAATCTACGTGCATAATATAGTGGAGATGGCCGCCCAACATACGTTTTTAGGTAGCGAACAAACTCCTTTTGAAACGATTCGTTGCGTACCTCCCTGTCGAATGCCTCGGCAAGCCTAGCCAAAGGCTCGGTAAGTACTGGCGGAACGTACGCACCTCCGTAATTTCCGTACATTCCATCGCTATGGTTTAGCATTGAACTTAGGGCCGATACTTGAACTTGTGTATTTGTGATATTTGTGGTTTCCATAATTTCTGTTTTTTACTGATTTTAACTTGTTTTCATCCAATCATCACGCCAGTCAGGCAGGCAATCATCCAATCATCCAATCATCCAATCAATCAATCAACCTGTCCGCTCTACCTGTCGGTAGACAGGCCACTGGCGGATCAATCATTTCTCGTGCACATTAAAGCATTGCACACAGCGCCCACGTAGGGTGCAGGCTTTTGCTGGGCGGGGAGGCCCCGCCAACGCCATGTCCAAATCAGTATCAGAAAAAAATGCTTCAAAATTGTAAGTTATCGTGCTAAAAAAAGAAAGGCCGCAGGGGTTACCTGCGGCCTTATATGGTTACTTGAGTAGTAGCAATAAGGTTAACGCCCCCTAGTTTGAGAGTTTTTACCTTGCCACCACCAAGAAATGCTAATCATAGTTGTCATTTTGCTATATTCTTACTCCGCAAATTAAAATACATTTATTTTGATAACCAAACATTATCTTAAAAAATTATGCGATAATATTTTTTCTACCTGGAAATAAGTACGATAGAATAACAAAAACTATCAGCGAGGCGGTGATACCAAAAATATTGGGATCTAAGTTAAATGGTAGTTTCACTGTTAGCAGCGTGAGTGTTAGGGTTGTTCCGCCACCAACAAGCATACTCCAAAATGCCCCAATGGTACTCCCTCTCTTCCAATAAAATGCCCCCAGAACTGGAATGAACAGTCCGCTTACCATGAATGCGTAAGAGTAGAGCATTAGCTCCAGCACGTTCTCCATTTGCCATGCAAGCAGTAAAGCGAGAACACCTATTATTAGCGTTATGATTTGCGAAACTCTAAGTGTAGATTTTTGCCCCTCGGGCAATTTAAACAGCTTACGCAGGATGTCGGTTTGCACATTGCCCGATGCCGCCATAAGGCAGCTATCGGCAGTTGACATGATGGCCGAGAAGTAGGCCGACATCATCAAACCCATTAACCCTACGGGCAGTATGGTGCGAAGGAGAAGAGGTAAACCCATCTCAGCATCCAAATCGCTACCTGGGCCAAAATCCATATAGGCAAACATCCCATTCTCGAAGGCTACTCGGGCAAACAGGCTCAGGATAACACCCATAAATGCCATTAGGGGCCACTCAAAAATTCCTGCAATATACCATGCTCGTTGCGCTTCCTTGGCAGTTCGGGTTGAGTAAATCCGTTGGTATAGGGTCATCCCCACAAACCAAATGGGGATAATGGTAACTGCCCAGTTAAGCAGCGTTTGCCACTCCACATTGTTGAGCGCCAAGAAATCTTTAGAGAGCGTGCCGCGAATAGCCTCCATTCCGCCAATGGATTGGTATCCCAAGGGAATCCCGATGAGTATGAGCCCTGCCATAAGGATTATCCACTGAAAAGTATCGGTATATATCACAGCTTTTAATCCTCCCATTACTGTGTATAGTACAGCTATTACACCCATAATTATTAGGGCTGTATTAATGTGGAGGTTTTGGAACGATGCCGATGCCAACTTTGCACCGGCTAGTAGCTGCGAACTGGTGAAGCCTACGTACCCAATGGCTGAGATGATCCCAGCCAATAGGGCGACTTTGGGGCTATAGAAATGTTCGAAAAGCTGAGGAAATGTAAAAAGCTTAAGTTTAGATGCTATTTTGCTTGCCTTAGGAATAAGAAAAACAGCGCTAAGCCAGGCGCCCACGAGCCCTGTAAAGAGCATCCACGAGCCCGATAAGCCCATAACAAACCCAAGACCACCAAGGCCAATGGAGAACCCTCCACCCACATCGGTGGCCACTACCGAAAGACCCACATGAAAACTGCTCATGGTGCGCCCTCCTACATAGTAATCGTCGGCATTCTTGTTCCTACGGAGAAAGTAATACCCAATGCCTAGCACAAATATCATGTAAACTACAAATATGGAGAGGTCGATAATATGCATAATACTAACTTTTTGCTGCGTTGTGAATGCTTTAGGAGTGCAGCTAGATTTAATTCGAAAAATTTGACCCATGGGTGATCATGCAGATTTGCAATCCCGATTCCCATATCACAAATCTATGGCTTTGAATTTTAAATATCAAAGAAAAGTTTGCCATAGCATGAACAACCCAATGCTTTGTATAGCGACTTAAATCCTATGACTAATGAATATGAATTTCTCGCTGCGCTCGAAATGACTCGACTTTCAATGGGTCAAGGTGGGTGAGGGGGTGATGGCGGCTTTGCCGCCATCACCCCCTCACATCTCACAGCGTAACAGCCTGTCGTTTCTAGCGCAGCGAGATCACGAAGTAGCAGCGAAGCTAAATCTATTGCATGAATATCATTATAAAAAATTCTTGGTCTGACGCTTGTGATATCTTATGCAAAAATGGTTGAATATACTTGACCGGTACTTCAATATTTTGTAAATTACCCATGAATCCTTTAAAAAGATAATGCTATGGACGACAAACTAATTGTAATAGCCAACGAGACCTATACCAGCGCGTTAGTTCTCCAGAGTTACTTGGAGTCCAATGGTATAAAGTGCTACCTAAAAAACGTGAACCTAGTACAGCCCAACGTATCGGATAATGTAAAGGTTCAAATTTCCGAGAACGATGCTGAGAAAGCCATAAAACTTTTAGCTGCGTATAGGCAGGAGAAGGTTAAGGGAGAGGGACAACCCCGAAAAATACTGGTTCCCGTCGATTTCTCTGAGCATTCGAAAAATGCAGCTTACTTTGCCCTTAAGCTGGCAAATATCTATAAATCGGAGGTTAAAATACTGCACGTTTTCAACTCGCCAGTGGTCGATATGATACCCTTCACCGATGCGGCCAGCATCCAGATTGATGTTGATATTAGCTACCAAATCCTTCAGAAAACGGCCAAGGAGAACCTAATCAAGTTTTTTAATAAGCTTCGGAAGTATGCAGACGATAAGGGTATGAAGGAGGTGCGTATTGGCTACTCGCTTCGCGAGGGGTTTGCCTCTTACGCAATTGTTGATATGTGCAGGCGCTATAAGCCGGGAATGGTGATAATGGGAACCAAAAGCGAGGGGTTTAGAAGTACCGAGCTGGTGGGTAGCGTTGCTGCCGAGGTGGTTAGCGATACCAAGGTTCCCATTCTGGTGATACCCGAGCATGCTAACCTAAAGGATATTGATGAGGTTAAAAATGTGCTATACGCTACTCGATTCGACGATAACGATTTTGTGGCTATCCGCAAGCTGGTTACCATTCTATCGGGCTTTAGCGTAAATCTGGTTTGTGCCAACGTAAGCGATGACCCCGATAATAAGATGATGCAAGCTAAGCTGAAAAGTCTGAAGGAGTATGCCAAAAAATCACTCAAAAAAACCCCTATAGAGTTTGAGATGATCAAGGGCAAGAGCGCTTCGGAGGCTTTCAAGGGATATATCACTGGTAAAAACATCGACCTTATGGCGTTAACAATGCACAAGCGAGGTATGCTAGAGCGTCTTTTCAACCCATCGCTGACCCGTAAAATGCTTTCCGACGCTGAAATCCCATTGCTAATATTTCCCGAATAGGGTAGATGCAGCACAATTAGAAAGCCAGAACCGCTAGGTTCTGGCTTTCTAATTGTGCAATGGAAGGTGCATTACTGCATATTGTGGAATACGTTGGTTACATCGTCGTCATCTTCAAGCTTCTCAATGAGTTTTTCCACATCGGCCTGTTCCTCCTCGCTCAACTCCTTTGTTTCGTTGGGTATTCGCTCAAACCTGAATGTTTTAATGTTGTATCCGTTATCCTCAAGATACTTTTGTATAGGGCCAAAGCCTGTAAACTCAGCGTAAATCATAATGCTATCATCGTCAGCAAAAACCTCTTCGGCGCCAAAATCGATAAGCTCCAGCTCCAGCTCTTCCAAATCAACGCCCTCCTTAGCCTCAACCTCAAAGGAGCACTTACGGTCGAACAGAAAGTCGAGCATACCAGTTGTACCCAGCGTGCCACCATGCTTGGTAAAGTAGCTGCGCACGTTGGCCACGGTACGGGTTGGATTATCGGTTGCCGTTTCAACAACAATGGCTATGCCATGGGGGCCTTTGCCCTCGTAAACTACCTCTTTGTAATCCTTAGTATCCTTCTCGGTTGCCTTTTTAATAGCCCTTTCAACATTATCCTTGGGCATATTCTCCGATTTGGCGTTCTGTATGGCCAGTCGCAACCTTGGATTGGTATCGGGATCGGGGCCACCTGCCTTAGCGGCTAGGGTGATTTCTCTACCTATACGGGTGAATACCCGGGCCATATTGCCCCAACGTTTTAGCTTACGCGCCTTTCTATATTCAAATGCTCTTCCCATTTTTTTATGATATTTTTTACAACACGCAAAAGTATTAAACTATCGCTTACGCCATTAATAAATTGTTGGATTTTTGCGGATTGAACAGCAAAATTTTAAGATTACCTCTTGTAATATTCATATAATCAAGTACAAAACATTTTTTTTGAAAATTTTTATAGTAAAGTTTGCATGCTAACCAATAAATGTATTACATTTGTATTAAACAAGATGATTAATACATAATGATTAATTCAATATCTATGGCAAAAATCAATTTACTAACCGATTTACTCACTGCCTGGGAAGAGACCTACAAAAAGGGTCAGCTTACGCTTTGGATATTCCTGGCGTTAAAGGACGATAGGAAATACGTTGATGAGATTAAAACCTTTGTCGAGGAACAATCGAACAACACCATGACCTGCGAGGAGCAAAGCCTTTACCGCACCCTACGCAAGTTTCAGCATCTGGGGGTGGTCGATTTTGAAACAGGCAAGGGGAATAAAGGCCCGGAACGAAAGTATTACTACCTTACTGATTTGGGCGTTAATTTACTCGATCAGTTTGTGCAGCGCAACATCAGCCTATTCTTTAATCAACGAGTTAAACAACTACTAAATTTGGAGGAGAAAAAATGAAGTTCATCACAACCAACCAGCTGCGCTTTGCAGCAGTTCTAATTGTGCTTACCATACCGTTTAGGTTGGGCTTAAGCCGCTTGCTCGATGCCGAAATGTTTACCATGGCTTGGGTGTTGGCATTAGTATATGCAGTCGTAATTTTTGCCATGGGGTGGATTTTTGGCCGTAAGGATCACGAGTCTTTACCCATTTACGATATTGGTTTTCGGTTTCACCTAACAACCTATATCATATGCAACGCCATAGCAGAAATACTTTTCTATTTCAATTTTAACTCTAGGTTTGAGAATGTTAAGGTAGTGCATCTAACTGCAATTTACTGGGGGGTATTTCTGTTGATCCATTTTGTTGTATTCATGGCAACTCGTCGAAATGCCATAAAGGGAATAGAAAAATCGGAAATTTTTGAATAGAATGTATATTTTATCTGGGCTATAGCCTCTGTTGGGATTAAAAGATTCCGATGGAGGTTTTCTACTGCATATGCCGATATGGCACAAATGGCTACATAGATAGTGACATTATGGCTTATAAGTTGATTTGGTATCTACTTTGAAATTTGCTTTATCGAAGCGTAATTACAAAATAGATGTTTAACTAAAAATATGGAGGGTTTAGCTATGATACCAATGTTAAGATCTAGAGGTAGTAGTATTCCCAGCTTAGTGGATACCTTTTTTGGTGATGATTTTCTGTCGAACTTTTTCGATAACACCAACCTGGGAACTGTTCCAGCAGTGAACATAATTGAGAGCAAGGATGACTTTGCCATTGAGGTGGCCGCCCCAGGCCTCGAGAAGAAGGATTTTAACGTGGATGTTCACAACAATGTGCTAACCATCTCGAGCCAAAAGGAGTTTAAAGACGAGCAAAGGGACGAGAAGGTGATGCGTCGTGAGTTTAGCTACACCGCATTCAAGCGTAGCTTTAGCCTACCCGATGGTGCTGATAGTGACAAGATTAAGGCAAGCTACAAAGACGGGATTCTTACCGTTTCCATTCCCAAAAAAGAGGAAGCCAAAGAAAAGCCAGCACGCCAAATCTCCATCTCGTAGCGTGAGGTAGGTTAATAGATTGATTATTAAAAGGCGGGAAATCCCGCCTTTTTTTGTATATTTACCTTAACCATGTGGTGTTACCAATGAATAGCAATCAGTACCAAAGCCTAAAAATCGAGTTGCAAAAAATATCAACAGAAATTCCCCAAACCTGGGGAGCGGTGCAGAATGATGCTACTGATAGGCTTATCAATCTGTTTTCTATTCAAAGCTATGCCGAGTTGCACCACAAGATTCGGAACCTACCTGATAACGCCCAACACTACTTTCAGCATCGTTGGTTTTTATGGCAATGCGCCAGGTGCGATGAGTTTATCTTTGCTACAAATGGTAACGTAAAGCCTAACCCAAATCCCAAGGATCAGACGTATGATGTTGAATTCAATGGTAATCCGGCGCTACGCTTTGACATTAAAAGCACCAAGGTACCCCAAAAGTTTCGTAGCGTAATGTCAACGGTATTTAGAAGTCCCGAGTTACTGGTCCACTACTACTATACTCACCAAAGCACCGGTGTTCGTAGCTGTATGCAGAATCGAATATTTGTAGTACACCATTCCTTTGTATCCACTCGTAATGAACTAAAATTACGTTGTCAGTGGGATTTTAAGGAGAAAACCTTTACGGAATACGCGGGGCGAGTTACCGACAAGGCAAAGTTTATTAAGCATGGCGATGTAAAATCCGATATCATCTTTATTATCGAAAATCGCGATGGAACCCTTACAAGGCGTTTTGTGGCAGTGTAAAAATGCTTACTTTTGTCATGCAAAGTGGACAAATTTAGACATTAAGCAATGAACAGTAAGTTTCACTCCATTGTAGAAGTGGCGCAAATGCTTAGCCTCTCGCAAAAAACGGTGCGCCGTCATATTGCCAGCGGCAAGCTCAAGTCGGTTAAGGTGGGCGGTGTTTACCGAATTCCCGTTGTTGCTCTTGAGGATTTTATCAACCTATCATCACAGCAACCTGAGCATTTCAATTTGGATGGCAAGGTGAAGAGTAATAATCGAAAAAAAGTTTCTGTAGGATACAGGGGAGCCAACGGAACCGATGAGGTTAGCTGGATTGATATTGATGATGTGTGGGCAGAACCCACAAAGAGTGAACTTACGTTTGTCGATCTGTTCTCGGGTGCCGGAGGTATTACCAAGGGATTCGAAATGGCAGGCTTAAAGGGGATTTGCGGGCTCGACTGGTTTCCTGAGGCGGGAAAAACCTACCGCCGAAACTTTTCGCATCCGTTTATTGAGGGCGATATTAAGTGCAACGACAGGAAGAGAGCGTTCTACGAAACGGTTAAAAGCGAGCTTAATGGTCGAAGGCTAAACATTGTGGCGGGCGGTTTCCCTTGCCAGGGATTTAGTTTGGCTGGCAATAGAATAGTTGACGACCCAAGAAACTCGCTGTACAAGGAGCTGCTGGATATTGTCAAAGCTCTGCAACCCGAGTTTGTGGTGTGCGAGAATGTGGTCGGGCTTAGGTCGATGCTGGGCGGTAAGGTGGAGCAGATGATTCTGAACGATTTTGAGCAGGCAGGTTACAGCATCAATGTAACCGTGCTGCGAGCAGCCGATTACAGCGTTCCGCAGAAACGCGACCGGGTAATTTTTATTGGTAACCGTATAGGCAAACCTAATTTTCATCCAAAGCCATTTTTGCAACCCAGCCACTATGTTACCACAGGCGAGGCCATTGCCGATTTGATGGATAAACCCGACGATCCCGCATTTAACCATGTGGCCACCAAGCACAGGCCCGATATGGCGGAGCGTATGCTTGCGCTGGAGGCTGGCAAAAGCCTGTACAAGGGCTACTCCGATGCTTGGAAAAAATGTGCATGGGATGAGCCTTCATGCACTATCAAGGAAAACCATGGCGGGGTAAATGTGCATCCTACGCTGCCAAGGGTTCTCACGGCGCGCGAAATGGCCCGCTTGCAGTCGTTCCCCGACGATTTTATCTTTGAGGGATCAAAAAACAAACAGCTGGTGCAGCTGGGCAATGCGGTTCCACCACTGCTGGCAAAGGCCATTGGGCTGGCCATTCGCAAATCGTATAACGATCTTTAATATCAACATAAATAAATGGAAGCAATTGCTTGGGTAGGTTTTTCGCAGGGGCTATTTGCCGCAATTATTATGCTTGGCAAGCGCAACTGCAGCCTGCCCGATAGGCTGCTAACCGCTTGGTTTACCCTATTAGCCTTGAGTTTTTAATCTGTAACTTTTCACCTTTTACGTAATATGCACCCCTATTTTGTTGAGCAGTTTCCCCTGTTTTAGCAGTTATTTCAGCATTGTGCCATTGGTCATTTATTTTCACTTTCCGTATTTCCTTTAGAAAAAGGATTAAATCCATAGGCGAGTACTTTTTATCATTAAGGGCATATCTAAAAACCCTTGTAAATATATTTCCTTGATTGTTAATAACATAATGCTTGTACAGTTGGATAAATTGCTTAATTGTAGGCAAATAACAACCAATCATTCAGAACATCAATCCGCTTGGCCTTTTTGACGATTATTTTTTGTTGTAAAAACTCCCTAAACTGAGCGACCCATTGCAAAAGCTTGATGAGTTTATCAACTGTATAGTATTTGAATCGCCATTAAATGAGGTTTTTACTCGTGACAACAAGAATATTTCGAAAGGAGGGCGTCCACCCTTTAGCCCATTGATGATGTTTAAGGCCCTGATAGTAAAAAGTTTGTATAACCTTTCCGATGACCAGCTGGTGTTTTTGCCCATGAGGGGAAGATGGTTGATGCTAGCTTTGGGGAGGCTCCACGCCACCGCAATACCCGAGAGGAAAACAAGCGTATCAAAGAAACCAGCACAGCACCAGAAGAATGTGGCAAGGAGCCCAGCAAGAAGCGTCAGAAAGATGTGGATGCCCGATGGACAAAGAAAAACAGTGCCACGTAGTATGGGGACAAGAACCATATTGAATCGGATACCAAGACAAAGCTGATAGAAGCATTTGAGGTTACCAGCGCATCTGTACATGACACACAAGTTATTGAGTGCCTGCTGACAGAAAAAGACGAAGGGCAGGCCCTCCATGCGGACAGTGCTTATAGCGAGGAGGAACAGGAGAAAGGTTATGAGCAGAAAAGGTTGTCAACAAATTGCATGAGAAAGGATGTCGGAATAAGTTCTTAACAGAGGGGCAAAAAATGAGCAATAAAGAAAAATGATTATCCGTAAATATATCTAAAGGCTAAATTAAACCTGTAACGCCATTGCGAGCCTGCCTTTGCCCTGCCTTTGCCCTGCCTTTGCCCTGCCTTTGCCCTGCCTTTGCCGGCAGGCAGGCGGCAGGCAGGCAGGGAGCGTTTTTTTTCAACGAAGCAATCATTTGTTATTCAACTCAATAGAGATTGCTTCAATCCTCAAAGTACGAAGCTTTGACTTCATCAATCACTTCGCGGTTTGCCCTGTCGGTTGGGCGCTTTGGTCTCTAAACCGATAATCATATTATCTTTTCCGATTCGTCTTCTATGCTTGTGCGCACTATTGCGTAAACCTTACAGAGTCATATTTATGAAGTTTTAACAATATAACAAACCTTTACTTTTTTTAACGCTTTTTAACGCTGTAACGCCCATTAATTCTGCATATTTGTGTGCGAAAATAGCAAAATATTAACAGATATAATATCTCTTAAAATTTATACAGATGAGCGACATTTCAACGGTGAATATTAAAGAGCTAAACGAGCGCATTAGAATCGAGAGCTCTTTTGTTGATATTATCAATATGGAGATGGACAAGGTGATAGTAGGTCAGAAGCACCTTGTTGAGTCCCTGCTAATTGGGCTTTTAGCCGATGGACACATCCTGCTTGAGGGTGTGCCGGGGCTCGCGAAAACACTTGCTATTAATACATTGGCAAGTTCAATCGATGCTGGCTTTTCGCGTATACAGTTTACCCCCGACTTGCTACCCGCCGACCTAATTGGTACCATGGTGTATAGCCAAAAACAGGAGTCCTTCAATGTGAAGAAGGGCCCAATATTTACAAACTTTGTCCTTGCCGACGAGATAAACCGAGCCCCAGCAAAGGTGCAAAGCGCACTGCTTGAGGCCATGCAGGAGCGTCAGGTTACCATTGGCGAGGAAACCTTTAAGCTGCCTTCACCATTTCTTGTAATGGCAACGCAAAACCCAATTGAGCAGGAGGGAACCTACCCGCTACCCGAGGCTCAGGTAGACCGTTTTATGCTTAAGGTAAAGATAACCTACCCCAAGATAGAGGAGGAGAAGCTAATTATTCGTCAGAATGTTACATCATCATTCCCTAAGGCAAGTAAGGTGGTAAAGCCCGAGGATATTATCAAAGCTCGCAATGTGGTTCGCGAGGTGTATATGGACGAGAAGATTGAAAAGTACATTGTGGATATTGTGTTTGCCACTCGATTCCCAAAGGAGTATAAGCTGGAGCGTTTTGAGAATATGATTGCCTACGGTGGTTCGCCTAGGGCAAGTATCAACCTGTCGCTTGCGGCAAAAGCCTACGCATTTATTAAGCGTAGAGGCTACGTAATACCTGAGGACGTACGCTCAGTTTGCCACGATGTGCTGCGGCACCGAATTGGCCTTACCTACGAGGCCGAAGCCGAGAACATTACCAGCGAGGATATCATCACAGAAATACTTAACACCATAGAGGTTCCCTAAATGGTAAAGGCTAAACCTATCGTTCTTTTCACGCTTTGCATGCTAATCTTATATTCTGCTTTTGGACAGAATTACATAGGACTGCATAAGGATGAGATTAGGACGAGGGTAAGCGAAGAACTACCGGGTTTTGGGTTTAGTAACGAGATTTTTAATAACAACAGAAGCTTTATTAAGTTCGAGAATATATTCGAGGAGCAAACCCTGATATTTATGCTAAATGCCGATGGATATTGTACATCGGTATCGAGAATGTACAACACTTGGCACTTTAACCGGTTACAGGATGAGCTAAGCGCCAAGTATGGCAAACCAAATAAGCTCAAATGGATTGATGAACGGGAGGGTGTTAAGTATGAGGTTGAGCTGGTAAAGGGCGATTGGTTTGTTACAGTTGTGACTCGACCATACAAAGCCAAGAGTAATTGAGAAAAATTGAATCATAGCCGTGGAAGCATCAGAATTACTAAAACGCGTACGCAAGATTGAGATTAAGACACGGGGACTGTCGCGCCAGATATTTGCTGGTCAGTACCACAGCGCCTTTAAAGGGCGAGGAATGGCCTTTAGCGAGGTGCGCGAGTACCAGTACGGCGATGATATCCGTAATATCGACTGGAATGTTACCGCTCGTTTTAATCAGCCGTTCGTAAAGGTTTTTGAGGAGGAGCGCGAGCTTACCGTGATGCTACTCATCGATGTAAGCGGCTCGCGAATGTTCGGTACAACCAATATGCTTAAAAAGAACTTGGTTACCGAGATCTCTGCAGTGCTTGCCTTCTCGGCAATTCAGAACAACGATAAGATTGGCGTATTGATGTTTAGCGATAAGGTGGAAAAGTTTATACCACCCCAAAAGGGACGTACCCATATCCTACACATTATTCGTGAGCTTATAAATTTCACCCCAACCAGTCAGGGGACTGATCTCTCCGAGGCGCTTAGGTATTTAACCAACGCCATAAAGAAGCGTTGCACTGCCTTTGTCCTGAGCGATTTCATGGATTTTAAGGCCAATACGGTGGAACCAAACTTTTTGAATGCGCTCACCATTGCGGGAAACAAGCACGATGTGGTAGGCGTAAGGGTGTACGATCCCCGCGAGGTGGAACTACCCCCCATTGGCCTGGTGAAAATGAAGGATGCTGAGAGTGGACAGTATTCGTGGGTCGATACCTCGAGTAGCATAGTTCGCAATGCTTACGCTAAGTGGTGGTGCGATACCGAAGGGTCGCTTAAGCAAACCTTCTCAAGGTGTAAGGTAGACTCGGTATCCATTGCAACCAATGAGGATTACGTAAAGCCCTTAATCAAGCTATTTAAGCAACGTGCATAAATCAAACTAAGATTAATGATTCGATTCGTTAAATATATTGTTTTCATAACCCTTGTGCTTAGCCTAGCCCAAGGGAATTCTGTGTTGGCTCAAAATCCAACATATAGCTTTAAATCGTCGGTTACAGCCGATAGCATCCTAATTGGCGATCAGGTAGATTTGATTATCGAAGCCTCTGTTCCCCAAAGCTATATGGTGCAATTCCCTCTATTTGCCGATACGTTGATAGCTGGCATAGAGGTTTTGGGACAGCCTACAATCGATACCATTACCAAAAAATCGGGAGAGAAGGATTTTATATACCGTATGAGGATTACATCCTTCGATGAGGGGTACTATCGCATTCCACCCTTTCGCTTGCCATTTACCGATGGTGCGATGCATGATACAGCTCAAACCTCGCCCATTTGGTTTTTGGTAAACACGTTACCCCCCGACAGCACCGTGGCAACAATTTACGATATAAAGCATCCCTTGGCCGAACCCCTTACATTTGCTGAGGTTGCCCCTTGGGTTGGAGGTGCGCTTTTGCTTGCTGCATTAATTGCGCTATTGGTATACATTATCATCAAGCGAAAGAAGGGTGAGCCCGTATTTTTTAATCTGAAGCCAGCAGAACCACCCCATGTTGTTGCGTTGCGCAAGCTGGAGCATATGAAGTTACATAAACTTTGGAATACCGAAAACCCAAAGGAATTTCAATCGCACCTAACCGATATTATTAGAACGTACATCGAGGGACGCTTCGCAGTACCAGCCATGGAGCAAACCACCTACGAAACAATACGAAGTTTGAAAAAAACTAAGCAGCTCGAGGCACGATTGCTCGAAAAGTTGCAAGATACCCTCGCGCTAGCCGATTTGACCAAGTTTGCCAAGTTTACCCCCGACGCCTCGGAGAACCTGGCAAGCTTAGAGTTTGGATTCACCTTTGTGAACGATACCAAAATTGTGGAGGAAGAGGTTAACGAGGGTGATCCCAAGGCAGAAGGAACCAAAGCTGCAGAGGTTGATGAGCTACCAGTTGAACCTGCAAAAAACAGTGCCAAATGAGCGGAATAACCTTTGTTCACCCCAAAATGTTTTTTCTGCTTCTGCTTATCCCAGCATTCGTTGCTTGGTACATTTGGAAGCAGAAAGATTCCAGGCCAAGCCTGCAAATGTCATCGTTAATGCCCTTTGGAGGAGTACCCACATCGCTTAGGGTATATTTGCGCCATTTACCTTTTGCCCTGCGAATGGTGGCCATAGCAATGGTTGTGCTAGTGCTTGCTCGCCCCCAATCATTTAACGTAACTCAGAATGTCGAGACCGAGGGTATTGACATTCTGATTGCGCTTGATATATCGAGCAGCATGCTGGCGCAAGATTTTAAGCCCGATAGGCTCGAGGCAGCTAAGGATATTGCAATTCAGTTTGTTTCGGGTAGGCAGAATGATAGGATCGGGGTAGTGATATTTGCCGGCGAGAGTTTTACCCTTTGTCCCTTAACCTCCGACTTACGAACCGTTTCCAATCAGATAAACAGTATTGAGCTGGGCCTAATTGAAGATGGAACAGCAATTGGAGTTGGTCTGGCCAATGCGGTTGCTCGGCTTAAGGAGAGCGATGCTTTGAGTAAGGTGGTTATCCTGCTCACCGATGGAGTTAACAATAAGGGTGAGATAGCACCGCTAACAGCAGCCGATATTGCCAGTACATTTGGCGTACGAGTATATACCGTTGGTGTAGGAACCCACGGAACAGCACCATATCCGGTCCAAACCCCATTTGGAACCCGTATGCAGGATATGAAGGTTGAGATTGACGAGGATGTGCTTAAGCAAATTGCCGACATCACCGGTGGTCAGTACTTTAGAGCAACCGATGGGAAAGGGCTGGTTCGCGTGTATGAACAGATAGATGAATTGGAGAAAACTAAGATTGAAGTGATTGAAACCACAAGGAAAAGTGAGGAGTTCCTGCGCTTTGCCCTGTTGGCTCTGCTTATGCTTACGCTTGATATAGTATTGCGCACAACGGTACTAAGGAGCGTACCATAGCAGTGCATCGAAATTTGTTTTGTTGATTTTAAAACACAATACTAGATAATAAGATGTTTAGATTTGCTAACCCCGAATATCTCTACCTTCTGCTGGTAATACCTGCTTTGTTTGGTCTTTACCTGCTTTCATCTTTCATCAGGAGGAAGAAACTATCGGAGTTTGGGAATATGGAGCTAATTCGCCAGCTAATGCCCGGCGTTTCTCCCCGTAGGGGATGGATTAAATTCATCATCTATATGTTGGCCTACACGGCCATAGTATTTGGTGTTGCTCGTCCGCAGTTTGGCTCTAAGCTAACCGAAGCCAAGCGCAAGGGCATTGAGCTCATGATCGCGCTCGATGTGTCGAATAGTATGATGGCACAGGATATCCAACCCAATAGGCTCGAAAGGGCAAAGCAAGCCATATCGAGGCTGGTTGACCAACTTACCAACGATAGGATTGGCCTCATTGTTTTTGCGGGCGATGCCTATGTGCAGCTCCCTGTTACCAACGACTACACATCAGCAAAGATGTTCCTTTCGTCCATCTCGCCGGGTATTGTGCCCAAGCAGGGAACGGCCATAGGTTCTGCCATTAACTTGGCAGCCAGTTCGTTTAGCCCAAGCGAGGAGACCAGCAAGGTTATAATAGTGATTTCAGATGGCGAAAACCATGAAGATGATCCCCTTGAGGCCGCCCAGCGTGTTGCTGACCGAGGAATCGTTGTGCACACCATCGGCATTGGTTCTCCACAAGGAGCCCCCATACCTGCAAGCCCAAATAGTCGTGATTTTTTGCGCGATAAGGAGGGTAACGTGGTGGTAACCCGCCTCGATGAGGAAACCCTATCGAAAATTGCTTTGTCAACTGGGGGTAAATATATTCGTGCTACTAACTCTCAAATAGGGTTGCTGCCACTTTTCGAGGAAATCAACAGGATGGAGAGAACAGAGCTCAAAGAGAAGGTGTTCTCAGAGTACGACGATCAGTTTCAATATCTGTTTGGTTTGGCCCTCCTGCTGCTGGTTATCGATTTTTTTATACTTGAACGAAGAAACAGAGTCATTCAAAGGCTAAACCTTTTTGGTGATAGAGATAATTTGAATTAGCGCTAGAGTTTAAATCAGATAATAATTGTAACGATGATACGCACCGTAATTGTACTTTCTCTCACAATGCTGCTTTTTGCCCCAGTGGGCTATGCCCAATCAGAGCGTAAGGCTGTTCGGAAGGGAAATAAGGAGTTCAAGAAGGGCGAATACCTCGATTCCGAGATATCCTATCGGTCGGCTTTGGAGCATAATCCTGCATCTTTCAAGGGTAACTTCAACCTTGGTGGTGCTTTGTATAAGCAGGACAAGTTCGAGGAGTCGGCTAATCTTTATGCCGATATGGCCAAAGCTAGCTCTTCGGCAAATGCCAACGAATTAGCAAGCGTTTATCATAATTTAGGGAATAGCTACTTTAGCCAGGAGATGTACGAGGAGAGCGTGGAAGCCTTCAAAAACTCATTGAGGCAAAACCCCCACGACATGGAGACCAAGTACAACCTTGCTCAGGCCCAGCGTATGCTACAACTGCAACAGCAGGAGCAGGATCAAGATCAGAATCAAGACGAAAACTCTGACTATGACCAGCAGCAGGACCAGAATCAGGACGACCAGCAGCAGGATCAAAATCAGGATCAACAGGATCAGAACCAGCAGGAGCGAGAGCAACAAATTTCGCCCGAAGATGCCCGTCGAATGCTCGAAGCAATTCAGAACAACGAGCAGCAGGTGCAGGAGCGTGTACAGGAAGAGAAAGCCAAAAAGGCTAAAGTGCAGGTTGAAAAGAATTGGTAATACTACATCGATATGTATTTAAAACGAATAACCTTTGCTCTACTACTTCTGGCATCGTGCGTAAATATATTTGCGCAGGATGTAGAGTTCACCGTGTCGGCGCCTAACGTGGTGGCCGTGGGCGAACAGTTTAGGGTGGTGTTTAAGCTGAATGCCCGTCCGCAGGAGCTGAACCCACCCGCCTTCGATAATTTCTATATCCTTGCCGGGCCAAGCACCTCATCTAGCAGTAGCATACAAATTATCAATGGGCAAATGACTCAAACCTACGAGTATACATACACCTATATTCTTGAGGCCACCGAAGCAGGGAAATTTAGAATTGATCCAGCAACAGCTACTGTATCGAAAAGGGATTACAAAACCGAACCCATTGAGATTGAGGTGGTGCAGGGTAGCAAGCCATCGCAGCCGTCGAGAACTCAGCCCGGCACTTCTACCCAACCCCAAGCCCAGCCAGATCAACCAGCCGATAATATCTTTGTAGATATTGAGTTCGATAGGCAAACGGCCTACAGAGGTCAACCCATTCTTGCTACGCTAAAAATTTATACAAGGTCGAATATTGCAGGTTTTGAGGATATCAAGTTTCCATCGTTCGATGGGTTCTGGAGCCAGGATGTTGAAACCCCAAATAATATTCGATTCGAGAGAGTAAATGTGGAGGGCCGTATTTATAATATGGGTGTACTTAAAAAATACCTTCTCTTCCCTCAGCGTACAGGTGATATTAAAATTGAGCCGTTCGAATTGGTAGTTGTGGCGCAGCAGCAAGGAGGGCGTCCCCAGTCAATTTTCGACGAGTTCTTTGGATCATATCAAAACGTTAGGGTTCGTTTGGCCAGTAAGGAGAAGACCCTTAAAATACGCGATTTACCGCCAAATGCGCCAGCATCATTCACAGGAGCGGTGGGCAGCTTTAACCTCGAGGCGGCTTTCGATAAAACCGAGCTTAAAACCAACGAGGCAGTAAATCTTAAGGTAAGGGTGGCTGGAAGCGGAAACTTGAGGCTTATTGAAACCCCTAGGTTTGAGTTCCCCAGCAGCTTTGAGGTATTCGACCCCAAAACCAGCGATAGGATAAATACCACCTCGCAGGGTGCAACAGGCTCGAAAAATTTTGAGTACGTTGCCATTCCTCGTGGGCCTGGTAGTTTTGATCTGGGCACCTTGGAGTTTTCCTTCTTCGATCCCATTAAGGAAAAATACGTCACGCTAAACTCAAAGCCTCTTACTCTCAATGTAGTTGCCGATGGGAGTGAGCAGAAGGGGCCACAGATGGTGGGCTTTGGGCGTGAGGATATTCGGTTTATTGGTCAAGATATTCGGTTTATTAAAACCGATGGTATAAGGCTTAGCACTGGCTATCCAATTCTTATTGGTAGCGCTAAGTTCTACCTTCTTTTAACAATCATACTTATAATGTTTGCGGGGGCGTTCTGGTATATTCATCAGCGCCGGAAATTGCTAAACAATATCATGCTGATAAAAACCAAGAGGGCCAAAAAGGTGGCCAGAAAACGACTACATGAGGCTCAAAAGCATTTGTTGCAATCAAACTCTGAACTTTTCCATGATGAGCTGCTCAAGGCTCTATGGGGATATATTGCCGATAAGCTTAGCATTCCCGTTGCAAACCTATCGAGCGATAGCGCGAGGGAAACATTGCTGAGTAATGGGGTTGATAAAGCTGATGCCGAAGAGTTTCTGAGAATAATTTCGGTTTGCGAATACGCACGGTATGCCCCTAAAAGCGAGCATTCGCAGATGAGGGAGCTGTACGATAATGCCATTGCCCTAATATCGAAACTTGAAGAGATTATTGGAAAATAATTCTTGCTACTAAACCATATTGATACCTGAACGAATATGCGATACCTTATTGTTTCAATTATAATACTTTTTGGTAGCTCTAGCTTACATGCTAAGTTTATTCCCGATTCGTTGCTAAATGTTGCCAACAACCACTACATCGAGGGGAAATTCGACGAGGCAGCTGAGCTATACCAAACCCTAGTTGATAGTGGCTACCATAATGCTGAGCTATACTACAACCTTGGAAATTCATACTTTAAGTTGGGAAAACCTGCTTATGCCATCCTGAATTACGAGAGGGCCCATAGGTTAAAGCCCAACGATGAGGATATTGAGTTTAACCTGGAGTATGCTCGCTCATTCACGGTTGATAGGATAGAGCCACTACCTGTGTTTTTCCTTGTAAAATGGTACCGATCGGTAAGGGGCATTTTGTCAACCAACGGCTGGGCCTGGATTAGCCTTTTCTGGTTTGCGGTAGCGCTCACCCTTGGCTTGGTGTTTTGGTTCTCCTTTAGGCCTTGGACCAAACGGCTATCTTTTACATTTGGTATTATGTCGATTTTGTTTGCTGTATTCTCGGTAATATTTAGCGTTCAGGAAAAGGAAAGGGTCATGCTTAGGGATGAGGCCATAATTTTTCAGCCAGTGGTAACCGTTAAGAGTTCACCTGGTGAAGCGGGGAAGGAAATTTTTATAATCCATTCGGGAACTAAGGTGCAAATCACCAAGGCCATTGGGCAATGGGTCGAAATTCGCATTGCCGACGGTAATAAGGGCTGGATCCCCAGCGAAACGCTCGAGCTGATTTAGCGTTAGGGGCAGTATTTGTACACCAGCTCCTGCGCCTCGAAGCTACCCAGCTTTATAGCCTGTTTCCAATCGGCGCATGCCCCCGACCGATTCCCTAGATAAGATCGACAGCTCCCTCGATTCAGGAAGGCCTCCTTACTGCTTGCGCCTAGCTCAATGGCACGATTAAAATCGATCTCTGCCACCTCCCAGTTTTTCGATTTCATATAGATAATTCCCCTTGTAAGGTAGTGTTGCCATCTTTCGGGTTCCATTTTAATAAGCCGATTAGCCGTGAGCAACGCATCGATATTTCGATTTGCCTTTAGCGATATCTCTAGATTTAGGGACAGCGCCTGGGTATCGCCGGGATAAAATGTGAGGTATGCTTTTATATCAGCAAAGGCTTTCTCGTATTCTTGGCTACTGGCGAATGCCTTAGCACGTGATTTGATGTACTCCGGTTCGCCACCCGATTGCTCAATGGCCTGGTTAAGCAGCCGAATGGCTTTTCGCTGCTTATTTAGCTGCGCCAAGGATTTACCACGCCACGCCATGTAGCTATGATTCCTGCGGCTACGCTTGAGAGCTTGCGCAAAATCGGCCTCTGCAGCCTTGTAGCTACCAATGTTATAGTATGCCTCGCCACGCAGCGCGTAGAATGAGTGCCGAACGTTACGCCCATGCATTCTTTCGTTAAGTAAATCTATGGCGTAATCCCATTCGCCACGCGAAAAATGGTACGCCACATCAGCAGCAAGTAGCTCGTTATTGTTGTACCAATGGTTTAGCCAAAGGTTTTTCCACTGAATACTGCCTTTAAGTTGAGCAAATGCTGTGTCGAGCAGTATGGTCGACTCAAACTCCTTAGGGGTAGAGGAGAGGTGCCTTTCCAGCTCGGCAAAGGCTTTGGCGGTATCGCCAAGCAGGTTGTAGCATCGTGCCATCCAGTAAGATGCCACCCCATTTCTTATGGCCTCGGCCTTGGCAAAGTACACTAGAGCACTGTCGGGCAAATTATTTCGGTAAAATATTTCGCCCTTCTTAAGCCAAACGCTGGGTTGCCTTGGTGAGGCAATGGTTGCGGAGTCTATCCATTGCATGGCAAGGCCAATATTGTTGGCCTGCAGTGCTGCATGAGCACGGTAGTACTGCTCGGGGAGCTTTTGCGAAAATGCCGATATGGCAATGGATATAAGTACTACGATAAAGGATAAGCTACGCATCCAGAGGATAGGTTGATTTAGCTGGTTAGTGATGATAACGTGGCGCTCCCCCCATTTAGTGCTTTAGTAGTGCTTTGCCATCAAATTTTTCACCTCGCTAATCTCCATAAACGAGGCTCCATTACCAGGGCCAAAGCTACCACCAATCACAAGCACCATATCATCCTCTTTCACCTTGTTGTTATCGATAAGTGTTGATATGGCATCGCTTAGGAAGCTGTCGCGGCTCTCAATTAGCTCCATGTAGTTGGCCATGATGCCAAACGAAAGGGCAAGCTGACGCATGACCGTTGGGTTATAGCACATGGCGTAAACAGGCACTTTCCCTCTGAAAGCCGACAGGTATCGACCAGTACGACCCGTCATGGTGTCGACCACAATGGCCTTTATGGGGAGCGATCCGCAGGCTCTAACGGCATTTCGAGCAAGTGTTGCTGTAACCTCGTTGTGAATTCGAGTCAGGGGGATATCCGGATCGGCATCGAGCATACACTCCACCTCCCGAGCAACCCGCGTCATGATTTTAACAGCATCCACGGGGTACTGGCCGTAGGCGGTTTCGCCGCTAAGCATAACTGCATCGGCACGGTTGTAGATGGCGCTGGCCACATCGTTAATCTCGGCACGGGTGGGCCTTGGATGCTCAATCATCGAGTGCAGCATTTGCGTGGCGATTATAACAGGCTTTTTGCTCTCAACGCATTTGTTTATAAGATATCGCTGGATAGTTGGTATTTTTTCCGCAGGAATTTCAATCCCTAAATCGCCTCGGGCTACCATAATACCGTAGGTGTAATCCAGTATCTCGTCGATATTATCTACACCCTGCTGGTTCTCAATCTTTGCAATTATTTTTATGGGGCTATTGTGCTTTTTAATGATGTTCTTGATATCAATAACATCCTGCTTGGTGCGCACAAAGGAATGGGCTATGAAGTCGAGGTTATTCTCAATGGCAAACTCAATGAATTGCCTATCCTTTTCGGTTAACGAGGGCAGATTGATGGAGACATTGGGGATGTTTACGCTTTTACGAAATTTTATTATACCTGAGTTAGTAGCTTGGCATTCCAAGTAATCGCCCTCATTCGACACCACGCGTAGCTCAATCTCCCCATCGTCAATAAGTAGGTATGTTCCTTTGGGTACTTCCTGTGTAATATCGGCATACGAAACATAGAGTACCCCATTCCCTGAATAACCTTTGGGGTCACCGTAAACCCTAATGGTGTCTCCTGTGTTCACCACTACCTCTTGCCCAAATGCCGATGTGCGAATTTCGGGCCCTTTGGTATCCACTAAAATTGCAATTCTATCGGAAACGGCACGAACTG
>Ga0334884_1001592_pt1 | contig 32755 bp, 28 predicted proteins | sample GraSluR1_MG_7_FD_207215 | JGI IMG/M metagenome (GOLD analysis project Ga0334884, IMG submission 207215) | Sludge microbial communities from methane-producing bioreactor in Wageningen University, Netherlands - Granular Sludge_12_05 R1 | ecosystem: Engineered > Bioreactor > Anaerobic >... | reverse complement strand
GGCGGCGGAGAAGACCGGACCGTCTACACACACGTAGGCCGCCCCGACGTTACAGCGGGCGCACTTGCCGATGCCGCATTTCATGCGGTTCTCGAGGGTGGTCCAGACTTTCTCTTCGTCGAAGCCAAGTTCGGTGAGGACGGGTAAGGCGTAGAGGATCATCACGGGCGGGCCGCAGATGATCACATGGGTGTTGTTGGGGTCGGGTGCGGCTTCTTTAAGAATGCTGGGGACATAGCCGATGTGTCCCTGCCAGCCGTCGCCTTCGCCGCCGGGATCGACCGTTTGGAGGAGCTTGACCTGTCCTTCGCCCTGGGCCCAGGCGGCGAGATCCTTCTTGAAGACCAAGTCCTCCACGGTGCGTGCGCCGTAGATGACCGTGATGTCGCGATAGCGATCGCGGAGATCCAAGGCGTTGAGGATGGCGCAGCGCACCGGGGCCATGCCGATGCCACCGGCGATGAAGAGGAGGTTGGCGCCCTCCATCTGGTCGAGGGGGAAGGCGTTGCCGAAGGGGCCGCGGAAGCCGACGGGGTCGCCGATACAGAGTTTGCGCAGGGCGTGGGTCACTTTGCCCACGGCTTTGAAGCTGCACTCGATGTAGCCACGGCGAGTGGGGGGGGAGGCGATGCAGAAGACGCTCTCGCCGGCGCCAAAAGCGGAGAAGTGGCCAAAGTTGCCCGCCTTGAAGTGGAAGGACTCCGCCACGGCGGGATCTTGAAAGACCAGGCGCAGGGTGCGGACGTCGTGGCTTTCGTCGACGATGGCGGTGATGGTGGTCACAGTGGGGAGGTAGAGATTCATCGAAGCATCCTCTGACGATGGCCAGGGCGGAACGCGTGGCGTCTCAGGATTTCTTGGCAGCATGGTCAAGGGCGCCATCGACTTGGAGGAGGATCTCGGCCAGATCCATCCCCGCAGGGCAGGCGCGAACGCAACGTCCACAGCCGGTGCAGAGCACCTGACCGAAGCGGTTGGGGTAGACGGAGAACTTGTGGAGAACGCGCTGCCGGTAGCGGGAGGACTGGTTGGGGCGCGGGTTGTGCCCCGAGCCATGGAGGGTGAAGATGGGATCTTGGCAGGTGTCCCACTTCATGCGGCGCACGCCCTCCTTGGGGCCGTGGGGCTCTTCGACGATGTCAAAACAATAGCAGGTAGGGCACAGGGCCGCACAGACGCCGCAGCCATGACAGCGCAGGGCGACTTCGTCCCAGATCGCGGCGGAGAAGGCGCCGCCCAGGCCCTGGCGCAGGTGGTCGACAGCGTCGCTGAGGGGCTTGTTTTCCAGGTCTTGCCGGAGCGCTGCGAGGGCTGCCTCGGCTTCGCGGCGGCGATGGTCTGGGAGCGGGGCGGCGAAACGCGGGGCGTGGTCCGCGACGAAGGCTTGGCCTTTGGCGGTGAGCACCCGGACCACGTGGCCCCCTTGGGCGGGCAGCAGGAGGAGATCCGAGCCCTGGGGGGCGTCGGGGCCCAGGCCGAGGGAAGTACAGAAGCAGGACGCGTCGGACCAGGTGCAGCCTCGGGTCAGGATCACCGTCGCCGCGCGGCGAGAGAACCAGCTCTCGTCACGGCGGTCTTCGCGCATGACCTGGTCGACGATCTCCAGGGCCGCGGCGTCGCAGGGGCGGGCGCCCAGGATCACCGTCGGCGGGAAGGCCGGAGTGGCGGGCTGCAGGGCGACCTTCCCGAGGGGGTTCTCGGGCGGCTGATCCTCCGTCGGGGCAGGCTTCTCGAAGGTCCAGCGGAAGAGGGCTTGGCTCGGAGGCTGAAAGTGACGGCGCAGGGATTGGCTGGGCAGAGGGTCGTCCACTTGCAACCGCAGCGCTTCAGCCGTGGCCAGCGGCGCATAGAGCGGGCGGGCTCTGGCGGCGCCCTTTTCCAGCATGGGAGCGATGACTTGGCGCTGGGCCCGCAGGCAGTCATCGACCAGGCCGCGGAGGTCATCGTCACTGATCCAGAGGGGGGCTGGGGTGTCCTTCTCGGGGGACGATGGGGCGTGTTCGCTCATCGGATGAACTCCTGATCGTCGTCGCTGCGGAAGTCGCCGATGGGCGAAGGCTGTTCGGGGTCTTCCGAGGCTTCATGCGCATAGCGTTCATGCATGAAGTGGCTCAACTTGGCGTTGATCAAAGCCAGGGGGATGTCCACCGGGCAGGCACGCTCGCACTCGCCGCAGCCGACGCAGCGACCTGCCAGGTGCAAGGCGCGGGTGATGTTCCACGCCAGGTTGCCCCGCAGGTGAGGGGCGGCCTCGATGAACTGCGGTTGGCTCTTGTCGGCGATGCAGCGCGTGCAGTTACACAGGGGGCAGACCTGGCGGCAGGCGTGACAGCGGACGCAGCGGGAGAAATGCTTGGACCAGAAGGCGAAACGCGCTTCCGAGGTGAGGGCTTCGAGCTCGGCGATCTCCCGCAGGAGGTCCCTGTTGCCCGCCGGCGGAGGTGGTAGCTCGGGGCCGACGAGGTGGTCCACGCGCTGGGGGGTGCGCTCTGGGCAGAGCGCGCAGCGGGCCGCGACGCTCTCTTCGTTCAAGACCGCGTCCGGGCCCGGGTCCTGCCGGACGCCGCCACAGCGGACGCCGATGAGGACGAGCTCGTCTCGCTGGAGCTGGTGTTCGCGCAGCAGACCGGCGACGGCCCGCGCATCGCAGGCTTTGACCACCAACGCCCCTCGGCCCAAGGCGCGGACGTGCCTGCGGCCGGGGAGGAGGTAAACCGCCAGGTTGTGAACGCAGCGCGGGTCGAAGATGAGGCGCGCCGCTTGGGCGGGGTCGGTGATGAAGGCCGGCTTGACCAGACCCTTGGCATCCTCTTCATAACCCAGGACCCAGTCGACTTGGCCGCCACTGAGCAGGGCGCTGGCCACTTCACGGATTTCCTTCATTGGTCTCCCTCGCGATCCACGGCCGGATAGGCGTTGCGCGGCCCCAAAGCGTTGAGCTCGCGGACCGTCTCGTTGACCAGGTCCGCCCACTTCCTCCCTTCTGAGGCCGAGACCCAGGAGAAGACCAGGCGCCGCAGGTCGATGCCCAGGAAGGCCATGAGCTCGCGATACACGGCGAAGCGGCGGCGCGCGTGGAGGTTGCCCGTGGCGTAGTGGCAGTCCGCTGGGTGGCAGCCGCTGACGATGACCCCGTCGGCCCCTTGTTCAAAGGCCTTGGTGATGAAGAGGGGATCGATGCGGCCCGTACAGGGCAGACGAATGAGGCGCGTGTTGGCGGCCATCTTGAGGCGACTGGTGCCGGCCAAGTCGGCGCCGGCGTAGGTGCACCAGTTGCACACGAAGGCCACGATCTTGGGTTGAAAGGGCTCAGGGTGAGGCGCGCCTTCGGGGGTGGTTGGGTGACTTTCTTGCGACATGCTTGGCAACTCCGGGGATCGCGCTGGGGATGGGTCTACAACCCCATGATGGCAGCAAAAATCTGTTCGTCCGTGTAGCCCTCCAGCTCCACACACTTGGAGCGGCAGATGGCCTGGCAGGTCCCGCAGCCCATACACTTGCCCGGGTTGACGCGGGCGACCTCGCGGGTCGCGCCGTGATCATCCAGGGTGACGTGCTCGATGGCGCCATAGGGGCAGGCGCGCTCACAATTGAAGCAGCCGATGCAGAGCTGGGCTTGGACCATGGCGACGATGGGCTCGCGCTCGAGCATCTCTTTGGCGAAGAGGCCGACCACCTTGCCCGCGACGGCGCTCGCCATGGCCACCGAGTCCGGGATGTCACGCGGTGCCTGACAGGCGCCGGCGAGGAAGACCCCGGCGGTGTTGGTCTCCACGGGACGGAGCTTGGGGTGGGCTTCGCGGAAGAAGCCGTTCTCGTCGGTGCTGATTTGCAGCCGTTGGGCCAGGGCCCGGGCGTCACTGCGGGGGCGTACCGCCGTGGCCAAGACCACCATGTCTGCGTCCAAAATCACGGGCTCAGCGCTGAGGGTGTCGAAGGCGTGGAGCCTGACCTTGTCCCCAGCGCGGTAGAGGCGCGAGACTCGGCCGCGGATGTACTGGGCCCGATCCTCGACGATGGTGCGGCGCACGAACTCCTCGTAGCCTTTGCCACCGGCCCGGACGTCCATGTAGAAGACCACGGGCTGGCCGTCGTGGACCTTGTGGGCATAGAGGGTGGCGTGCTTGGCCACGTACATGCAGCAGATCTTCGAGCAGTAGGCCATGCCCTTGGCGGGGTCCCGAGAGCCGATGCACTGGAGGAAGGCGACCGTTTTGGGCTCTCTGCCGTCGGAGGGACGCAGGATCTTGCCGCCCGTGGGCCCCGACGCCGAAGCCAAGCGTTCGAAGTGGAGGCCGTCGATGACGTCGGGGACCTCGCCGTAGCCGTATTCGCCGTAGCCTTGGAGCTGGGGGCTCTCTGGGGGCTGGTCTTGGGCGATGCGGTAGAGCTCGTAGCCCGTGGCGACGACGACGGCGCCGATTTTCTCGGTGATGATCTCATCACTCTGATCGAAATCGATGGCGTCGCGCCCGCAGGCTTCAACGCATTTGCCGCAGGGCTCTTTGGTGCTGCCCCGGGCGCGCGCTTTGAAGCGGAGGCAGCCCTCGCGGTCGATGGTGGGGATGTTGGGGACGGCTTGGGGAAAGGGCACGTAGATGGCGCTGCGCTTGCCCATGCCCTGTTCGAATTCGTTGGGGATCTTCTTGACGGGGCAGCGTTCGAGGCAGGCGCCACAGCCATTGCAGCGCTCCGCAATGACGCTGCGGGCCTTGCGGCGGATGGTGGCGACGAAGTTGCCGACGTAGCCGCTGAGCTCCTCGACTTCGGCGTAGGCCAGCAGGCGGATCTTGGGGTGCTGGGCCACCTCGACCATGCGGGGCGTGAGGATGCACTGGGAACAGTCCAAGGTCGGGAAGGTCTCCGAGAGGGCGCTCATGTGCCCGCCAATGGAGGGCTGACGCTCGACCAAGAGCACCTCGTAGCCCGCTTCGGCGATGTCGAGGGCGGCCTGGATGCCAGCGACGCCGCCGCCAATGACCAAGGCGCGGCGTTCGATGGGGATGCGGATGGTCTCCAAGGCGCGGTTGTGGCGGACCCGCTCCACCGTCGAGGTGGTCAAGGCGATGGCTTTCTGGGTGGCCTCCTCGCGGTCGTCGTGAATCCAGGAGCAGTGCTCGCGGATGTTGGCCATTTCGCACAAAAAGGGGTTCATCCCCGCGGCCGCCATGGCCTTCCTGAAGGTCTTCTCGTGCATGTGGGGTGAGCAAGCCGCGACCACGACGGCGTCCAAGCCCTTCTCCTGGATGGCCTGGCGCATGAGGGCCTGTCCCGGTTCCGAGCACATGTACTTGTAGTCGACGGCGTGGGACACCCCAGGATGTTGGCGCAAGGCCTCAGCCACCCGGACGCAGTCCACGCTCTTGCCGATGTTTTCGCCACAGTGACAGACAAAGACGCCTACACCACCCATCAGCCTACCTCTTTGTTTGTCGCCTTGTGCGTCGCCGTCTCTGGCAGGGCGCGGTCCAGGCGCGCGAGGGTCTCCATGAAGTCACGGGTGGAGACGAAATGGAGATTGGCCCCCAATGACTTCGGTGCCATGCCCATGGCCAGCCCCACCACCTGGGAAATGAACAGGATCGGTATGGGTGGCTTCGTCTCGCGGCCTTTCTCCATGGCCTTCTGGCGCAGATCGAGGTTGTTGTGACACATGGGACAGCCGACTACCAGCGCCTGGGCGCCCGCCGCGCGCGCATCGTCGACGATGGCGCGCCCCAAGCGAATCACTGAGCCCGTGCGGGCGAAAGACATGCCGCCGCCACAACACTCCAGGGCCATGTTCCATTTGACGGGCGTCGCTTTGGTGGCGGCCACGATCCGCTCCATCGAGGTGGGGACCTCAGGGTCATCGCTGTGGGCGACGCCGTGCGGGCGCACCAGGAGGCAGCCGTAGTAACAGGCCAGCTTCATCCCTTGGAGTGGCGTGGTGACCGATGCCCCGATCTCTGTGAGGTGTGAGATGAGAAAGTCCGTGATGTTGATGACCTTGACTGAGTTGCCGAAAGGGCGATCGAGGATCTCTTGGACCCGCTGGGCCAAGGCAGGGCGCTCGGCCATCTTGCGCTGCGCCACGGCCAAGCGGCTGAAACAGGCCGCGCAGGGCGCCAGGATGGTGTCGAAACCCTGCGCCTCGGCGATCGCCAGGTTGCGCGCCGGTAGGGCCACGCTCAACAGCTCCTGGGTCACATGGGCCGAGGTCGCGCCACAGCACGACCAGTCGGGCAGCTCCACCACCTCGATCCCCAAGCGCTCCAAGACCGGGAGCAGACTCATGTCGTACTCCTTGGCGGTGGAGCGGAAGGTGCACCCAGGATAAAAGCCAACGCGCTTCATGCTTCATCCTCCCCTGGAGGCGAGTCCCAGACGCCGCAGCGCTCGAAAATCTGGCGCACTTCGGCGATAGCCTCGATGCGGTGCGGGCGCAAGGACAGCTTCCCTCGCGTGAAAATGCCCGGCGCGACGGTGATGTCTGAGAAGAACGCCCCCGTGCGCAGCTTGTACCCCATCACCAAGCCCAGCTCGAAGACCCGGCCGTGCGCGTAGATCTGCTTCAAAAAAGCCTGATGGAAAGCCCGAACCTTGCGCGGCCCGAGGGCGCCACGCTGTTGGCCAGCGATCTCTCGCAAGTGGTCGATGACCTGGGCCGGTTCACAGGCGTTGGGGCAGCGACCAGAGCAGGTCTCACAGGACAAACACAGCCATATCGAATCGTCTTGCAACAGTCTTTCAAGACGGTTGTCGCCAAAGAGGCGGACGATCTCATGGGTGCGCAAGGACATCTCTTCGGCCATGGGACAGCCGGCTGAGCACTTGCCACACTGGTAGCAGGTGCGGACGTCGATACCCGTCTCGGCTTTCAAGTGATCCCTGAGCGTCTCGGGGGGATGCTTATCTCGTGCCATTGGTGACTCCGATGGCTGGGGTCCAATGCCATGCGTCCCGTAAGCCCACCGCGGTGAGAGCGCCTGGCCACGCTTTGGGCACGTCGGGTCGTGCTTCCAATCTGGGTGCATGGCAGCCGGCGCTCTCTAGGAGCATCAAAGGGAGGCTTTGTCGTTGTCCAGGCATGGGCTCGCCGTCAACTCCAGGTTCGCAAACACCAACGCGGTGAGCGAAGACAAGGGCGGCTCTCCGTCTCAGGCCTCACGCGATCCCGACGACTCCCCGGCTTGCGACCACTCATGCGCGACCGAGGCAGGATGCCGACCTTTGGCAACAGGGTCAACACTGTGGCGACGCGAAAGGCGCTGCAGGTAACGCGCAGGACGAGGTCCGGCCGCGACGATGTCGGTGAAGACGAGCGCCTTGGCTCAGATCTTCGCCCCAACGAATATAAGGTAACGCTTTTTTAGCTGACCGCAAAGCATTCTCGTCAATGAGCGCTACGAAGCCGCGTTGGGCGTTTTCTCTGCCAGGGCACTAGGGCTCTCCGATGGGGCGCTTCAGGATACAGATCATGCGACTCGCTCTCACGTTGGGTTGCAGGCCCGTGACGTAGTCCTCCTTCCCAAAATTGGGATGAACCGTTTCGACTTCACTGAAGGCGGCGACCAATTCCCAACCCTCACGCCCGAGCCGCTGCAGCTCCTTCAAGGGCACGCCCTGAACGCTTTGCGGGAGGAAATCCTTGAGCTTCTCTTTGCCGATGGGGATGTCCATGGTCGCCTCGGCATCGATGGCCAAGTGGCGATACTCCCACTGCGTCTGGGTCTTAAGGTTGATCCAGCCACCCGATAGGCTAGCCAGGGTGAGCAAGGCGCTGAGGCAGAGCAAGCCGATGCCGATGAGGATGTGGCCCTGTCGCCTAGAGAGTGGTCGGGGGCGTCTCTTGTCCGAGGCTTCTGGCGTCGGCTCCCAGCCTTTGTCGGCCCAGTTGCTATTGTCGTGGCTCATGGGTTCTTCTCCTTGGATGGGGGGCGTGCATTGAACCTTGGCCTTGAGCAGACCACTTCCAACGCCTCCTGACGACAAAAAAGCGCTCCCATGACTTCTCTTGGACAGTAACTGTCTGTTTTGTGCTCTTAGCCTGACCGGGGCAGTGACGCGGGTAGATGACCCGAGGCCCTTGCCTGCGTCTGGTCGATGGCGATCGCTGCGGTGGCGACCCGTTCACCGATGATCTGCCGTCGGTTGGCATCGACTGCGAAGCCGGGGCCGCTGTGGTCCGGGTGTTGTTGGGCGGGTAGCCGCAACCCTTGGGCCTCTTGGCTATGCAGGGGAGGCGTCTCTGCCTGGTTCGGGCGGCGAGCTGGCGCTGCGATAGTCCTCCATGAGCCAGCCCATGCCAGCCACTTTGACGCCCGCGCGCAGGGCGTTGAGGAAGTGCGAACGGAGGAGATCGCTGAAGAGGGCGCGTTTGACCGGATCGAGGCGCAAAAAGGTCCGCAGGAGGGTGCGCCCGAAAGCTTGGCTGGTGCTGTTGGGGTTGTCGAAGAGGAGATTTTGAAGTGTCCCCTTCTCCAAGGCTTGGAGGACGACCTTCTCGAAGGAGTCGGCTGGGGTGATGATGCGCTGGGGGCGCGGGATCAGGTGCAGGGCCCGAGGCGAACAGTGGACGACGCAGACGCCACAGCCGATGCAGCGCTGCGGGTCGATGGCGGGGAACGCAGGTGGGTGGTTGTTGGAGGATGTGGCCTGAGGCGCACGCCCCGGCGCAGGTGGATCCCTGAGGACAATTGCGGAGACCGGACATTTCTTGATGCAACGACCGCACCGGGTGCAGGCACTTGGGTCGAGCTTGGCCAGGAAGGACGAGGAGAGCACCGCCTGGGGATGGCCCCAGTGGTTGAGGCCGGCCAGGTAGTTGCAGCAGCAGCCGCAACAGTGGCAGATGTACTGGGTCCCGCGCTGGACGTTGTCGGCGCTGAGCACCAGCCCGCGATCGCGCGATTGTTGCAGCAGGTCGAGCATCTCTTCGCGGCTGCTCTCGCGCGCCAGATCGTTGCGGATGAGGTAGTCGGCGCCGAGGTCGAAGGCGGAGCACAGCTCCAGTGGGGTGTCGCAGGCGCGTCCCTGGTGATGCTTCTCGTGGCGACAGGAGCAGATGCCGAGGGCGAAGCGTTTGGCGCGGCGGACCAGGTGGCTGGCCTTGTCGAAGTCCAGGACCTCAACGTGTTCCTGGTCGCCGAGGCTGTCTTCGTGCGGGAGGGTGCGGAGGATGGAGAAACGGTTGCCAGTTGCGAGGTTGCTCGTCCAGAACTCGGGCTCTTCGTTGAGGTAGCGGTGGAAGAGTCGGGCGATCTTCTGGTGGTCTAGGTCGGCGCCGCGGCGCATCATGGTGAACTCGAAGACCCCGATGACCATGGGCGAGATGGTGTAGTAGGGGATGTCGTCGCGGTGGAGATCGATGAGGAGGCCCTTGCGGGCGAGTCCGGTCAAAAGTGGCGTGAGCTGTGCGGGAGCGATGCCGGTCACCTGGGCGATGCGGGTCACCGTCGAGAGCCCAGTGGGCATGGTGGCGACGACCTTGGCCTCCTCCGCGGTGTAGAGCGTCTCGAGGATGGCGCGCAGGGTGGGAGACCAGGGGCTGCGCGAAGTGAGTCCGTCGAGGGTGCGGCCTAGCTGCCGGTGATAGTCTTTGCCAACGCGGTGTCCCATGTGAGCTCCCGTGAGGAGAAAAGCGGCCAAGGGCCTCGATTGTAGCGCAGACGAGGGTGGTGGCAATGTTGGCCTGAGGCTGAGGAGGGCGGTGTCAGCGGGAGCGCGGCGGGGCCGAGGCTTCGAGATGGATGGGTGGGCTGGGGCGAGCTCCCCGGCAGCAGAGCCGATGACGCGAAATTATTTTTTTGCGACGATTGGGACGATCTTGTGGCGACAAATCGACGTCGTTAAAGGACTTGAGATGGAGGAGGCGCGCCGAAGTGGGTGGCTGGTGAAATCCAGTGTCGATTCCTTGCTTGTATATCTCCCCAGGGGTGTTACAAGGGTGGGGTCACAGCCATGGCCGAAGGGTCGACAATCTGGTTGTAGATGAGCGGTGAGAGAGTCGAGCCGCGGTATACGTGTGATAGGGGACTAGAACAACGATGGCGAAGAAATTATTTGTAGGCGGACTTGCTTGGGCGACGACAGACGACACGCTGCGGACGGCTTTCTCGAAGTTTGGTGAGATCACAGACGCGAAGGTCGTCTCGGACCGCGACACCGGTCGCAGCCGTGGCTTTGGCTTTGTCACCTTCGAGAGCGAAGAGTCCTCGGAGCGCGCCCGCGCTGAGATGAACGACAGCACCCTCGACGGGCGCACCATTCGCGTTGACAGCGCCGAGGACAAAGATCGCAGTGGTGGTGGCGGCGGTGGCCGTGGCGGCTACGGCGGTGGCGGTGGCGGCGGCTACGGCGGTGGCGGCGGTCGTCGCGGTGGCAATCGCGACTACTGAGCGAACCCCCGCGTGAACCTTGGACCACCAAGGTTCGCCGTGATTGAGGAGGCTGAGGATGGCTGCCCTAGGGCGCCTTTTCTCGGCCTTTTTTGTTTCTTGGCCTGCCCGGAGGTCGATGCAGGGCACCTCTCAGCACCAGTGGGGCTGATGCGTGGTCACGGCCCTTCGCGGCCGCGCTGACACAGCGAGGGCTTCGGGTCTAGTCGAGGCGAAGGGCGGCGCGGGTGACCGGGTCGAGGCTCTCGGCGTACAAGAACTCAACGGCGCGGTTGCTGAGGGCCTCGACGGTGTGCCGGTCGATGTTGCGCAGTCCGTTCAAGCTCAGGACCTCGCCCTTCCACTGGGCGAGGGCTTGGGCGGCGTCGGCGTCGAGCTGGGTGATGCCATCCAAAGAGATATAACGCCCATCCCACGGCACCAGCGCTTGAGCCGCGGCGGCGTCGATGGCCTTCAAGCCGTTGAGGTGAAGCTGGGTGCCGTTCCAGGAGGCGAGGTGCGCGGCGGCGTCGGCGTCGAGGGATTCGAGGCCGTTGAGATAGAGCCGCAGCCCGACGCTCCACGAGGCCAAATGGGCGGCGGCCTCAGCCTCGAGGGCGCGGAGCCCGTCGAGGTGGAGTAGGGTCCCTTGCCACTTGGTCAGGGCGTCAACGGCGTCGAGGTTCAAGCGGGCGACTTGATTGAGCCGCAGATCAAAGCCGCTCCAGGTGGCCAGGGCGGTGGCGGCGCTGGTCTCCAGGCGCTCCAAGCCGTTGAGGGAGAGCACGGCACCAGTCCACTTGGCCATGGCTTCTGCCGTGGCGGCGTCGAGGGTGCTGAGTCCATCGAGGAAGAGCCAGCGTCCGGACCAGGTGGCGAGTTGGGTTGCGGCTTCGGGATCGAGGAGGGGCAACTTGGCGAGGGAGAGGCGATCGCCGGGAAAGGTTGCCAGGGCCTTTGCGGCGGCGGTGTTGAGGGCGCTCAGGTCATCGAGATAGAGGCACATGGCGGGGCTATCGCCAAGCAAGGCGAGCTCTTCCGGGGCGAGGTTGCGGAGCCCATCGAGGAGCAGGAGGCCCTCGCCGCACTCGGCGAAGTGGAGGGCGCGCGGATCAGTGGGATCGTTGAGCGCCGGGCGGGCAGCGGCGTAGGCCTCGATGTCGGCGCGGGTCAAAAAGGGTCTTTTCACGCTGACCTCGTCGTCGGGGTGGGGCTCTGGGATGGGATCGGCATAAACCGGTGGCGCCGTAGGTGGCGTCTCAGGGAGCGCGGCAGGGTTGCTCTCTTCGCCTAGGAGAGGCGCTGGCTCGTCCTCCGTAGCCGTTTGGGTGGTTTGGGTCTTGGATGTGTGACTATTGCTGGGATCAGGTCGCGTCGGTTCGCAGCCAAGGGTGCCACAGGTGAGCACGAGCGCGACGACACAAGCCAGTCTCAGAGGTGGGACGGGCATAGGGATCTACCTTGTGGGCGCGCCTGGAGCGGCGCGCCGGGTGGCTTAGCCGTTGAGGAAATTGTAGGTGGCGTAGTAGCCGCCACGTCCTCGCCAATAAGCGGTCGTGCCCTTGTTGATCGGCGGAGAGCCGTGGCCGATGGTCTCGCCGTTGCCAATGTAGAGCTCGACGTGCCCGCTCATGAGCATGATGTCGCCCGGCACGGGGTTACTGGTCTTCTTGGCCTTGCCGGCCATGTCCCCAGTCCAGGTGCCGGGGTCACCAGCGCCAGAGCGGAGGTAGACGGCTCGGACCCACTGGGAGCAGTCAGAGCGATTGGGCCGCTTGGCGAGGGGGTTGTCCGTGAGGGCCCCGGGCTGGGAGTAGTAGTTGTGGCCACTGCGCGTGGTGAGGGTGGAGTGGGCCAGGTCGAGGATGCGGCGGCGCAGGGCGTTGACGCCCTGGGTGCTGCCACCCCCGGTGCTGTTACCAGCGCCGGCGTTGGTGGTCACGGCGCCGTTGTAACCCAGGGAGCGGGCGGTCTGGGGCCCCACCTTGCCGTCTTTGGTGAGGTTGTTGCGCTGCTGCCAGCGGTAGACGGCGCGGGCGGTCATGGGGCCCGGGGAGCCGTCGGCGGTGGTGCCAATTTTGCGCTGGAACTCTTTCCACTGGGCGTTGGAGAAGTTGCGTCCTCGGTTAAAGGCGACGGCGGCGTTGATCCAGGCTCCCTCACCCGAAATCGGGGCGTCGTTGCGGGCCGAGCTGGTCTGCGGCGCCGTGCTCTGGGAGGAGCTGCTCGAGCTGCTGCTGCTGCCGCCGGTGCTGACCTTCAGCCGCTGGCCGACCGAAATGAGCGCGGGGTTCGAGATGCCGTTGGCCCGGGCGAGCGCTTGATAACCCCCAGGGTAGTTGAAGCGCTGGGCGATTTTGGACAGGGTGTCCCCACTTTTCACCGTGTAGTAGGTGGTTCCCCCTGAGCTGCTGCTGCTGCTCGACGACGTGTTGGTCGACGTGCTGCTGGTACCCGGAATTCGCAGCCGCATGCCCGGATAGATGACATTGGGGTTGGCGATGTTGTTCAGGCGCTGAATGGCTTGGTAGCCGCCTGAAACATTGAAACGGTCGGCAATTTTGCCGAGGGTGTCACCATTGCGTACGGTATAGGTTTGTTCTGCTGGCATAAGCACCTCCTCTGCCGCCGCCGACAAAGCAAAGTATGGGCCATGTAAGGTAAGTCTATGTTTCTATTGTTCGTTGGGCGAAGATACCCGGGTGGGTGTGCCAAGGTGGATCGTTGTGGCTCCGCAGGTGGTGACATTGAACACCGGCGCGCTGCAGGGTTTCCGGGCCCGTCTTGCCGCGCTGTTGCACGCGCTGGCGCTGTTGTGCGGGGTTAGGGTGGGCCCCAGGGGGGCCAGAGCCGCGATGGGGGGCTTCGTCGCCCCACCCATGGAAGCGGCGCGCTGCGGGGAAGCCCGTGAGAATCACGGTGATCCTTAGTTCAGTGCGGGTTCTGGGGTGTGCGCAGGATCAGCGGAAGAGGGCCCCTGTCTCATCCAAACGCACCAGGCGGCCCGTGGTGGTGGCTTCACGCTCGGCGGCTGCCATGAGGGCCTCCATGTCCAAGGATGAGCCGCGCTCGAGGGCTTCGTAGCCGGCACGAATGATGGCGTTTTTGATGTGCCCACCGCTCAGCTCGAAGTACTCGCCGAGCTCCTCGAAATCGATGTCCTTGGAGAGCGGGGCGCCTTTGGGCAGCATGCGGCGCCACAGCTCGGCGCGCTCTTCCTTCTCGGGGAAGGGGAAGCGAATGCGGAAGAGGATGCGGCGTTCCGCGGCGGCGTCGAGGTTCTCCTCCAGATTGGTCGTGAGGATGATGACGCCTTCGTGGGCTTCGATGGCTTGGAGGAGCTGATTGGTGGCCATGTTCGCGTAGCGGTCGCTGGCGTTCTTCACTTCCGTGCGCGATCCCAGGAGGCTGTCGGCCTCGTCGAAGAGCAAGACGGCCCGAGTGGCTTTGGCCTCTTCGAAGATGCGTTCGATCTGCTTTTCCGTTTCGCCGACCCACTTGCTCACCACCTGCTGGGCGGCGATCTGGAAGAGGTCGAGGCCGAGGGCGCCGGCGATCACTTCGGCAGCAAAGGACTTACCCGTACCGGGCTCACCCGAGAAGAGGGCGATGATGCCCGTGCCATAGGTGAAGCGCTCCTTGAAGCCCCAGCCGTGCAGCAAGCGGGTGCGATAGGTGGCGGCGCGGATGATCTCCCTGATGCCGACCTTTTCGCTTTCGGGCAAGACGAGGTCGTCCAGGTGGCCACGGCCGCGGCGCAGGGTGGCGAGGTTGCCCAAGTCGCCCCGTTGTTGGTGGTAGGCGCTGGTGTCGAGTTCTTGGAAATCGGGCGAGACGCCGCGGTGGGCGACGTGCAAGCCCACCAGACGAGCGGCGTTGGTGATGAGGCCGGCGCTGAGGTCGAACTTGGAGGCCAGCATGCGCAGGTCTTCGTCGGCAGGTGGCAAGACGCCCTCATTGGCGAGCTGTTGCCGCCATATCACTTGGCGCGCGGTTTCGGGGGCTTCGATCTCGACATGGCAGAGGGCGCGCACCCCGAGGGGGTGGATCGCTGGTAGGCGGTGGCGGCTGACGACGAAGACGGCTGCGGTGACGCGATCCGTGAGCCCGGCGAGGGCTTCCAAGCTTGGAGGTAACTCAGCCAGGGCTTCGACCCGGTCGATGGTGAGCCAGGCGTCGTAGAGGCGCATCAGCGCGACGATCTCGTCGATGAGCTGGAGCTGGATCTGGAGCGGGTGGGCCAGCAAGCGCGAGGCGTCGAGCTCCACCAAGAGGGCACCGAACTCATAGGCCAGCTCGCGCACCGTGGCGGTGCTGCCCGAGCGTGGCGGCGCGCAGAGCTCGACGACGAGGCTATGGGGTTGCCAGGTCTGGTTCGCATCGCGACGGGTGAATCGGTCAATGTAGTGCTGGACGAGCTCGCGGAGCTCGTCCTCTGCCGGGAGACCGATGCGCGAGCCGTCGGCCCGGGGCACGTCGGGGTCAAAGGGCTCAGGCTGAAAGAGCTCGGCGACGGTGCCGACCAGCTCGCCGAGGCTGCGCTCACCCATGAGGAAGGCGTGCACCGGCTCGGGGAGGGACATCACCCGGTGGAGGAGGTTGTCTGGGAGTGACTCTGGGCCGACCACCAGTCGCAGCAGTCCCGAATGGCGCAGGGTCGCCTCAGGGCGGAAGAGGCAGAGCGCGCGGTTGCGTGCCGATGAGACGTCGAAACGCACCGAGAGAAACTCGCCGACCGTGGGCAGGCCCTCGGTGCGATTCTGTTGGACGAAGGTCCACACCAGGATGTCGATCTCGACTGGGTCCAGGCCATAGCGCAGCCCCAGCTCCTGCAAGGGGAGCAGCAATGCGTTGGCTTCTGCCACGGCCTCGATCTGGGCCGCCGCGTCATAGTAGGGCTCGGCGCGGTTGGGAGCATCGCCGTCGTCACCAAGCGCGTCGGCGTCGATCCCGGCGCGTTCGGCTTCGAATTCTGTGCTGCGGATGGTGGCGTGAGCGAGGGCGTCGAGGTGGGCCAAGGCCAACTCGCGGAAGTCCGGAGCGACGCTGGTGATGTCGAAGTCTTCATCGGGGGCGGCGTCGAGTTGGCCATCGTCGGGGTTGATGAGGCCAGGGTCGCTGTGGGCGACTCCCTCATCGACGATCGGTGTAGGGACTTGGGAGGCGATGGGTGGGGCATCGGACTTCTTCTTTCTGGCCATGTTTCCCTCACGAACGATGTGGGCCCCCGCTGGGTTCCCAGGGAGGCTATTGTGGGCTGGCTTTGAGCGCAAGTGGCGCACACCCAGGCGATGGCGCGCTTGGCCTCAGGTGAGGGCGCAGGGAGCGGAGAGCCAGACCGGGGCGCTCTCGGTCAATGGTGAGGCGAGAGGTCTTACAGGGCGTAGATTCCGTACATGAACTGCTTGACCGCCAGGCGCACGGCGTCGTCGTCGAGGGTGGTGGAGGTGTCGAGGGTGGCGACGAGGTGGGCGTTGACCATGGCGACGAAGGTGACGGCGAAGAGATCGTGGCGTCCACGCAGGTTGCCGTGATCGGCGACGACGGACGCGAAGAGGGCCGCCAGGGTGTGGTGCAGGCGGCGCAGGACGGGCGCGATCGCGCGCTGGGCTTCACTCTCAGGTGCGGCATGGCGCAGCGCGATCTGCAGCCGATGGAAGGTGGGGTGCGCTTGGGCGAAGTGGAGCAAGGTTCTGGCCACTTTGAAGAGGGTGAGAGGGAGGTCACCGCGGTAGGCGCTCGCCAGCTCCAGGTCGGCCAAGAGGGGAGAGAAGTGCTGCTCGAGCAGAGCCTCCAAGAGCCCATATTTGCTGCCAAAGTGGTGGTAGAGCGAGGGCTTGGTGACGCCGGCGGTGGTGGCGATCTCTTGCACGCCTACGCTCTCATAGCCGCGCGCGGCGAAGAGTTCTAGGGCGCGTTCGAGCAGATGGGCGCGGGTGTCCATGGGCGTGGCCTCGTCGGTTGGACGTGGGGATTTTCGAGCTTGACGTGCTATACCGAACGGTATATCATTTGTGCTGTGAGTGCGTCGGGGCAAGGGACTTGCTTCGCTGCGGATCTTGATGAAAGTTGTTTTTTGGTCTTGTTGTTCTGATTCTTGCGCCGGTTGGCTGGAGACGTCTTGGTGGCGTGAAAGGCGCTTGTTCTGTACCTCATGGTACAGCGGATGGGAGTCTACCATGATTGAACACTGGGCGGCAGACGCCGTTTTTTACCACATTTATCCACTCGGGGCCTGTGGTGCACCGCTGCGCAATGATTTTGGGTCACCACTCGCTCCGCGTCTGGCTTCGCTCTTCGATGATCTGGATCGTTGGCAAGGCTTGGGGGTCACTGCCTTGTATCTCGGTCCGGTCTTTGAGTCCTCGGCGCATGGCTACGATACGGCGGACTATTATCGTGTGGATCGTCGGCTTGGGGACGAGGCGCTGCTGAAAAATTTCGTTGCCGAGTGCCATGCTCGGGGGATCAAGGTGATCCTCGATGGGGTCTTCAACCACGTCGGGCGTGACTTCTGGGCGTTCGCTGACCTAAAGCGCCACGGTCAAGGCTCGCCGTTTGTGGATTGGTTCAGGGGTGTGCGCTTCGGCGCCCAGAGTCCCTTCGGCGATGCATTTACCTATGAGGGTTGGCAGGGTTGCATGGATCTGGTGCGCCTGCGTTTGGAGCATCCTGCCGTGCGGGAGCACCTCTTGGCTGCTGTGGGGCAGTGGATGGATGCCTTCGACATCGACGGTCTTCGCCTCGATGTGGCCGATGAACTCGAGGTGGGCTTCGTGCGTGAGCTCGTGCGTTTCTGTAAAGCCAAGCGTCCCGACTTCTGGTTGCTGGGCGAGATGATCCACGGCGACTACCGGCGCATCGTCAACGCAGAGATGCTGGACTCTGCGACCAACTATGCGTGCTACAAGGGCCTGTGGTCGAGTCTCAACGACGGCAATTATTTCGAGATCGCCCATAGTCTAGAGCGCCACTTTGGTGCGGGCGGGATCTATCGTGGCTTGCCGTTGTATGCCTTTGTCGACAACCACGATGTGAGCCGCGCGGCGACGATCCTCAGGGACCCAGGGCACTTGGAGATCCTCTACTTGCTGCTGTTCTGCATGCCTGGCGTGCCGTCCATTTACTATGGCAGCGAGTGGGGCTGGACCGGGCGCAAGGAGGATGGAGACGCCGCGCTGCGTCCGACACTGCAAGGTCCGGGGAGTGATCGGGAAGGAGCTTCGTCGTCGCTGGAGGCCGCGATCTCTGCCATGGCCCACATGCGGCGCGCTTCACCTGCCCTGCGTCGTGGCAACTATCAACAGGTAGCCGTGCAATCGGAGCAATTGGCCTTTGTCCGGGAAAGCCAGGAGGAGTCGGTCTTGGTGGTGCTCAACAGCGCCTCGACGCCGAGCGCGTTGGAGCTGCGCCTTCCGTGGCGGCAGGGGGAGCTGGTGGATCTATGGCGTGGGGCCGAGACTTTGCCGGTGGAAGGCCATGGCGTGGCATTGTGGGTGCCGCCGCGCGCCGGGCGGGTGCTGCGCTGGCGACGGCTTTGATGGGGTGTGCTCGCTTCCGGCGGTGAATTGCGCCGTGGCGCTTGGGCAGTGGGCCAGGGCCTTTGCCGGTGCGGCACGGCACCGAGCTGGTGTCATCGGAAGGGCGCGTTCACCCTCTGGGACAGCCGCGGCGAGGGTCTCGGTCAGGCGTCTTCGAGGCGGAAGCGGTAGACGATGCGCACTTCAGAGACGACGGCCTCACTGCCGCGTAGGGCTGGCTTGAATCGGTAGCGGCGCACGGCGGCGATGGCCTCTTTGGCGAACGCTTCATCGACGTCATTGACGACCCTGACCGACACGACGCGTCCGTCCGTGCCGACGGTGACGAGGAGGATGACATCGGCCTCGATCCCGGCCGAGGCGAGCTCTCTCGGGTAAGTGGCCTTGACCTTGCGGTTGTAACGCTGGTCGGGTTCAGCTTGCCGGTCTAGGGTGGCCCTGGCGACGGGCTTGGGCTCGGGGGGCGGTGGCGCTACCTCGCGGCGCGCCGTCCCTTGCCCGCGGCCCGTGCCGCTGCCGCCGGTGACGCCCGTGCGTCCGCGCTGGGCCGAAGGCTGCGCGATGGATTGGGCCGAGAGATCGCCAGCGAAACCAAAGTCGGCGAAGTCGGCAAAGGGATCACCCTCGCCTTCGGGCGCAATGGGGGCACTGTCGGGGAGGGGCTGACGGCTGCGCTGGCGAATGCGCTGTGGCGGCGGCGGCGGTTCTGGGGGGGGCGGCGGTTCAGCCATGGCCACCTGCACCTCCTCGGGCGGCGCCTCTTCCTCAGCGTCCGGGGGGGGAGGGACCTCTTCTTCTTGCTTGACCTCTTCGACGACTTCCTCTTCGACGACCTCCTCCTCCTTCAACTCTACCGTCGCCTCAACGATCGCAAAGGCGTCGGCACCGGGCGCGTGGTAGGCGATGAGGTAGCCATCAAAACGCTTGTTGGTTGCCACAGCGCTTGCCGAGAAGGCGGCGATGATGTGAACGAGGACTGCCAGGGACAACCAGAAGACCTCCCACGAGAGCTTCTGCCACGGGGTGACCGTGGTGGTAAAGGGCCGATCCTCCGTCGCAGGTGCAGGGACGCTCTGGACGGCGACGCTTTGCAGTGAGGGGCGAGTCATGGTGGTGGCTGAGGGGTAAGATCCTGATGACATGGGTTTTACCTAGGGCGTTGCTGCCATCGTGCACATTCCTGGAGCCGAGGTTGTTCCAGGAAGATCCCAGGTAGTACGAAGCGCGGGCCTGAGAAGATTTTTGGTAAGCGCTGCCATGAGCTCCGGTGCGAGCCACCTTCCAGGCCGGCATCCCTCCAACCCTGGGCAGGACGATTAAGATTCCTGGCCAGAGCGTTGGTCATGCATTGGGGTGGGGCTGCTGCCTTTGGGCGGGGCGATCGCGGCCGTAAGCCGTGGGCAATGGGTAGACAGAGCGGGGCCCGCTGTCAAGGGCTGCGCGAATCCACCCTCCAACACCAAGTCTGGCAGGGGGCTAGGTCCCTGCGATGCAGGGTGGTGAGGGCGTCCTTGGTTTCGTGAGCACGCAGCCGACCAGGGGGGATCGTCCAGGCTACGCGGCGACGCACCCAAGTCGAAGCAGCGCATGCAACGTGGCGCCTGGGTAGCCGATGACCACGGCAACGTTGCTGGCACGCCATCGCGTGGGATGGGTCTTTGCGCCGTTGGCAGTGGACGCGTCACGGGAAAAGATCGCCGAGGTCTTGCGCACGCCGTCTCCGCTTCGGGATCATGAGAGGAATCGGCAGCAGCGCTAGTGGCAGGCGGACATGGAGGTGGGCGGCCCGCGCGCCAGGACCTCATCCCCCGGCCCCCCAGTCAGGTGTGATGGTGAGTTATGTTATTGTATTTATAGGGGTTTGCTTGCGTTTCGGAAAATAATCGTTTTTGTGAAACCATTCGCCCTCGACTTGTGTTTATAGCGCCGTTGGGTCAACCTGGGATGAACAGGAGGTTGTGATGGCCAAAGAGATCCCTTCAGCGGCAACCTTGCCCGCGTTAATTGCTCGACTCGAGGCGGCCGTGGCGCGCGATCCTGGTGCTCGCGTCCCGCGTTTGGAGCTGGCGTTGGCCTACTGGGCGGCAGGTGATCAGGTGGCCTTTTTGCACCACCACCGCTTGGCTTCCCTCGCCACGGGTCCAGCGTCGAGTCGTCAAGGCGAGCGCTTGTGGCAGCGCTGCCAGCAGGTCTTGGCGCGCCTGTCCCAAGCGGCGGCGGTCTTCTCGGTGTCGACCCTGGCGGCTTGCGCCATCGGAGGCTGTGCCCCGGCGGCGGCTGAGCCGCCGCCGTCGTTGCTGGTGCCGGAGGGGCAGGTGGGCTCGGCGGAGCCGATCTCGGCGGGCACCATCCACGCCAAGTATGCCGTGCGTGATCCCGTTTATTTCGACGAGGATAAGATCGGGGCAGGTGAGGCGACCCCTGCCGTGCCGGGCACGGGGATCATCGAGGGGGTCGTGGGGCCGTACCCGCCGGTCCATGCCAAGTATGCCGCGCCTCCGCCCGTGGACGGGTTGGGCGTGATCGCGGTCCCTGCGCCGGTCATCGAGGTGGTTGATCCGGTTGCCCCGGTGGACGAAGCGCCTGAGGAAGAGGCGCCGGGCGACCCGGCGGTGGTGGATCCCCAGGTGCTGCCAGCGGTCCAGCCCCCACCGACATCGTACCGCAAGTATGGGGTGCCCAAGCCGCGTTATATGGTCCCCAGGCCCATTCCGTCGCGGTTGGGAGTGGAAGGGGAATGATGGCATTGCGGTCGCTGGAGTGAGCGTTGTCGGAAGTCGAAGATGGAGCTTATGAGGGGGTGCTGGCGGCGGCGGTCATCGAGCTGACCAACCGCTGCAACTCGCGTTGTCTTCACTGTGCCTCGAATTCTGGGGCGGCGCGGGTGGACGAGCTGCCGACGGCGCGGTGGCTGACGTTGATGGAGGAGCTGCGCGCCTTGGGATGCGAGGAGGTGACCCTCATCGGCGGTGAGGTCTTTCTGCATCCGGATTGGTTGGCCATTGCTCAGCGGGTGGTGGACTTGGGGGTGGGCTTGAGCATCGTGACCAATGGCTTATTCATTGGTCCGGAGAAGATGGCGGCTTTGCTGAGCTTGCCCTTGTTGCGCTTGGGGGTGAGCTTGGATGCGGCCGATCCCGTCCTCTACCGCCACATCCGTGGGGTCGATGGCTATAGTCAGGCCCTCGATTTCATCGACCGTTTCGTGGCGACGGGGCACGCGCCGGTGAACGCCGTCACCACCTTCACTCGGCTCAACGCGGGGCACTTCGAGGCCATCGAGCAGGTGGTGCGGGGCTTGGGGGTGTCGTGGCAGATTCAGTTTGCCCATGATGTCTCTGAGCGTTTTACCAGTGAGATGCTCTTGAGTCCGGACGATTTTCGCGTTTTGTGTGGGAAGATCGGTGATTTGGTGTTGGCGGCCGAGCTCGATGGTCGGCAGTGGATCGTGCCCATGGACGATTTTGGTTACTTTCCATTGGACCCGTTGCATGCGCCGATTCATGCGCGGTGGTCGGGCTGTCAGGCGGGCTTGCACATCATTGGGGTGCGGGCCAACGGCGATCTTTTGGGCTGTCTATCCTTGGGTGATCCCTTTATCGAGGGCAACCTGCGAGAGCGGTCGTTGGTGGAGATCTGGCGCGACCCGGCTTCCTTTGCCAAGCTGCGCCGCAAGGGTGGCCGGCTGGAGGGGAGCTGCGCGGCATGTGACAAGGCTGAGGTGTGTCGGGCTGGGTGTCCTTGCATGGCCTACGCGTCGACGGGGGACATTTACGAGAATCACTATTGTCTGCGGCATTTGGAGCGCCAGGAGCTGCTCGCCTTGTTGGTCGACGAGGATGCTGGCTGAGAGCGCGCTAGGTGGCGCACAATGGCGGCGCACGAGGTGCGTGTTATCGGCACTTGTGGGAGACACCAGGCCCATGTTGGGCGCTTGATTGTGCCCGTGGCGCCACAGATGAGGTGAGGAAGATGCGAGGGGTGACGGCGGTGCTGCTTTGGGTGGTGGGGCTGACGGCGATGGCGTGTGACGACGCGGGAGGGCAGCGCGTTTGCGAGCCCAAGGGTTGCGCTGTTTTGGGGGTGCAGTGCGGTCAGCACGATGATGGGTGTGGGGGCCAGGTACAGTGCGGCTCCTGCGGCGACGCTTTTCGCTGTGAGCAGGGGCAGTGTGTGCCGGGTGAATGCACGGTGACGACCTGTGACGCCCTAGGGGTGAGCTGCGGCGCGCAGGACGACGGCTGCGGCGGAGTCCTGGCCTGCGGTTCCTGCGGCCCTGGCTTTCTCTGCGAGGCCGGCGCGTGCATGCCCGGGACGTGTGAGCCCCAGGGCTGTGCCGTCCAGGGGGTGACCTGTGGCGCTGTCACCGACGGCTGCGGTGGCGTGACCCATTGTGGCGACTGCGACCCCGGCTGGCTGTGTGACGAGGGGCAGTGCCAGCCCGCGGTGTGCGTCCCCGCGACCTGTGACGATCTTGGCTTGCGCTGTGGGGAGGCGCCGGACGGTTGCGGCGGCACCCTGAGCTGCGGTCCCTTCGAGGAAGGCGGGCTCTTTGAAGATCAAGATTTCGTCATCCCCAGCGACGCCGAGGCCGGCGACACGGTCGGCGTGGTCCGGCTTTTTCCGACCCTGTGGGAGCTGACGCCGCGCTTTTCGTGGACCACCGTTGCGGACCCGCGCTTTGCTTTGGATCCACAGAGTGGGGGCGTGACGCTGGCCTCGGTCGCCGATCTCAGCCCTGGGAGCATCGCGCTGGAGGTGCGCGCCGAGGTCGGCTGTTGGCGCGACACGGCGCGACTGCAGGTGCAGGTCCTGGATGCGGCGGAGGTGGTCTACATCGACCCGTCGGCCACGGGCGGCGAGGCGCCTGATGGCAGCCGCGCCCGGCCCTTCAGGCAGTGGGAGGGCATCACCTGGCGCGCCGGCAAGGCCTACCTGCAGCGGCGCGGCACGCGTGCCGTGGAGAGCGCGCAAGTGGCCATTGGCGCCAATGACGTCTTGCTCGGCGCTTACGGGCAGGGGCCGCGGCCCGTCATCGACTCGAGCGCCCAGCACGGCATCTCGGGGTGGCGCAAGTCGGGCTTGGTCGTGCGCGACCTGGAGGTCGTCTCTTCAGCGACCAGCTCGATCAACTGGTCGAGCCCGACGGACCTCTACGTGGTGGGGGTCTTGCTCCACGGGGGCACGTGGGGGATGCGCTTCACGGGCGATCCGTCACCTCAGGGCATCCGCGTCATGTGGAGCGAGGTCCACAGCACGGGCGACGACGGCTTTTTCATCCAGAACGCCGAGGACATCGAGCTGGGCGCGCTCTACGTGCACAACGTCAACACCCACTGGCAGCCGCCAGAGACCCCGGAGAACGTCGCCGCCGGGGACGGGATCCAGCTCCACCGGGTGCATCGCTTTCACGTGCACCACAGCCGCCTCGACCGGACGAGCACGGGCAACAAGTTCGCCCTCATTGCCAACGAGTGCAGCCATGGGATCATCGAGCACAACGTGATGTCCGGCCCGAAGCTGACGCCCGTGGGGGGCGCGACGGTCTACCTCGGCGGGACGCCTCTGACCTACGCGACGGTGTTGCGCTACAACACTTTCCTCGGGCCAGCGCCGACGGCGCTCTACAGCCACCTGGCGGATCTCCAGGTCATTGGCAACCTCTTCGTCGGGATGCCGCGGGCGGTGTGGACCAACGGCACGGCGGCGCTCTGGCACAACGTCTTTCACGACGTGGAGCTGGCGGTCAATGGCGGCGGCACCTTGCAAGTGCACAACAACATCTTCTCGCTCTTCGAGGCGCAGCGCGCCTACGGTAGCGTGGGCGACCTCACGCACAGCCACAACCTCTATCGCCGCGATCCCGAGATCGAGGGGGCGAGCGTAGGCGATCCGCGCTTCGTCGATCCAGCGGCCTTGGACTTCCGCTTGCTCCCTGATTCTCCGGCCATCGATGCCGGCTTGGATCTGGGCGTGGCGGTGGATCGCATGGGGACGCCCATCCCTCGAGGGGCCGCGCCAGACATCGGGGCCTTCGAGCACCGCTGAGGTGGGCTGGCGATTGCCCCCGCACGGGGGCGCTGGACGGCGTAAGGGGTACGCCTGGTGGACGTGGATCTCAGAGATCGATGCGGTGTCGCAGCTCGATGGTTTCCGGAATGGTGTCGGGATCGACGTCGATGGTGACGCTGAGGATTTCGGCGTTCTTTTTGGTGTACCAGCGGAGAAGGTTCTGGTAGTCGGGGTTGTTGCGCCGCAGGTAGGACGGGATGTCCATGGGGATGAACTCGATGACTTGCTCGCCGGCGAAGACGCGGCTGAAGTGGAAGCCGTTTTCCCAATTGCCCGTCTGGGTGGCGTCGGGATGGGTGGCCAAGGGGCGGGTCACGATGCTCTCGCCGCTGGGATCGGTGTAGCGCACGAACCATCCCCATTCGATATCTTGGCCGTCGAGGCGCGCGCCGTTGCTATCGTAGACATCGAGGTAGCCGCGAACGGTGCTGCAGGCCTTGACCGTCTCTTCGGAGTCCGAGGGCAAGTGGAAGCTGAGGCGAAGGTCATCGTTGCTTGCGGCGACGTCGAGGATGGCCGGGAGGCGCTCGTAGGAGATGAAGCCGACGAGGTGCTCCGTGGTTTCGCCGCGGCGGTCGAGGACGCGGACTTGGTGCGCGTCGCGGCTGACCTCATCGAAGCGGACGCTGCCGTGGGTCCCGGTGTAGGCGTGGGCGAGCTCGTTGCCTTCGGCGTCTTCGAGGGTCACGAGGGTGCAGGGTGCGCTGTAGACGGCGTCACAGCCCATGTAGCCACCAGCGCAACGGAGCACGCTGACGGAGACGCTGCGGGTGGTGGCGCTGGGAGTGGAGACGCAGAGCCAGGGCATCCAGAGGCAGGCCCAACCGCCGTCGGCTTTGCCATCGACGCTGCTCAGGTCTTCGCACGCGCTGTCGACGATGAGGGCGGCCGTGGGTTCGTGGCAGCTCTCGGCCGGGGTCTGATCGGGAAAGCAGGCGGCCAGGTGGGCGGCGGCGGCCTGGCAAGTGTCACTCGGGGTATTGTCTTGCTGTGTCTCCGTGTCTTCGGCGCAGGCGGCGAAGAGCAGCATCGTCACCAGTGAGCCCAAGATCCATCGCGATTGTTTCATCATTTCCTCCATGCTGACATCGTTTGTAACACATCGGAGATGATTCCTAATAGAACGCGTCGTTGGCTGTCAATGAAAAGCGGTCGTCGCGGCCGCATTTTCGCCTCTCGGCCCGCATCCTGGCGCTTCAAGGGTGCAGCATGATGACGGGCCTGAAGCCGGGCGTCTTGAAGTTTTCCGAGGGCAGGTCACTGCCTCGGGCGGCCGATCGGGTATCGCTGGCGGTGTAGGCCCAGCTACCGCCACGTTGCACCTTGTGGGTCCCCGTGGCGGGTCCGTGCGGGTCGACGGTGTCGCTCAGATCGTAGGGTCCGTACCAGTCATGGACCCACTCCCAGACATTGCCGTGCATGTCGAAGAGGCCCCAGGGGTTGGGCGCCTTTTCTGCGCCGGGGCGCACGCCAGAGCACTTGGGGCCGTTCCACTCGGTGGCGTCGATGCAGCCATGGTATGTGACTTCGGCGTTGCCACAGTACCAGGCGAGGGCATCGGCTTTGGGGTCTAGGGGGTCGCACCACAGGTGGGTGAGGTTGCCCGTGGGCAAGGCGGTGGTGGACCCAGCGCGGGCGGCGTATTCCCATTCGGCTTCGGTAGGGAGGCGGTAGCCGCGGCAGTCATAGGGGGAGGCGCCGCGCGGCGTGCATGCGACCTGCCCATAGGTGCCGACACAGTCATAGCAGAGGGGAACTTCCTCTTGGTGGGAGCGGATGTTGCAGTAAGCCGCGGCCTCGTGCCAAGTGACGCTGTGGACTGGGCAATCGTCGCCACAAGCCGAAAAGAACGAAGGATTATAACCCATGATGCTGATGAAGTCCTGCTGGCTGACTTCCGTGTTGGCCATGCAGAAGGGCTGTTTCAGGGTGACTTCTCGCTGGGCTTCTTCGTCTTTGTGGCCTCTTTCGTCGGGGTGAGAGCCCATGAGGAAGGTCCCGGGAGGGATCAAGGCGTAGCCCTCTGGGCAGCGGTGGCACTGTGCGTCGAGGCACCAGGCATTGGCTTCGCAGGCTTCATTGCAGCCGCCGCAGTGGAGATTGTCCGTGCGGATGTCGACGCATCTGTCGCCGCATTGAAGCAAGGGGGCGTAGCAGGTGGGGAGTTCCTGGGCGATGTCCTGAAGTTCTGGAAGATCAGGGACTTCCTCGGCGTCTGGGCTGAGCTCGGTGGTGTCGGGCTGGCTTTGGTCGAGGGGTGGGTCTTGGTCGAGGTCGTGTGGGTCTTGGTGATCTTCAAGACCGTCATCGTCTTTCAGGTCTGGCGAGACCTCAGCGGGCTGATACGCAGCCGGGGGCGAGCAGGCCAGGGCGAGGGCGCACAGCGCCGCCAGGGAGAGCAGGGCCGGGGAGAGTGAGCGACGTTGGGTACGCATGGGGTCGTTCCGGCAAGGTGCAGGCACAGAGGTTGGGTGGGGGTGGCTCTGCCAGGGCGTCGCGTTTTCAGCTCTCTGGGTCGCAGACCATCTCGGTGCAGCTCACCACGGGACCGCTCTCGCAGGTGCAAGTGTTGCAGCCGTCGCCGGCGGGGAAGGAGGCGCCGACTTCGTAGAAGCGACCCTGGTGTTCACAGACCTCGACGCAGGCACGCAGCGTACACACCACCTCACCGCCTTCGTTGCAGACACAGGCGTTGCAGCCATCGGAAGAGGGGAAGGTGTCGCCGACCTCATAGACGCTTCCCTCGTGTTTACATCCTTGGACGCATGCCATCTCGGTGCAGGCGACGGCGCCGCCCTCACCGCAAGTGCAGGTGTTGCAGCCGTCGCTGGCGGGGAAGGTGGCGCCGACCTCGTAGCTGCTTCCCTCGTAGTTACAACCTTGGACGCATGCCATCTCGGTGCAGGCGACGGCGCCGCCCTCGCCGCAGGTGCAGGTGTTGCAGCCGTCACTGGCGGGGAAGGTGGCGCCGACCTCGTAGCTGCTACCCTCGTAGTTACAACTTTGGACGCATGCCATCTCGGTGCAGGCGATGGCGCCGCCCTCGCCGCAGGTGCAGGTGTTGCAGCCGTCGGCGGCGGGGAAGGTGGCGCCGACGTCGTAGAAGCGTCCCTGAGCTTCACAGACCGGAGCGCAGTCGCGGAGGGTGCAGTTGAGGATGCCAAAGTTGCTGCAGACACAGGTGTTGCAGCCATCGGAAGAGGGGAAGGTGTCGCCGACATCGTAAAGCACTTCGCCATAGACACAGACCCGGTTGCAGTCGATTTCGCTGCAGCTCACCACGCCCTCGGCCTCGCAGCTACAGGTGTTGCAGCCATCACCGGCGTGGAAGGTGTCGCCGACGTCATAGAAACGGCCACCGTGCACACAGATGGGGACGCAATCCCGGAGCGTACAGAGCACCTGGCCACCTTCGGCGCAAACACAGCCGTTGCAGCCATCGGGGGAGGGAAAGGCGGCGCCAATTTCATAGTAACGTCCTTCGTAACTGCAACCCGGCAGGCAGGCCATTTCGGTGCAGCCGATGGCGCCGTTGGCAGAGCAGGTGCAGGTGTTGCAGCCATCGGCCGCAGTGAAGGATTCGCCTGCGGCGTAGGTCTTGTCGCCGACGACGCAGACGCCGTCCTCGTTGTCGCAGGCCGGCATGAGGAAGGCGAGGGCGATGATGGCCGAGAGGAAAATGAGGCTTTTCATGGGACGCGCTCCCGTGGCATGAGAGGTGAGAGGGGCCCGGTGTGCGGCGGAACCCTCGTTTTGTGCTCTGCACCAAGACTAACGAGATCGCAGCCTTATGTCCAAGCGACTTGCATTTTTTCGGTGTCTCGTGCCAGCAAAGGCCCGATCCGGAGTGAGAGGGCTATCCTGGGTAGACACGCGCCGGGCGTTGGAAAGCTGAACTTATTTTGCTTATATAAGGAGGCGCCGTGATCGTTCACTGCGTGTCCCAACCTGCTTGCAATGTGGAGGACAGAGATGCCGCAGGAATTCAAGGCAGGGTGTAAGCGTCCGGAAGTGAAGAAGACGCTCCCTGCGCCCGAGAACGTCGGCGTTGCGCCGATTCCAAAGGAGGAGAGCATGATCAGAGTCGGAAAAGCCGCCCCGGACTTTTCGGCAGCGGCCTTTTTTCAAGGCAAGTTCGTGAATGTCTCTCTGAGTGAATACAAGGGGCAGTGGGTGTCCCTCTGTTTTTACCCAGGTGACTTCACCTTCGTTTGAGCGACGGAAGTAGCAGCAGTTGCTGCTAAGCATGACGCTTTCCAGAAATTGGGTGTCCAGGTACTCTCGGTCTCCGTCGACAGCATTTTCGTCCACAAGGTGTGGAATGACAACGAGCTGTCCAAAATGATAGGCGGCGACATTCCCTTCCCCATGCTCTCCGATCAGGATGGCAGCATTGGGAGGCTGTACGGCATTTGGGATCCCGACGCTGGCGTCGAGACCCGGGGCCGCTTCCTCATCGACCCTGACGGGATCGTCCAGGCCTTTGAGGTCTTGACGCCGCCGGTGGGGCGCAACGTGGCTGAGACCCTGCGCCAGATTCAGGCTTTCCAGTTGGTCAGGGAGAGCAAGGGGACCAAGGCCACGCCTGCAGGGTGGAAGCCCGGCAAACAGGTGCTGGAGCCAGGACCTGAGCTGGTGGGCAAGGTCTGGGAGATCTGGAAGGTCGATCAGGCTTTCGAGTAGCCCTCATGGTGCGGCGGCGGCGCGGCTGCCGCCGCAGGGTGACCCGAACGGGGCGTGGACAGCGCGCCGCTGCGGACGCTGTGACCCTTGTCGGTGTGGGCGAGCGAATCACCTCTCGGGGCGACGAATGATGCCGATCCCACCACAGAGACCCCATCCGGGGATGTCACCGGCACTCAAGATGTGCTCCACTTCGCCGACAGAGATGGGGCGGCCCTCCATGGCGACGAAGTCGAATTGGCGGTCTTCTCGTGGTGGGTGGACCAACATCGCAGGTCCGCCACTATCGCCAACGCAAAAGAAATTGTTGATTGTGACGTAGCGCTTGCCATCCACCACTTCGATGGTGCGCAAATCGATAAAAATGAATTCTTCATTGATTTCTGAAATTTGAGCGACGCGGGTCTCCTGTCCGCGCATAAAGGCCAGATGGGCTCCCTCCACCAAGAGCAAGTGTCCGCGAAGGCGGTGGAGAGGGAGGGCGAAACAGAGGTCATCGACGAATTTCGTCTCTGTCTCACTGAGCAGGTAGGCACAACTGGCGTCTGCATCGTGACTCGACTCGCACTGAAAGTCTTTGCCGTTCAGTCTCAGCGAGGAAAAACAGCCTGTCATGGCGGCGCGAATCTTTTCGTCTTTTTCGATGACGTGCCGGACGGTGAATATTTTGTAGCCATCTGCATCGCGCACCAGATAGCCCTGTCCTTTCCCGCCGTCAGAGGTCAGTTGGATGGAGGCGGCATTGCAAACGCGGCACCCATACGCATCGCGCATGCCCTGGAATGGCGAGTCATCCGGGACCTGGGCGTTGAGCCTTTGCGATGCTGCGGCCAGGCCCGAGAGCGCGACAGCCAGCAGAAGGCAAAGTAGGCACGGGCTTCTGGGCTTAGGCCATGGCTGGTCGTGGCTTTTCATGATGCGACGAAGCCCCCTTCCTGTTCGGTGCTGAGGACGCAACGCGCTCTTCACCGGTGACGGTGTGGCAATGTCACTATCCTAAAGGAATGCTTTGGGGCACGCCACCACCCTCGCCGGGGCGTGCGCCGTTGACGTTCAACGCACGCGTCGCCCTGGGCCGGTGCTCAGTACCAGGACCCCATCGTGAATGAGGGGGAGCGGCGCGTGCGGGTCGGTGTCGGGCTCCATGGCCCACAGGAGGCGGCCCTTCTCCAGGTCCACGGCCAAGACCTCGCGGTCGAAGCAGAGGACGGCCATGCCCTCGGCGATGGCGATGCTCGCCAGGGGGCTGCCCCAGTCCTCGTAGAGTTCTGCTTGGGGAAGTCCGGCGGCGGCGGCGAGGTCGAGATGCCAGATGATGCGTCCATCTGCGGGATCGATGGCGAAGAGGTGGTGTTCGGCTTGGGCCAAGAGCTGGTCGGGGGTAGCGGGCCAGAGGGTGATGCGGCGCAGCTCGCCGTTGGCGAGTCCCGGCGTGGCGTTGAGGTCGATGCGCCAACGCGCTTGGGTGTCGCCGGCTTGCCAGGCTTGGATGACGGCGTCCGTGGCGAGGTAGTCCTGGGCGATGAAGACCCTGTCGCCGAGGGTGGCCACGGCATAGTGGTGGCGGGCGAGGGGGATGGTCCAGACCCCCTGGCCAGTGGCGTCTTGGAAGTGGAGATCTTGGTCGGTGCCGGGACGAAAGTGGGGTAGGTGCCAGCCGCGCGCGAGGTGGAGGGTGCGGCTGGCGCTGGGGCTTGGGGGCGAGGTGACCAGGGGCGCGCTGTGGTCACTTCCGGGGAGGCGTTCGCCGTGGTGCGGGTCGAGAAAGATGGTGGGCGCCGGGTCGCGGCTGGCGTCGCTGATCTCGAGGCTACGCTGGCGCAGGATCAAGCGGGTGTTGCCCACCTCGATGGTGTCGTTGGCCCAGCGCAGGGCGCCCGTGCGCAGATCGTGGGCGCTGATGCCGTTGTCCGGGCGCGGGGCGATGTCGTCGGCCCAGAGGGAGAGGGGGAAGATGAGGGCTGCGGCGAAAAGCGGCGAGAGGAGGGTGGCTTTCATGGGGGCTCCTGGCGATCGCGTCGTGGCGAGGATAGGGCGCCCGAGGGCGCGCCCAGCAGGTGGTGTGGGTGTGGGCAAGAAAGCGAACACCCAGCGGCGCCGTGGGGCTTGGCCCGGCGCCGGGCACGCCTGGGGGCACGTGGTCAAAAATGTGGCGCGGGAGAGGTGGAAGAGAGTTGGGCGTTGGCGGTGGCGCAGTGGCGGGCGAGGCCTCGGCACTGAGTGCTCAGGGGAGGTCGAAGCCCAACATATTCTTGCTACACTCGTCGTACTTGTCGCGGGTGAGATCGCGGCCGTGTTTGGTGATGCAATGCCGGTAATCCCTCAGGCCGGTTGCGCCTCGTCTTTCTTCGATGATGCTCAGCCTCTTGAGACACCTCAGGTAGGTGTTCTGGGCGCTGACTCTCCCTTTGGGGTCGAAGACATTGACGACGATGTCTGCACACAGGGAGCAGAACTTGGGGTCGTAGGCCTCGCGGCAGGCCTGCTGGTCGAGGCTAATCTTGGCGCTTTTGAGGCTGCGGAGGCAGGAATCGTCGCGGTAATGCATGCCAGGACACTTGCACTTGGTGTCCCCCGTTCCTTGGTGTTCTTTCTCTTGCTTGGCGGCCTCTTTGACGCACGCCTTGGCGTTCTGGATCGCCTCGAGGGTGGCGCCCTGCATCAGCTCCGTGACATGGGCCACGCACGGGTCGGTGTCAGTGCGGTCGAGGACGTTGGAAGCGCTGATGATGGTGCGACAGATGCTTTTGGCGTGGGATTGGATTTGCTTGTCTGTCGCTTTGGTGTCTGCAGTGGCTGGATCGGCGAGCAGGTTGGGGGCGGTTGCCGTGGCGAGGAGCAAAGTGGCGCAGAGAGCAAGGAGTTGGCGGCGCATGATCTTTCACCTCCTGGGGAAGGCGTGTTGGAGCCCTATTGACTGCGACTGACTATGTCCCAGCGTCGTGCCTTTGCCAAGTGGGTAGCGGCAGATGCGGCCTGCATTTTGCTCTGGGCGGCGCGCCACCTGTCGTGGTGCCGCGTGGCGCGCCTAGGGTTTTAGGGGGATGCATGCGCAAGAGGCTGAGTCGATGGCTGTGTTTAGGAGTGATGCTGAGTTGCGGTTCTTGTGCGACCGTGACTTCCGAACGCGTGCTGGAGAGCACCCAGCGACATCTGGTGGCGGCAGAGAGCGAACGCGCGTGTGGGATGGCTGAGATCACACAGGTGGGTTCCAGTTTCACGGTGCAGCGGGCCTGCACCTGTGTGCCCATGGAAGCCGTCGAGGTGCGGCGCCATTACCTCGTGCGGCGCGAGGTCAAGGGGCTGGGACCGCTGCCCATGGCCGGCTTGGGCGTCTTGAGTCTCGGCGTCGCGGCCCTGTGTGCCGCCCCTTGTGTGGGTGAAGGGGACTGTGACCTGTATCGCGCCGCTGAGCCAGACGATGCGAGGCAGTACGGCGGCGGTGTCTACCTCCTCCTTGGGGCGCTGGTGCTGGCCAAAGGGGTCGTCGATTTGGCTGTCGCCGCCGATGGCGCCGTGCGCAGCGTCGACACCAGGCAGCGCACCAGGACGGTGGAACGTCAGGTGACGGGGCCTGCCTATGCCTGCGGCGAGGTGCCCGCGCCGGATCTCTTGCTCACGGCGCGGTCCGCCGCGGGTCAGGTGCGGGTGCTGGGCCTGAGCGACGCCGAGGGTCAGGTGGTGGTGGAGGGGCAGAACCTGGTCTGGCTGTTGGGCCAGCGGGAGGCGGTCATGATACGCAGCGGGGAGGGCGGGGAGCTGGCCTTTCGTTCGCCCTTGGCGCCGGGCTTGCGCCCCCTGTGGCGCTGGATGGCGTCTCGGTCTCTGGGGGCGCCTGCGCTGCCGGTGCGGGCGGAAGTCGGACTGGAACGTTGAGGCTTTCGCCCCCCGGGAAGGGGGCCTGACGGTGCGGATGGCGCCTTGCGAGTGGTGATTTCCTGTGTAAGCTTGCCGTGGTGCTGGCGTTCACTGGGCCTAGGAGCGTGTAGATCAATGGACAAGCCCCAGCGTTCAGCAGCGCCAGCATGACGCGCTTGAACACCTACGCAGGGCTGGCTTCGGGGTCACCTGGGGGGCATGTCGCGCTCAAACGCGCCGTGA
>Ga0334884_1001586_pt1 | contig 32851 bp, 35 predicted proteins | sample GraSluR1_MG_7_FD_207215 | JGI IMG/M metagenome (GOLD analysis project Ga0334884, IMG submission 207215) | Sludge microbial communities from methane-producing bioreactor in Wageningen University, Netherlands - Granular Sludge_12_05 R1 | ecosystem: Engineered > Bioreactor > Anaerobic >... | reverse complement strand
CTCCATCCCTTATATTATGGCACATTACCAAAAAATACTCAATAGCAAAATGGTAAATTTGACAAAAAAATAAGCCCTTTTCGGGCTTCCTAAGGCTTTTTCTTTTATGCAACTGTCAAAGACCCGGACCATCGCTTTATACATTAGGTCCGGGGGCTCGAAAATTGTTTTCGTCTATTTGATTATCAATATTATAATTCGACATTTGAGCAGTTATTCCTCTTTCAACTGAGCTGTTTTTTCGGCCATATAATGGCATAGGCATCCCCGGTTAAGATGGTTGCTTTTACTTAATGTACTATGCTAAAATAGCTTAAATATGTGTAATATGCTCCGAGCCTGCTGGTCTAAAGTTGATGCTATGATCATCCGGCCTGTGGGTTCAGTTAGAAATAACTGGGCCTCCCCATATTGTGGAAAGGAGACTAAATGAACCTGTAAGGACAGTAGCAGTATATGGTTTTCACAATATCTGCTGTCCTTTTTTTAATTTAATAGTATTCTCCGAGCTTTTTTGTTCTAAGGCCTTGAGCTATGAGCAACAAGCCTGGGTTCAGCTGGAAACGGCTGGGCCTCCCCGTATTGTGGAAAGGAGGACTTTTATCGAAGTTATATCAGTATAGCTATTATATCAATAAGGCTATACGGTATATACGTATTGTCGTGCCTTTTCCGAGGGGCACGGCTTTTTTCTGTGCTTAGTGGGAGTTAGTATAATAACGAGGCGAAAAAATATCCCCGTTTCTTTAAACGGTCAGGTTTTTCATACCTAAACGGGGGAGAAATGCGAGATGTATACAGCCAGCTTTGGTCTGTGTATTCTGATCAAATGAAAGGGAGGTGAATCTTGACTATCGTTTCTCTAGAAAGCTAAAGGGGAGGGAAAATATTTTGAATTCTATCTTGACGACAAACATTATTGAGATCACGAGCAGTTGCAAAGCCTGCGACCACTGCATTTCCCACTGCCCGGCTGACGCCATTGCGGGTCGGTTGGGTGAACAGCATCATATTGATTACAGCAAATGCTTGAATTGCGGCCAGTGTCTGATCAATTGTCCCTTTGGGGCCATTCATGATCTCAGTTCGGTTGAGCAGGTTTATGAAGCTCTGAATAATCCTGCTCTAACCGTGGTAGTACAGATAGCTCCCGCAGTCAGGGTAGCCTTGGGAGAGGAATTCGGACTGGCACCGGGAACCAATGTAAAACACAAAATGTACGCATCTTTGAGACGCCTAGGCTTCGACAAAGTGTATGATACCGAATTTACGGCTGATTTAACCATCATGGAAGAAGGAACTGAACTTATTCACCGAGTGTATAGTCATCTGGGACTGGAAGGATATGAGGATAAGGGTCCTTTACCGCAGTTCACTTCCTGCTGTCCGGCCTGGATAAAGTATGCTGAGGATAATTTCCCCGCGATTTTGCCTCATATCTCGTCCGCTAAATCGCCCCAGCAGATGTTTGGCCCCCTGGCCAAAACTTATCTGGCTCAAAAGCTCAACATTGATCCGGATAAAATGGTAGTCGTTTCGGTTATGCCTTGCACCGCCAAAAAATATGAGTGCGATCGTCCCGAAATGATAGCCAGCGGCCATAAGGATGTAGACTTTGTAGTCACTACCCGGGAACTGGCCCGAATGATCAAACAGCAACATATCGATTTTCTGGATCTTCCGGATGAGAATGCCGACAAGTTCATTGGTCTTTCCACCGGTGCAGCCACTATTTTTGGTGCTACCGGCGGAGTAATGGAAGCGGCTCTTAGAACAGCTTATGAAATACTCAGTGAAGAAAAACTGGATAAAGTCGAGTTTGAAGCAGTTCGCGGACTGGCTCCCGTCCGGGAAGCCTCAGTAGATATTCCGGTTAAGTCCTTAAATACCGCCTTGCCGGTTAATGTGTGCATTGTTACCGGCACCCAGCATGTTAAAGATGTTATTGAAGATGTCCTGGCAGGACGCAGTCCTTATCACTTTATTGAAGTAATGAACTGTCCCGGTGGATGCATTAATGGCGGTGGGCAGCCTATTCGCAGGGATACCTACTAGGAAAGGAGGAATCTACTAATGTCCATATTTCTGGAAAGAGAAGGAATTACCCGACGTCAGTTTTTTAAGGGAGCCGGATTGCTGACTATAACACTGGTGGCTGGCGGAATATTCGCCAAGATTGGCATTGATATTTTTAAGGCCAGTGACAAATACATTGCCCAGAGAGTTCAAGGACTGTACGATCTGGATGAGAAAATGGCTCTGAGAAGATCACACGAAAATCCCGAAGTCTTGCAGTTGTACCAGGATTTTCTTTCACCTGGCAGTGTTTCTCCCGTAAGCGAAAAGGCCCATCATCTTCTTCATACCCGCTATGGCAAGGAAACAGCTGTTATGATGGATGAATTAAAGCACCACGCGGCTTGATTAAGGAGGAGTAGAGATGAGTGATTTGAAAGGGAAAGTATTGAAACATGATCAACAGACCCGAGTGATGCACTGGGTACACCTGCTGTGCTTCCTGCTGCTGGGTCTGACTGGAATCGGTTTCTACTGGAAAGTTGCACTTATAGACAATATATTTGGCGGGCCAGCCAACGCCTCGCTTGTGCATCGTTGGGCGGCAGTTTTATTCACGGCCGGTCCCGCCATTTATATTCTATTAAATTTCGAGAGATTTTCCAAATTTTTCGACACTATAACCAGTTTTTCCAAAGATGACTTTGGATGGCTGAAAGTGATGGGAGGCTATCTTCCTTTTATCAAGGCAGATCATGTTCCTCCCCAGGACAAATATAATGCAGGTCAGAAAATCCTGGGTATAATGATAATCGTGGGTTGCCTTTTGATTATCCTGACCGGGTTCCCTATGTGGTTATGGCGTCATAGTGTTCCGGCAGTATTTTTGTCTTTATGCTACAATGTTCATTTTTGGACTGCTATCATTATGATCCTGCTGGTAGGCGGCCATTTTTTCCTGGCAGCTATTCACCCCAAATCTAGAGTTGAGTTTGCTTCCATGATGATCGACGGCTATATAGATGCCGAAGTAACCGCCCACCATAATGAAAAATGGTTCAAAGAATTAAGAAAAGCACCCTAAATGTGCTGCAATAACTGATTTAAGCTGCCACAGGGACGGAATCTCTTTTTTCCGTCCCTGTGGCTTATTCCCCAATTTTGACCAATGTATTACCCTGCCCTTCCCGGCTCCGAGCATTCAAATATCTTTTCCATATGTTCCTCCTGGATACTATGCCATAATACTTGGCTGGCATATGTTTTATCCGCATCAATTAAACAAAAAGCCTTAACAAACCCACAGTTTGAGCAACCACAAAACACAAAACAACTCCGGTGGCAGTGGTTATAAGAAAGGTTAGCAGGGTCCATTTTGCACTCCCGGTTTCCTTTTTTATTGTTAACAATGTTGTTCCGCAAGGGAAATGATTCAAGCAGAAAAGCATGGTGCACACAGCTGTCAGCCAGGTCCATCCATTGGCCAGCAATAGAGATCTAAGGGCCTGTAAGCTGTCTAATTCAACCATCTGTCCCGCTGCCATGTAACTCATGATTAGAATAGGAAGTACAATTTCGTTAGCCGGCAAACCAAGGATAAATGCCATTAGTATAAATCCATCCAATCCCAGCAGACTAGCGAAGGGATGGAGAAAATCAGCTGCGTGCCTCAGCAGGCTGAACTCACCTGCATAGATATTAGCCAAAAGCCAGGTTATCATCCCCGCAGGCGCCGCGACAATTATGGCTCGGGCCAGAACAAACAGGGTGCGATCATAAAGAGAACGGACTATTACTGTCCCTATTCTAGGTTTGCGGTAAGGAGGAAGTTCCAGGGCAAAGGAAGAAGGAAGTCCCTTCAAAATGGTCGTGGATAGTAGTTTGGACACTATAAGGGTGATTCCTACCCCTAGAACAATAGTAAATAAGATCCCAAGAGAAGCCACCACAGATTGGTATCCTCCCAGGGTACCGGCGGTAAATAAACCGGTAAGGGCGATCAGGGTCGGGAACCGCCCATTGCAAGGTACAAAGTTATTGGTGATAATAGCTATCAGGCGTTCCCGGGGTGAATCTATGATCCTGCAGGCAATTACTCCGGCCGCATTGCATCCAAAGCCCATACACATGGTTAAGGCCTGCTTCCCATGAGCGCAAGCCTTCTTAAAGTAATTGTCTAAATTAAAAGCGATACGAGGCAAATAACCCAGATCTTCCAGAAGAGTAAATAAGGGGAAAAATATAGCCATAGGAGGCAGCATAACTGATATAACCCAAGCCACGGTCCGGTATATGCCTAAAACTAGCAGCCCATGCATCCAGCCGGGCCAACCCGTCGAGTAAAAGAAATCCGTCAAGTGCTCCTCCACCCAGAAGAAAGCCGCAGCCAACGCCTGGGAAGGATAATTGGCACCCTTGATGGTTATCCAGAAAATTATCCCTAATAGAGCAAGCATAACTGGAATGCCCCATGTTTTTGAGGTGATAATACTGTCTATCATGCGATCCCTGCTGTTATAATCTGACTTTTCACAATACAATGCTTGTTGCGATATCTCTTCCGCAAGATTAACCATACAGTAGACTATATGATCGCGTAAGCTTTCCCTATCCAGTTGTTGCTCTATAATCATCTGATCGGCAAATTCCAGGACATGTGAAACATCGCACCCATTTTTCATAAAAAAATACTTCAAGAAATCCTTGGTGTTGCCATCACCATCCAGCAAACGAAGCGCTACCCATCTCCTGTTCACTTTCCCTCTGACCATTCCCTGCATATACGCTTCTAACAATCCAATACATTTTTCCAGCTCCTCACCGTATGTGACACGCAGAGGATTTGTTCTTGTTTCGCCTAATGCCAGTTGATAAACAGCCTCCTTCAAGGCCGCCAAACCCGCACCATCCAGCGCATTGGTACCAACAACAGGTACTCCCAATATTTTCGACAAAGCTGACAAATCAAGCTTTATCCTCTTCCGTTGTGCTTCATCCAACAAATTAACACAAAGCACAACATTAGGGGTAATTTCCATTACCTGTAACAGTAAATTTAAATTCCTCTCCAGGCAGGTTGCATCAGCAACAACTACCGTTATCACAGGTATTCCGGAATAAATAAAATCACGAGCCACCTCTTCCTCTGCCGAGTTGGCCAGCAGGGAATAAGTTCCCGGTAAATCGACCAGGAAAAAGTCCTTATGCTTATATCTATACTTTCCCTGAGCATGGCTTACGGTTTTTCCGGGCCAATTACCGGTATGCTGGTTTAATCCGGTCAAACGGTTGAAAACTGTACTTTTGCCGGTATTGGGATTGCCGGCTAATGCAATAACCATATCCTCATCATAAAAAGACATTCCAAATGTTTCCGGGGAGATTTGCTGATAGTGTTCCTGTCCGCAGATCACCATTTAGTAATCCTCCATGCCAGGCCTTATACCACTTCAATGAGTATTTGGGCCGCTTCTTCAGAACGCAGTGCGATAACTGCACCACGAATTTCATAAGCGGTTGGATCACCCGAAGGACTCTTTTGCAGAGCCTCCACCCTGGTACCACAGATCAAACCCAAATCAAGCATTCTCCTCCTGTTACTCCCACCAGCGGTCAGTTCCCTTACCTTTCCGCACGCACCCAGTGCCAGATGATGTAACGGGACCAATTTTACCATACATATCCTCCTTGAAAATTCATGCTTTACCAGCAGTGGTCATAAAGTTAGCCAAGGGAAAATATTTTTTACACGTCTTATTCTATGAGAGCCATTATAATTAGGTACCTCAATTCATCTAACATAAAATACCAGAATACAATCAAGGTCTTAACGAGGGAGGTGAAGAATTGGACAGCAAAGTATTTCATACCTTTCGCGGTTATGAAATGATAAAGAAGAACCAGGATCATCTAACTCCCAGCATGGAAGACTACCTGGAAATGATCTATAGAAATTGCCGAAGCAACGGCTACGTTCGAGTCAGTCAATTAGCAAATCAGTTGAACGTAAAAGCCTCTTCCGTTTCCAAGACGGTCAGCAAATTGAGTGCCATGGAATATCTGGCCTATCAAAAGTACGGTATTATCCAGCTGACACCTAAAGGTGAAATGATGGGAGCATTCCTGCTGGACCGGCATGAAACAATCGAACTGTTTTTACAAAACATAGGGGTTGTTGACAGCCTATTGCTGGAAACAGAGCTTATAGAACATTATCTAAGTATTGATACCCTGAAAAACATTAAAATTCTGAATCACTTTTTAGCCTGTAATCCAGATATTTTGGAAAAGCTTAAACAGTTTAAAAGCTCCTATTGCCAAACCGATTTATAAACAGAGTCAACCGTTAATATGGATATACATATTCATTATCCGGTTTGCTGGTTTTCTCCAATCTATCTATCACGATAATCGGCCAGGTTTGCCCATTGTAATCCACGACTTGTATATTTCCAGTTACCTTGATCCAGGAAAGTTCCTCCAAGTTTGCACTATTTTCATAGCGGCATAAAAAGCCGATAGGCACCGTGTCGGCAACGCAACAAGTCATCAATAAGCGGGCCAGGGCAAAATCATTGGTTTCAAATTGCTCATCTCTTAATATAAAGCCGGTTGCTTCTATTTGCATACCTGCATAAGCATCCAGGCCGATAAAGATTTCCTGGCTCCACTGAAAAAAATTATTATCATCTACAACTATGGGTCCGTCCAGGATCTCAATATCAGGGGTGATTACTTCCGATTCCTGGTCTGAATCAGAGTACCGGGCTGATAGACTTTCTTCTGCGCGGCTGGAAATCGAGGGATCACCGGCACTATCATCAGAACTGACCACCCCGGCTTTGGTTGAGCCAAATGATATGGGTGAAGCATCCATAGTCTGGGGAGGCATAAAAGCAGTCAGCAATGGGAGCAAAAATATCAAATAGGATAGACAAACTGAATTATTCGGTCCCTTTCTCAAATCAGGCAGGGAAAACAAAACCATCAAGATTATGGCAATAATAGCAAAGTACATGTAAGGTACTATCCGGGGATGAACATAGATCAGCACTTGCCCGTTCTTAATAATCAAGAAAAAAAACAAGGCAAATCCCAGTAGAATCATTATCTTAAACAGAACATCCAGGTTAAACTCAGCCAGAAATTCTCTAATCATGAATAATCTCCTTTTTAATTCAGCCAGGGTGACACGATCAGCATCACTACAAAGGTAATGCTGAAGATAATTAAGACTAGTTTGACTACAAATCGTTTTTGAAAACTGCTTAAGAGCATCAGCACATTTTTTATATCCAGCATTGGCCCCAGTATCATGAATCCCATTACTGCACCCATTGGAAACTGATTCACAAAGGTTCGGGCAATAAAGGCATCTGAGGTAGAACATACCGAAAGTATGAAGGCGGCTATCATCATTATAAGAATTGAAACAGCTGTTCCGCTAATACCATAAAAAATATCTTTCGGCACCAACACCTGAAGCGCACTGGATAATAAAGCTCCGAAAATCAGGAATTTTCCTACTTGAAAAAACTCCTGAACAGCATGTCGAAAAATCATCCCGATTTTATCCCCGAATCCTGTCGTTTGAACATGGGAACTGCAACAACTGCAGGTAGAAGTACAAAGGTCTAAGCTGTTACTATTGGAAAGCAGGACGTTCTCAGCGGGAAGAACCCTGAACATTAATCCGGCCGCCAAAGCAATAATTAAACCAAAATAGACTCTAAACAGGGCCATATGCGGTTGGTCGGGAAAAGCATACCAGGTTGAAGCAATAACAATCGGGTTGACGATTGGCGCTGCCAGCAAAAAAGTAACCGCAGCGGGCAAAGGCACTCCCCTTTTTACCAGACCGGCTGCAACCGGCACCACAGCACAATCACATACTGGGAAAAATACCCCAGCCAGCATGGCAACAATAAATCCGAAGACTGAATTTCGCGGAAATATTCTGGCAATTGTTTCGCTGGAAATTAAGACCTGTATAGTTGATGCTACTAATACACCCAGCAATAAGAAAGGTAAGGCTTGAATCAGTATACTTAAAAATACGGTGTTTAAAACCGGAAACAAGGAGGAATCAATCCTGGACACTATATCAATCGACTTAATAATGGAAAACAGGAAATATAATGCCGATAACAAGATAAAGGCAACCAACATCCATTCTTTGGGGTTAGGTTTTCTAGATCCTGTTTTCCTATATGAATTTGATTTTAGCGAATTATTATCAGCACCAGGAAAGGCAATTATCTTATAGCCTTTATTTTTCATGGTAAATTTTCCATATCATTCATAATATCCTAACTGTAAATTCTAATTTACTTATCCAAATGTTTGTTTTAGTCGGCAATCCTGGCATATTCCATATACTTCGAAGCGGCATCCCAGGTCGCTGAAGCCGTCGGTCAGCTCAGGGCTCAAGTCGTTGAGGGGACAGGTATTAATTATACTGGTTTTACCACAGGAGCGGCAAATTAAGTGATGGTGATGATCCTCCACTTCCCGCACACAGTAGGCAAAAACCCCATTGTTTTCAAGGTCAACCCGGCATAACACTTCCAGGCTGGTCAGTGTATCAAGATTACGGCATACGGTAGAGAAGTCAACCTGCTCCAGGTGTTTGGATATTTCGTCATATAGTGACTTGGCAGTAATCCAACCGGTTTTTTCTATCAGGAACTCCAGTATTATTCGCCGGGGACGAGTCATTTTGTATCCTTTCCGAGTCAACTCCTGTTTGATAGTATTGTAATTCATCGTCAAACCGGGCTCCTTTCATATTTGTCTTTATAATCTTGACTGTTGCCTAAACAGGAATCAACCATTATCGTCCAGAAGGCAAGCCGGGCTTAAAGCATAGAGCAGTTACAGTGTAAACCGAAACTGCTAAGATCACGATGGCCGCTCCGGTAGGAATGTTATAATAATACGAAAAACACAGGCCGCCCAGGCAAATCCCTGCTCCCACCATAACCGACAGGCACATAACGCCGGGAAGATCATTACGGAAAAAGCGGGAAAAGGCAGGCGGGACACAAAGCAAAGCCAGGATGAGGATAATGCCCACCACTCGTATTAATACCACTACCGTAACAGCTACCATAGCATAGGTTAAAGCTTCAGCCAGGAGAACCTGTAACCCCAGTCCCAGGCAGAATTCTTCGTCGAACCAGTATGCCTGCAACAGGTGATAAAAACCCACTGTGGTCAGCAGCAGCAGCAAGTCCAATGAAGCCATGACCAGCAAATCCCCCCTGCTAACCGTAAGGATGTCACCAAAAAGATAGCTGCTCATACTGGGGGGATAACCAGGAGTAAGATAAATAAAAAGGAGGCCCACCGACATCCCCAGCGGCCAGAACATTCCCATAAGGACATCGGGCATAATCTTAACCCGGCGTTGAATACGAGCAATGGATAGCGCAGACAATAGGGAAAAAAGCAGGGCCGTATAAATAGGCTCCACCCGAAGAAAATACCCCATACCAATGCCACCAAAGGCCGTGTGGGCAATTCCCCCGCTCATCATCACCATTTTCTTCTCCACAATAATGGTGCCCAGTATCCCGCAGGCTACACTGGCCAGTATGGCTGCAATAAAGGCATTTTGCAGATAATTGTAGTTTAATAGAGAAGAAATCATTCTATTCCTCCATGCTGCCTCATTACCCGGTGAGGAACCCCATGAGCTATTAACTCCACCGGGCATCCATACACTTGCATAGCCAATTCCGAACTGATTTCTGGCTCTCCATGATAATACAAGGTTCGGTTAAGGCACGCAATATCTTTAACACAGGAGCCTATGGCTATGGTATCATGAGTTGCCATTACGATGCTGATCTCCCGGTTTAGTTCCTGCAACAGCTCATAGACCAAGGTGCTGCCATCGGCATCCAGTCCGCTGGTGGGTTCGTCCAAAATCAATATTTGGGGCTGTACCACCAGTGCCCGGGCGATCAAAACCCTCTGCCACTGTCCCCCGGACAACTGACCGATCTGACGTTCGGCCAAATCATGAATTTCAAGGCGGATAAGAGCTTGTTCCACTAACTCATAGTCCCGCTTTTGATATTGATGGAAAAACGCTGCGCGCCCTGCCAGGCGGCCCTGAAGGACCACCTGACGAACCGATATGGGAAACTGGCGATTGCTGGATGCCGCTTGAGGTACATAGCCAATCAAATGCCTGGAATAACGCGGTTCTCGTCCGAATATGCGCACCTTGCCCTGCCAGGGTTCAACCAGCCCCAGCATCATTTTCAACACCGTGCTCTTCCCTCCGCCGTTAGGGCCAATAATGCCAGTGAAACTACCTTCCTCAATAATCAGATTGACTCCTTGTACTGCCGGTATGCTTCCATAACCTGCACTTACATTTTCCAATTCTATGGCAATTCTACCTGCTTTCATCAGTGTTTAACCCTTCTTTTTTCGGAATCGGCTTCAAACTGCTCCATCTGGTCATTTTTACTGTTCCTGCAAAACCTGAGCAAAAGTGAGCGCTATTTTACTTAGATTATCAATATAATCCGGAGCCAACGGGGCAATAAGTTCCGCCTTGCCTCCCAGCTCCTGAGCCAGAGTCCGGGCCTGTTTACTGTCCATCTCTGCCTGGTAGAATATTACTTTTATATTCTCCTTTTTGGCCTGATCAATTACTTCCTCAAGACGGCCCGGGGCAGCCTCCTTCCCTTCCTCTTCCAGGGCAATCATGTTCAAGCCATAATCACTGGCAAAATAGCCCATGGCAGGATGATAAACAATAAAACTTTTTCCCTGCACCTGGGCCAGAGAATCACGTATTTCTGTATCCAACTGCATCAGTTCATCCTGGAAGGCAGCTGCATTGCTCTGATAGGTATCGGCATTTTCAGGATCCAGTGCCGCTAACTCGCCGGCAATAATCTTGACCATCTCCTGCACCCGCAGGGGAGACATCCAGCGATGGGGATCGGTTTCTCCCGGCGCCATTTCCAGAGCCGGATAGATCTGATCCACCCGGGAAGCTAGATCCACTACCTTCATTTCCGAGTATTCCTGTGCCAGGCGAGGAAGGATACCATCCCTTTCCGCAGGAACACCAATAGCAAAATATACCTGGGCCTGGCTCAACTCTCCCATGATCTGCGGGGTGGGAGCATAGTTTTCCGGGCTGGCTCCCGGCGGAATCATGGTTATTACCTCCACCAGGTCTCCCCCTACGGCTTCAACCAGGCTGGCCTGGGGTACAATAGACACCCCCACCCTTAGCTTGGCCGCATCCTCACCTGCTGTCTGGCTGTCTTCCTTTTCACTGCTTGCACAGCCGACCAGATACATTAATACCAGAGCAAGCAAAGAAATAAGTATTACCCAACTTAATCTTTCTTTAATTTTTAACATTCCATAACCTCCACAATAATACTAGATGCAAGTACTTGCATCTAGTATTATTAATCTTTTTCTATTTATTGTCAATAATTATCGCAAATAAACCATGAAAAGGCAGGCATGGATACTTCATAGCCTGTCTATGTTAACGGACACCTCTCCCTATGATTTTGCCGGACTGGGGGAAGAATGGCTGAAAATACATATTGCTTTTCGCACATCATTGAAATCGTTATATGGGCAAAAATTTATTCCTTTTTGCTGGCACAATAAGGCCAGATTTTTTTTGGCAAATACAATATCGCAGTACTCAGCCGGACATATATCTGAATAGCCATCACCGATATAAACGCTTGTATAACTAGGCTGAGCTAACTTTTTGATCAATCCGGTCTTACACACCCCGCACTTATCACATACTTCATCCAGATAAGAACATCTTATCTTCCAGCCCCGGTCATATTCCATATGATTGGCATAATAAGGAAGAGCCAATCCATATTTATTAAGGGCTTCTTTTATATAATTATCATAGCCATCACTCAATATATAAAGCGGGTATTCTTTCTTTTCCGCCCAACTGACAAAAGAATGAAAACTGGGATCAATTTCGATAGTTTTTAAGAATGCCTCCAATTCTTCCGGCTCTACATCCATAAGCTCCAGAGTGCGCTGGGCGCATTCTTCGGTGGACATCAGCTTTTCCTCCCATAAGCGGTTAAGCTCCGCCCATCCTTCCCGGGCAAATTTCTTCACCATAGCGGCACAAAAGTCTTCACTGGAAATGGTGCCATCAAAATCAGTAAATAATATGAATTTCTTACTCATTTTCATCCCCTCGCCACCTCAAATTCAAAACCCAATAATTATTGCTGACCCTTCCACTCGACCCGCGCTTCCTTAAGTATATCTTGACCACAAAGCTTATACAGGTGGTCAAATAACATATTACGGAAGGAGCCCGGCTTGTCCCCGGATAACCAGGCGGCCCGCTCTCCGGCGATATTAAAGGCAATAATACCAGTCGCGGCAGCCAGCCAGGGATCTTGGGGAGCAGCCGCAATGCAAGCTGCCACTACTCCGCCGACCATACAACCGGCTCCAGTGATCGAGCTGAACAGAGACGTACCGTTTTTTAATATAGCCACCCTTTTACCGTCTGAAACAACATCTTCCGGCCCGGTAGCAGCTACCACAATATTTTTCGATTCCGCCAGAGACCGGCAGGCTTCTTCCAGACCCTCACCCTGATCTACGGAATCAACCCCTCGGGCTTGGGCTTTCAAACCTGCCAGGCTTTTTATTTCCGCGCTGTTGCCTTTAAAACAGGTAAGCTTCCCGCCAGCAAGCAATTTTTCAATTACTGTTATTTTACGGGGGATAACCCCACATGCCACCGGGTCTATTACCAAAGGCACATCTGCCGCTGCGGCCCCTTTGACTGCTTCTAGCATAGCCTTTTCCTGTTCGCCAGTTAGAGTGCCCAGATTCAAATAGAGCGCTCCGGCGATACGGGCAAAATCACCGGCCTCACTGGGATGTTCCACCATCGCCGGGGAGGCGCCGCCAGCTAAAATAATATTGGCTACATCGTTAACGGTTACGTAATTGGTTATACAGTGTACCAAAGGAGTCTTAACTCTCACTTCGTCCCATATCCGCGCACAATTTTCTATCATAGTTCATAAACCTCCAAAATTTATATTATTTGTCAGATACTCAAATTATCAGGTAATCCTCTCGCAGGTATTGTCCGGTAATATTATCAAAGGCCCGGTCGTGCCCGGGTATAATGATATCCTGGAATTTGGCGATACGTTCTACATTACGGAGGAATAAATCATCATTGTAGTGAATTCCTATGATAGGAACTTCCCGCCATAGGTCGCGGTGATACAGCGCGTCACCGACTGCCACCACCCTTCGAGTTAAACCCTGCATTATAACTGCCCGGCTGTCAATTGAGTGCCCGGGAACCGGCAAGAGGGATATAAATCCCGGCAGATCCGGAATATCTTCATAGAATTCAATTTGCATCTCATCCCCGATCAGAGTCTCTACAGGATATTCTGTCACCAGATTCTTCAAATCCCAGGCCATTTTTTGAGTAGTATTATCAACATACCTGCCCATTGATCGCAATGCAGCTACCGGGTCGTCATTTTCGCATAACTTTCCAGCAAAATCTCTTTCATATTGAAGCTCGCGGCGGCTGATCAAGATCCGGGCCTGGGTAAAAAGTCGATTGCCTCCGATATGATCGGTGTGCAAATGGGTATTTAAAACCAGCTTGAAATCTGACGGAGCATAACCAAACCCGGCCAGTTGTTGAACTAGATCTATATTACCGGGTGAACCGGTATCTATGATGGCCAGACCATGGTGGTCAAGTTCCACGATAGCAGAGCTTACCGGAACATCGCGAACTATTAAATTATCGGTGTTATGCAGAACTGTAGTTATCAAATCGATTTTCAACGGACTGCTCCTTTTATTGGCACTTGCATGAATTTCCAAGGTATTTATTAATCAGGTCTATGGCACAAAACTCACCGCACATTGAGCATACATCCTGCAGGTCAGGGTTGCGATCGGCTCGAACTTTGCGTGCTCTTTGCGGATCAAGAGCCAGGTTCATTTGCTTCTCCCAATCCAGATCCCGGCGGGCTTCCGCCATAGCCAGATCCCGCGCCCAGGCTCCGGGTAAACCTTTTACTATATCGGCGGCATGGGCGGCTATGCGTGAAGCGATGACTCCATCCCGAACATCTGCAGCGGTGGGCAAACCCAGATGTTCAGACGGAGTTACATAACATAAGAAATCAGCCCCGGCCACTGCCGCCAAGGTGCCCCCGATTGCCCCGGCGATATGGTCGTAACCTGCCGCTACATCGGTTACCAGAGGCCCCAGGACATAGAATGGAGCATTATAACAAAGCCTCTTCTGCAGCTTGACATTGGCTTCAATCTGATCGTAAGGAGCATGCCCCGGACCTTCCACCATTACCTGAACACCCGCCGCACGGGCACGCAGTACCAATTCGCCCAGGGTCATCAGTTCTTCTATCTGAGCGCGATCGGTGGCATCAGCCAGGCATCCCGGCCTTAGACCGTCTCCCAGGCTTAGTGTAACATCATGAGTCCTGCAAATATCAAGCAGGTGATCAAAACGTGCATATAGAGGATTCTCTTCACCTCGGTGCAGCATCCAGCCTGCGCTCATCGCCCCTCCGCGGCTTACTATACCTAAAAGCCGCGGCTGCGTTTTCATTTTCTCCACAATGCTGCGGGTAACTCCGCAGTGAACCGTTATAAAATCCACCCCTTCAGCGGCATGTTTTTCAATTACCTGGAATAACAGATCCGGGTCCATTTCCACCACCGGTTTCCCCTGCATGCGGGTTATTACGGCTGCCTCGTATATCGGCACGGTGCCTACCGGCACCGGGCACCTGGCCAGGACTTCCTGCCGGCACTCCTTCAGTTTCCCCCCGGTGCTCAGATCCATTATGGCGTCCGCACCTGCTTTAAGGGCCACGTCCATCTTTTCAACCTCGTTTTCCCAGGCAGGAAATATCGGTGATGTCCCTAGATTGGCATTGACTTTGGTGCTCAAGCCGTATCCTATTCCGCAGGCCTTAAGATTCCTGCGGTTTTCATTAAAAGGAATGACAATATGTCCGCTCTCCATCCGCTCACGTATAATCTCGGCGGGAATTTTTTCAAATTCAGCCACCACCCGCATCTCGGGAGTAACTTCCCCTCGCATGGCTCTTTCTAATTGGGTCATAACACTTCCTCCTCTATCAGATTAATACTTTCATAAAGTCACGTACGGCCCGGGCCGGATCACCCGCCCCCAAAATGGCGGAAATAACCGCTGCTCCTACAGCACCCGATTTCAGAAGCGGAGCGGTGTTTTCCGGTGTTATCCCCCCGATAGCGATTACCGGTACCGGTACCCGGGCGGCAATCCCGGCCAGGGTATCCAGCCCGCAGGCATCTACTTTGCATTCTTTGCTTATGGTAGAATATACGGGGCCGACGCCTAAATAGTCAGCACCGGCTGCTGCAGCAGCTTCAGCCTCGACCATGTTGGCGGCTGAAACGCCGATGATTTTTTCAGGTCCCAGCATTGCCCGGGCCAATTGCGGGCTCAGATCATCCTGTCCGATATGAACTCCATCCGCACCCGAAGCAACGGCCACATCCACCCGGTCATTGACCACAAAAAGTGCGTCATGTTCCTTGCAGACTCTGCACATTCTAATGGCAGTATCAACCAATTGCCGGGTTTCCCAATCTTTCTCCCGCAACTGTATCAGTCTCGCCCCGTTTTTGACCGCCAGCCTAGTTAATTCCGCATAATCCTTTCCTGAACATAGAGGTCCCCCGATAATCACATTAAGCAGTGGTAATGGGTTTAACCGGAGTTTAATCCCCTGATCTTGAAAAGCGCTCGAACGAACCTGCAGAACATCGGGATCATCCAGCCGGCCCGGATAGAAAAGCGCCTGGTGGTTGATGGGGCTCCTGCCCTGTCCCACCCTGTAACCGTAACGCAGTCCGCTTACGACATACTTTTTGGCTGCCGCTGCCGCCGGCCAGGGAGAATATCCCCTGGCTGCATATGCGGCCAGGGCGGCGGAAAACGAGCAGCCGGTTCCATGAGTATGGGGGGTATCGATAAACGCACCTTTCAGCTTTTGAAATCCGTAACCGTCATAGCAAAAATCAACAGATTCCTGACCATGGCGCAGCCCGGTTATAATCACGAATTTGGCTCCCAAGCGGTAAAGTTCACGGGCCGCTTTATGCAGGTCATGGTCGTTTTCTATGGCAAAACCGCACAGGGCTGCGGCTTCGTCAACATTCGGAGTAATAAATGATGCCAGGGGCAAAAGCTTTTCACGCAGGGTTCGCACTCCATGGTCACTGAGCAGAGCATCACCGCTGGTGGCAATAATGACCGGATCCACCACCAGACAGGGAACCTGGTAAAACTTCAACCGGGCGGCTACCAGTTCGGTGATGGCCTCATCATACAGCATGCCGGTTTTGACCGCATCGGCCCCGAGATCACCCAGAACTGAATCCAACTGTCCTTCTACCAGAGGGAGGGAAACCCCGGCTGATGCCTGAACGCCCAGGGTGTTCTGAACGGTAATGGCCGTGATTGTACTGCTGCCGTAGACCCCCAGAGCGGCAAAGGTTTTCAGGTCAGCCTGGATTCCCGCTCCCCCTCCCGAATCGGAACCGGCAATGGTCATTGCTTTGCTTATATTCACTGCTTATCAACCTCCTTGCCTCAAAAAGCCGGTGTCTTTCCTTATTTTCAACCAATAAAAAGGCCTTGTATTCCTGAAAAGGGTAAAGGCCTTGGGCGTTTTTCGCAATTCCTACGCTGGCATTATCCAGATCAGGTTGACGGGTCAGACATTAAATCTTTCTCAGCCGAAGAATCAGCTCCCCGATGCATTATTAACTTGTTCACTATTAATCAGCTGCAGTTCACAACCCAAGCTTCTTTTCGTGCGATCAGACTGCAGCATTCTTCAGAAAACCGGGCTTCCAAACCACGATTCGCTGCGTACCATACTGTTACCTCATCCGGATAGGCAATGCCATTCACTCCACAGTCAACCGCCTCGATTTCCACCCGGCGTTTGTATAATCCAGGGGGACGTGCACACCCTAGAGTCAATGCCGTATGGGGATTCATTACCCTGGCAGCGGCTATGATTTCAGCCACTTTGTCAATAGGCGGCGCCTTAAGCTCAGCCATGGCTGTTCCGGCACTGGGAGTCAATATCACCAAGACCACAGTTTCGGGGTCCACTTCCCTTATCATTTCCAAAGCCCGTTTTTCCCCGCGCACTTGACCATAATGCAAACCGATAACTACATGGGGTGCCAGTTCCAGTCCGGCTTCACGGCAATATACCATTGACCTCAAATAATCATCCGGAGTCCGGTCTAAATGGTAGACCCTTTTTATAGTGTTTTCGTCACCGATTACATCCAATAATACTTGATCCACTCCGGCTTCTTTCAGTCCGGCAGCCGTATCGGGCTGGATCAAGCCGCCATGCACCAGCACCTTCAACCCCATGTTTTTCGCATACTTCATCACCTCAATATAAGGCAGCAAGGGCACCTCGCCCTCTGCATCGGCTCCCCCGCTTACCAGAATGCCCCTTCCGCCAATGTTTAGCAGACGATCCACCGTATTACGCATTTCTTGTGGACTGGTAGTCGCCACCATAGTCTCCAGAAGCCGGCCTTTACAATGATCACAGCGGCAGGCACATGCTTTCCCGGTCACGCTCATATTTACAAAGGAATTGGCATGATTGGCATAATAGCGATTATAATAATGCTTAGCCCCGGGAGCGAAAAAATGAATCACCGGATCAAATTTTTGACGTACTTTCCAGGCCTCTTGTATCAAATCGTTATTGTCGTTCATGCTCAGCAACTCCAATCCATATCTGCTTTCGAATCATATCGACATCACTTTCGGAAGGTGGGAAGGGATAATTACGCATTGGTTCGCTGGCCCGTTCATTACCGAATGGACGGTTGCAGGCCACTCGCCCATCTGCCCCCGGGCACCCCGAGGTCATGAAGGCGGTTCCGTCCAGAATGCAGGGAGTAATATCCATCCCGTAATCAATGATTTGTCCTTGCGTTGAAAAGGTCAGGTCGTTTATGTCTATGAGACCTTGATTGATTAAATAGCAGGCTATTTGCACCCGCCGGTACATCCCCAGAGGAGGCTGCGGCCTGTCCTGCAGCAAGCTGCCCCCCTCGGGGAAAAATGAAAACAGATGAGTCAGAGCCCCCATACGGTAAGCCTTATAAATAGTCTGGACCATCGACTGCTCACTCTCACCCAAACCGACAATCAAATGAATCCCTACCATATACTGACCAAAAATCTCAACCGCATCTGCCACGCTATCCCAAAACCGGCTCCAGCGGTGAGGTCCTCCGACCTGAGCTCCCCGGTGCTGAATAAATAATTCTTCATTAGCCGCATCTATAGCGATTCCGACCCGCTCCAAACCGGCTTCTTTTAAAGCCTGCAGGTCCTGTTTGCCCTTCATAACTGTGGGTGCCAGCAGTCCGCTGACAGGCAGATAGGTGTTATCACGCAGCCGTCTGACTATGGTAAGGGTGTCATCCATGGCATGGTTATGGGTAATCATTGAAACACATATCCGTTTGAAAGGGTGATTATTATTGCGCATCCGTATCAAAATCTCATCCAGGGAATAGCTGGGCCATTTTACTCTTATAAAGGTCTTGGAGGCATCTTCCTGGCGGTTATGCGCCAAGCCGCAGTAACTGCACGAGGCTTTGCACCCGCTGGAATACGTCAGCAAGAGGTTCAGGCAGGTGCACTGCGTACCGGGCATAAACCGGCCCGCTTCCAGACCCAGGCATATGGCCCCCGCCAGACTGGTCTGCACATATCGCGGGCTCTCCATAATTGACAGCATCGTTCTTCCTCCTTTCCATTAATCTATTGCCGTACCAAAAACATCCCTGGCGGCACTGCTTGTATGGGAATTTGGCAAATATGAATCAAAACTTATCCAGGTACGTTTTATCAACTCCTCAAATTGACTCTCATCGTCAGTCCAGTTAGTATCCATGTAATGGCGTTGTTGTTCGGCTCGGTCAAGATATCTTCCTAAAAATGACTGCCACTTGCCGGGATATTCCGCCAACAGGCTCGGATTGCCGCCGGCTGCTGACCTGGCGGCTATTTCCCCGGCCATTTCTCCGCTGACCATGGCATTCATAATCCCGCCTCCGGTAACCGGATGGGTATGCCCGGCTGCATCACCGGCCAGAAGCATATTCTCCAGCTGGCTAACCTTAAGGGGACCACCTACAGGAATCAGCCCTCCGGTTTTGGCGACCGGCCGATGGTCTGCCAGTATTCCCCTAGCCACCAGGCTGCCAACAAAATCCGTGATTAATAACGTCAACTTATTCTTGCCGGATGCATTTACCCCCACCCCGACATTGGCAAAATCACCTTTAGGAAAAACCCAGGCATAACCGCCTTCATACTCCGGTTTAAAATATATATCCGTCGATGACTGGCGCCTGCATAAAGGCAGTCTGTATTGCAGCCCCATCATAAAATGCTTGTTCTCGCTGTTCATCCAGCGTCCGACCGTAGAGCGCGGACCATCTGCTCCCACAATCACCTGGCTCTTGATTTCTCTTATTCCCTTGTCGTGACTGTTAACCATGATCCCCTCTTGGGTTCTGGTTACGGCAGTTGTACCAGGGCTGAAATCCGCCCCCGCCTCCCGGGCCATATCTACCAGGCTGGCGTCAAACACCGACCTGTTTAACATATAGCCCGGTCCGGCCAGGCTTGAAGCCAATCTATCATTAATAAAAGTCAACATGCTGTCAATTCTCTGTATAACGGCTCCCGGCACCAGGGGTACATATTTTTTGACCGTCACCGGCACGTATTCGGCACATTGCACTGGACTACCCGGATTGTTGCGGGCATCGATAAGCAGGACGGAGGCACCGTATTCAGCTGCTGTTCGGGCAGCGCTGGCACCTGCCGGACCGGCCCCCACCACTACTACGTCGTATTCCATACATGGCATAGTTATCACCGGCCCTTTTCAATCGCCAAATATAAGGCATGATAAAAATCATCTTCGCTGACCCCGGGTATTCTGACCTTGTAATCGCTAAAGAATTTTCTAACATTGTTTAACACATCCGTTGGCCTGCTGGAGGTGTTTTTCAGCCGGGCCTCAAGATCCAAAATGCTTCTTTCCGGATATGCAAAGAAGTCACCGCTTATAAAAGCGCTTTTGATGCGCTGGCGGTTTGGATCCAACCGAAGTGACACCCGGATTAATCCTCCCGGCGTCTTGTGTTCCGCTGCACAAAGATCATTCTCCTGAGGCAGAATACGGGTACCCCTTATCCATTCGTCCGACTGGAAAGCCGGTAATGCCTGGTTATAAGCAGTTTGTTCGGATTCGCTAAGCATTCCGGGTTCCAAACTTATACCCAGCACTTCGGAAATCCCCTGAGCAAGTGAGGCCTTGATATCTTCCATGGGAGGCAGGCAGCCAAGCACCTCTTTCAAGCAGACTACTCTCTGCTTAAACGAATTCACCTGTTTATCTTCCAGTTTTTTTATGGGGAGCTTCAAACATCCCAGCATGGTATCCACATCAAAATCGGTCAGGAGAGTCCCCTGATACAAGAAGGCATTGCCTATTTCCGTGCCACCGGTACCTGAAATCTTGCGTCCATCCACTTCTATATCGTTAGCAGGACGGAATCTGGCTGTTACCCCCAACCTTTTAAGCCCGGCCACCACACTTTCACACATAAGCCGGTACATTTCCTCCAAATGTTTGGGAATGCCGGGAGTGTCCTTTAAGGCAAATATCTCCCATCCCAACTGCCCCTCATCCCAGTACAGGTTGCCCCCGCCGGTAATGCGCCGGTTTATTTCAATGTGATGTTCGCGGCAGTATTCCTCTTCCACCTCAAGTTCTACCGCCTGATGATAGCCTACCAGTACACAATGCGGGGAAAACTGGAGATAACGTACAGTGTTGGGTATCAACCCTGAGCTGCGCGCACTTAAAATTATTTTGTCCAGGGCCATATTATCCGCCGCCGGCAATGATCCCGTATCAAGCAAACGCCATGTTTCCCGCATACTATTACCCCATTTCCAATTCACACTTGGCTTGTTCCGCAATCCATTCAGCATATTCTTGGGCGGTCATTAGCAATCGAACCTCACCCGGGTCGTTTAACAGCAGCTTATACATCCATCCTTTTCCGTATGCATCCAGGTTTACCTGGCGCGGTTTTTTTTCAACCTCATAGTTGCTCTCCTCGATTACCCCGGTCAAAGGGGAGATTAAATTGCCCACCCATTTACCGGATTCAATGGAGCCCAGCTTCTCACCACACTGGATGGAATAACCCGGCTCAACCAGTTCAAGGTACAGTATATCTCCGGTATTTTTCTGGCCGTATTCGGTCATCCCGATAATGGCCAACTCCCCATCCAGCTTTACCCACCAATCGTTTTTATCGTAATAGAGGTCTTCGGGAACCGTTTGATTATTAATATCCATCTGTTTTCCCCCTAATCCCTGATCTTTTAAAACTACACGATACCTTGGTTTTAGACTGTTACTGCCCGGTCCCAGAAATTTGCCGAAGTAATCTCCGCCTCTGTCCCGTCCTTGCTTAGCACACAAGAAGTCTCCCGGGGGCTTGATATCCTTTCGGCAAGGTATATCCCTTCAGCGATTTTCACCTTGCGTTGGGCTGACCTGCGCCCCGGTATACGCAGCCACTCCGGTGAGGTAAGTCTATTTCCCACGCCCTCGGCGGTTTCCTTCAACTCCCTATCCACCCGGCAAGGGGTCAAATCCCCGATTTCCCGGGCAAAACCGTCTATAAGACCACTGGCCAAATCATAATAATCAACCGCTTGCTTACCCCAATCAGCCAGAGTGGTCATGTTTTCACGCATAGCCAGGTGGAGATGGCGGCGAAAGTTGTCATCAGGAACTCTCAATATCCGGCTCATGGTTAGAAAATCAAACTCCAATAAGAGGTTGCCTACATAGGCTACGCATCCTTCGATATCCCCACAGGCATTGCCGGAACATTTTCGTCCCTGGACGGCTAAATCGGCCGGCGGCTTCAATTCTACCGGTACGCCCATGCTTCGGCACAACGAAATCGCCGGCCTTAACAGTTTTTCGTAAAACTGCTGGCGCCTCAGAGGCAGCAGGGGATTGTCCCGTCTCAACACTAGTTGATAAAAAACCTGGTGTCGGTCAAGATAAACCACCCCGCCGCCGGTTTCGCGCCTTAATAACGGAATGCCCGCTTCCTGACAAAAGTACTGGTCTATTTCGTGTTCCAGGTCATCGTGCAGCCCCAGACATACATAAGGAGAGTCCGGATAACAGATTATTACTCCTTCCCGGTCGAGAAGTGCCAGAGCATGGTACAGGCTCTGCGACTCAATCCAGTTTACCGATCCCAGATTATATAGATCCACCAACGATAACCTCCTTAACTACATGGTTTCTTCCCTGCAAATGTCTCTAAAACACCTGATCGCCACTCTTAAATTCCAGGCCAGGATGCTGATCAAACCTCACCACACCAACCACCGCCTGGTCGCCGACGGCCTTTTTTACTTCGGCAGTGCCGATAATGCCAAAACCTCCACACAACTCGATAGCACCTACACCTTCAGCAACCAGTTCCTGGGCAGCTTTGACCGCCATGGCATAGTCTTTCACCCCCACGGCGATTAATTCCACTACCGGCGTCTCGACCACCGCCCGGTCTTTCTTGTAGTCGGCCTCCGGGGCCACAAAAATAAATCCCGCCTTTAAACTTGCCATTCCTACCAACTCCTTTTCAATTCATTATTATGCAATGGGTTTATCCCATGGCTTCCAGCAGCAATTGGCTTATATCCATAACCCTTACCGGCAGCTTGGCTTTTTGTACGGCTGTAATCAGCATCTGTTCGCATTGCTGGCATGCGGAAACAACGATAGTAGCGCCGGTGGCGGCTATTTCTTCAAGCCTGAGTTCGGTGATTTTCGCTGCAATCTGAGGATCAACACTCTGTAGATTACCGCCGCCGCCGCAGCATAGAGAAGCCGCTCTATTATGATTTAGTTCTACGAACTCTACTCCGGGAATGCTCTTTATTATCTCCCGAGGGGCATCATAAATTCCACTGTTTCTTCCCAAATCGCAGGGATCATGATAAGTAACTACTTCATCCAGTTCGTTTAATTCAATTCTGCCTTGCTTAATTAAACCGGCCAGATATTCGGTAGTGTGCATAACTTTGAGATCGTATCCCGCCAGGGCTTTCGCGCTGTCATGCTTCCAAACATGATAGCAGGAGGCGCAGCCGGTAATCAGGGTATGAATATCCAGTTCCTTGATCTTCAGGGCGTTGTGTTTAATAAACTCCTCGGAATCCTCAACAAATCCGGTGCTGATCAGCGGAAAACCGCAACACCATTCATCCCCGCCCATGGTAGTAAAATCCACTTCAGCTTCGGTCAGTATCTCAGCCACGGCCAGCGGAATCTGGGCCGCCTGGGGGAAGAAGGATGAAACACAGCCAACGAAATAGGCGACTTCGGCTCCGGCACGCGGCTCCAACTGTTCAGGCTCATCCAGATCCTGAGCCCATTCCAGCCGGTCATCGTTGTCAAAAGTGCTGATATTCTTATTAGCCAGCAAATTATCCCGGATAGCATCATAAGCTTTAGGCTCTTTACCCAGGGCGGCGATGCGCCGGCGCAGATCCAGCCACAGTCTTCGGGTATCAATGTCGGTTGAACACTCGTTGGCACAGGCGCCGCACAAAGTACATTGCGACAGGCGCTTAACAAACTCGTCAGGAATCTCACCCGCTTGCTTTTTAGCGAATAGCTCCCTGGCCATGCTTATTTTGCCTCGGGGCGCGGCTGATTCCCAGCCAACCACCCGGTAGACCGGACAATCACTACGGCAGTAACCGCAACGGGCACAAATCAAAGCCTCCTTTTCCAGAGTACTATACAGGCTTTTTGATTCTTTACTCATCGGTTACCACCCCTTTCCAAATATTTTTCTGACTGCGGCCAGAACATTCATACCCAGTGCGTAGTTAAACGGATTCAGCATCAGGGGGGGACGATAAACCTTGCCCGGATTCATTATTCCCTTACTGTCAACGGTCTGCTTTCTTTTTCTAAGTTCGTTTAACTTGGGAGGCTCATGAATACGTCCAACCATCGGTGAATTCCATAAACCCACGCCATAGGGATGACCCCCGTAGCGATGACCGATATCATGAATCTTCTTTACCAGACTCAGATTGATAATATATTTAATGGTTTGAGTTTCATCGGCATAGAAGGTAGTCATGACGGTTGCGTGTTCCGGGGTAACTACGTGTCCATAGGAGAACAGATTCAGATTGTACGCCCGGGCCATTTTATTAACATCGCCAAGGTAATGCGGCAGATTTATTATAGGCAGCCATATTTCCGCCCCCAGAACCGATGGGCCGCCTCTTTTCAACTTCATGGCTTTAAACTTTTCTTTCCACTCCAGTTCCGCAGTTTCCCCCGGAATAAGCTTGAGCGACCGATTGGCCCCCGCCATAGTTTCGATAATGACCTGGGCCTGCTGCAGTTCCTCGTCGGAACCTTCGTAGTCGACCCCAATTAGATAGCCGGTGTCCATATTGCCCGGTGAAATTCCCATAGCATGCATAGTTTTCAAACATTCCTGATCGGTAAAATGCATATTATATGGAACTATCCCGCCGTCAATAACCTCTTGCATGGTATCCAACATTTTTTCGGGGTCGGGCAATTGCAGCAAAAAGTGTTTCATATTATTTAGTTTGCGTACTTCCACTTCCAACTGGGTAACAACCCCCAGCGTTCCTTCCGAAGCTGCGTACCAGTCCAGGCCCGGGTTGGTTCCCTGCGAAAGCTTGAGAATATTTCCCTCGGGGGAAACCACCTCAATGGAGCGGACTTGGGAAAGCAGGCTGCCATATTTCATGCTGCCGATGCCATAACCCATCATGCAAAACCATCCCCCTATGGTGGCAGCGGGAGCACTGCTGGGAAATGATTTGGCAGCCAGGCCGTTGGGATTCAAGTACTCATCCAGTTCACTCCAGGTAGTGCCAGCCCTGACAGTGACGGTCATTGCCGCCTGGTCAACACTGACCACGCCTTTTATAAGGTTAAGATCCATTAAAATGCCATTGTCAACCGGCACCGAATCGAAATAAACCGTGGAGCCGCCAGCCCGGGGAGTTACCGAAATGTTTTGGGAAAAGGCCATTTTCATTATCTCGGCGACCTCTTCGGTATTGGCCGGCCGCACCACTATATCGGGCAAAGTTTTAACTAACGGATTGACCAGCATAGCCGGTACCGGCGCCAGATCACGGGCGTACAAGGACCTTTCAAATACTGTATCCGCAGCCCGCTCCCCATATTTATTAAGAATTGCTTGCACCATATCTTTATTCACGGGTCAGTCCCCCTCCATGGCCCTATTAGGCATGTTTGGCTATCTCTTCTTGCAAAAACTGAACAGCTTGATCACCCTTAAGCAGATTCGCCTCAATGTCAGCCATATTAGCCGGTTCCATAATCGCTATCCATCCCTGTCCGTAAGGATCGTCATTCAATGGCCGGGGAACTGCTGCCAGATCCTTATTGACGTCTACCACCTTGCCGCTCACTGGCACGGCCACTTTTCCGGCCCATTTACCAGACTGCATTGAGGCCAGGTTTTTGCCCGCCTCCAAATCCTTGCCGGCCCGGGGTACTCTGATAAAAGTGATTTCACCGGCCAACTGCTGCATAAAATCGGTTATACCTATTTTTATCTGATTGCCCTCCACTTTCACCCAGGCATGGTCGGTAGTGTAATATAGTTCATCGGGCATTTCATATTTGTCAATCTTAGCCACGTTGTAAGACCTCCTTGCTTAATTTTTTCGCACCCAGTTTGGAAAAAGTATGGGCCGCATGGTAGGAACTGCGCACCAAAGGCCCGGCCGTAACCTCCCCAAACCCCAGGCTGTACGCCGTCATCTCCAGCTTTGTAAAGTCATCCGGGTGCACATAGGAAACTATGGGATGATGAGTTGGGGAAGGACTCAGGTACTGACCCAGGGTTAAAATATCACAGTTCACCACCCGCAGATCGTTCATAACCTGAACTACTTCCTCCTTCGTCTCTCCTAGGCCGAGCATCAAACCTGACTTGGATAAAATACTTGCACCCGCTTCACTGACCCTTTGCAACAACTCCAGGGAGCGATAATATATAGCCTGGGGTCTGACCGCTGGATAGAGCCGGGGGACCGTTTCCATATTGTGATTGATAATATCCGGTTCAGCGTCCAGGACCTGTTGCAGGGCATCCCTGCTTCCCCGGAAATCGGGAATGAGCACCTCTATAGCGGCTTCCGGGACTTCCCTGCGGATAGCTCTGATAGTTGCGGCAAAATGTCCGGCCCCCCCATCTGCAAGATCATCTCTGGTAACTGAGGTTACCACCACATGCTTTAAGGCCAGCTGCCGGGCAGTTAATGCCAGCGCCTGCGGTTCATCCGGATCAACTGCAGCCGGATGGCCGTGTCCCACCGCACAAAAGCGGCAGTTTCTGGTACAGACATCTCCCAAGATCATGAAGGTGCAGGTTTTACTGGCAAAACACTCGCCGATATTGGGACAGTCCGCGCTTTCGCAAACTGAATGGAGATGTCCGGAATCCAGCAAGAGCTTCATCTTATCCAGGCTGTCGCGATCAGGCGCCTGCAGGGTTAACCAGTCAGGCCGGTTTATATTTAAGATCATGGTTGACCATCTCCTTAGCTTGCTTTAGATCTATGTCTTCCAGCGACAGGTCAAATACTTGACTGAACTCTTTGCGCATTTCCCGCCTTACCGAAATCATATCCACCTTATCGCCTAAGATCTTTTCCATGGAGGTTACCCCCCAGGTTGAGATTCCACATGGAATAATCAAGGAAAAATGATTAAGGTCAGGGCATACATTCAATGAAACTCCATGCATGGTTACCCATTGCTGCACTCCTATACCCTCGGCGGCTATCTTGGCGGATTCCACCCATACCCCGGGATACTTTTTTTTGCGCCCCGCATTTATACCGAAGGTTTTAAGGGTTCTTATCAGGATGTCTTCCATCCGGTGGGCATATAAATGAACATCCCGTCCATAAGCCTTGAGATCCAGTATAGGGTAACAAACCAGCTGTCCCGGCCCATGGTAGGTAATGTCGCCGCCCCGGTCGGTTTCATATAATCCGATCCCCTGACTCTCCAAGAACTCATTACTGACCAGAATATGATCGAAACCGCCATGTCTTCCCACGGTAAAACAGGGCTGATGTTCCAGGAAAATAACTATATCCGGTATTGTTCCGTTCCTGCGAGCCAGACTAAGCTCTTTCTGCAGTTCAAAAATCCTCCCGTACTCTTCAACTCCAAGTTCTAAACAGTATCCTTTCCTGGCCACATCATCGCCCCCTGTTCACCAATCTTAGTCTTCAAATGCGTCCAAAGCTTTCATTACAGTTGTTGACAGGTAGGCCATGGACGGAGATCCGCCAAAGGCAACCGCTACTCCGGCGGCTTCCAGTATTTCCTCCCGGGAGGCTCCTTCATCCAAAGCCTGTTTCACATGGAGATTCATGCAGTATTCACACCGGGTAAAAAGGGCAATCGCCAGGCCGATAAGCTCTTTGTACTTACGCTCCAATTCACCTTCAACATAAGCTGCTTGATCCATCTGCACAAATGCCGCATTTAGTTCGGGCGCTTCTTCGCCCACGGCTGCCAGACCGGAATAGAGTTCGCTTAATATTTCATTTGGATCTTTTGCCATTTCTTATTCCTCCTTAAAATACGAACTAAAATTAGCTGCAGATTAAATAAAGATTTTCTGAGGATTTTCAATTAATTTAATTAATACGGCCAGCCATTCAGCAGCCGGTGCGCCATCAATGATGCGATGGTCAAAAGATAACGAAAGTCCCATCATAGGCCGGGCCACAACCTCACCCTTAACCACAACTGGTTTTTCTATGGTCCTGCCTATTCCTAAAATAGCTGATTCAGGGGGATTAATGATGGGGGTAAACCAGTCTACCGAGCCATAACCTCCCAGATTGGTAATGGTAAAAGTGGCGCCGCTCATTTCATCGGGATCAAGCTTGTTCTTGCGGCCGCGCTTGGCTAAATCATTAATCTCGGCATTGACCTCGGCCAGTTTTTTGCCATTGGCATTGCGGATCACCGGTACTATAAGTCCGTCGGGAACCGCCACCGCCATCCCTATGTTTATATCCTGAAGGGTTTTAACTTCTTCACCGTCCAAAGTCATGTTAACGATAGGATTGATCTCTATGGCTCTTGCTACGGCTTTGGTCAGCAGGGCGGTAACGGAAATCTTGTCTTTATCTTTGGCACCCTCGTTAATGACTGCCCGCAGGGCCAGTATCCCGGACATATCAACGCTTACTTGGTGAGTTACCTTCGCATTGCCGGTCCAGCTGGCCAGCATATTCTCGCCGATGGCTTTTCTCATGCCTTCGTAAGGTGCAACCTTTAATGCGGGACGGTCGTCGGCAGAGCCCACCCCTTCTTCAATGGCTTTCTCAACGTCTTCACGGGTTATCCTGCCTTCGGGACCGGTTCCGTTAATACGGGTATAATCAACCCCGTTCTCCTCGGCCAGTTTCCGTGCAGCCGGAGATATTTTAACCCTAACGGCCGCCGGAGCCGCTGCTGCAGGTGCCGCGTCTGCCGAAGGCGCCGGACCGGCTGCCAGAACAGCGGAAATGTCCTCGCCCGCTGCGCCGATTACGCCCATCAATCCGCCTACTGGCAGCTTGGTTCCTTTCTCGGAGATAATCTTCAATAAGATTCCGTCTGCCGGAGACTCGACCTTATTGGTAATTTTGTCGGTCATTACTTCGACCAAAGCTTCCCCTTTTTTTACACTGTCGCCTTCATTTTTTAGCCATTTGCCCAGAATTCCGGTCTTCATGGACAAACCTAGTTTGGGCATTATAATTGCTGTTGCCATTTAGTTTTCCTCCTTTAGCCAGCAGAGATTTTTCAGTGCTTGTTCTCCTTGCGAATAACCCTTGTCCACCGCTTGCCGTAGGGCAAGCCGGGCATCTACCACCCGGGGTCCGTCAAAGGTGAGTTTGATTGAAACTTCCTCGCCTTCCCCCACCTCGACTTCTCTTTCACCATCAAGGGCTATCACAAATGGGCCGTTTTTTATTCTTACCTCTTCTCCAATCTCCAAGATCCTAAAACCGGAGACAGCAACAGGCCTGATTAGACCAGGAGCAATCGGTACTATGACGCTGGTTTGGTCAGGGCCTATATCGATAACCATACCCTTTTCTTCGCTTATGCTAATCGGCTGCAGATTGCCGGTGATGGAAGATATCCCAATATTATCGGGTTCTCCTCGGGTTACCACAACTTGCCGGATTCGCTCCTCATCCCAAATAGCACGCGACCCAATAAAAATATCCTTAAGCACTACTGCATCTATAAGAGCGATATCAATAGGTACTCTGTTTTTCAAGATCACCAGTTTTTTAGTCGGGTGTATGGCCGGGAAATCAGCCAAACCGCAGGCCACTACCCCTGCAGCTAAACCTGCTATAGTACCCTCCAGCATTTGCGGAAAAACATTGTTGGTTCCTGTGGAGATCGGAACCAGAGGAATATCCCCGCAATTCTTTGCCACCATGCGATTGGTTCCATCTCCACCCAGGGTGATTATGCATTTAATTCCAGCCTGATTCATCTGCATGGCAGCGTTGGCTGAATCCACTTGGGTTGCGGTCATTTCCATATCAGCTTCAACTATATCCATTGGCAGTTGGTGACTTTTCGATAATCCGTCCACCGCCCGGGGAACAATGCCGTAATAATCAGGCATATACATTACCCGTTCCACTCCTGTGGCAGCCAATGCCAGCAGGCAGCGTTTGACGATATTGATTTTTTCCTGGTTGTCAAAGCAAATACCATAAGCCACCAGGCGGCGGATATCTTTGCCACTGGCCGGATTAGCGATGATTCCCACTGAAGCCATGCCGCTTCCTCCCTCCGGGAAAATAATTTGTTAGGGTGGATTAATCCTTGTCCACCCTAAACTTATACTTAGAACAGGGCCTCAACAGCTTTAATAATCTTTTCCTCACCGGGGATGAAAGCTCCCTCCAGGATAGGATTGAAGGGAATAGGCACATCTGGAGGCGTTACTCTTATAATAGGTGCATCCAGATAGTCAAAGCCTTCTTCACATACCAGAGCAGCAATTTCACCACCGAAACCGCTGGTTTTGACTTCTTCATGAACGATAAGCAGCTTGCCGGTCTTGGCAACGGATTTTAAAATCGCATCTTTATCGAGGGGTACCAAGGTACGGGGATCAAGAACTTCGGCATTAATACCTTTAGCAGCCAGTTCTTCGGTTGCAGCCAAAGCTTTGTGCAGCATCCATGACCATGCTACAATAGTTATGTCGGAGCCTTCACGTTTGATATCCGCTTTGCCCAGCGGAACAACGTATTCGCCTTCCGGCACATCTCCGGGCACGGGCAGCAGTTGTTTATGCTCAATGTACATTACCGGATTATCATCCCGGATAGCAGCGATCATCAAGCCTTTGGCATCGGCTGGAGTGGCTGGCATTACGGTCTTAACCCCGGGTATATGAGTGAACCAGGATTCTACACACTGGGAGTGCTGGGCTGCTGCCCCCATCCCGGCTCCGCACGGAGTTCTTACTACCATGGGGACTTTGGCCTTGCCGCCAAACATATATCTCATCTTGGCTGCCTGATTGAAAAGTTCGTCCATACAGCAACCCATAAAGTCAACAAACATAATTTCCGCAATCGGTCTTAGACCTGCTGCAGCAGCCCCTACTGCCGAACCGACAATAACTGCCTCACTAATGGGAGTGTTCATAATCCGTTTAGGTCCGAATTCATCATATAATCCTGCGGTTACCCCAAAGCAGCCTCCAAACTGGGCAACATCTTCACCCTGCAAATAAACGTTAGGGTCTCTTTGCATTTCTATCCGCATACCATCCCTAATGGCTTCCGCATAAGTCATTTGTTTCATTATTCTTCACCCTTCCTTAATTAGTCTGCATAAACGTCGGTAAGAAGTTCTTTCGGATCAGGTTGTGGGCTTTCTTCGGCGAATTTTACCGCTGCTTCGATTTCGGCCTCGGCCTCAGCCTTAATATCATCCAGTTCGGCCTGAGTGGCATATTTCAGTTTGAGCATATTCTTCTCCAATCTTGGAATCGGGTCTTTCGTCAGCCATTCTTCCTGGTCCTTCGGATCTTTATAGGTCGCCGGATCACCCTCGAAATGGCCCCGCCACCTCCAGCTTTTGCATTCGACCAAGGTCGGCCCGTCGCCTTTCCTGGCCCGGTCAATTGCTGCGCTGGCAGCTTCAAATACTGCTATAACGTCATTACCGTCTACAGACACCCCCGGGATACCATAAGCGCTGGCCCGGTCTGAAATATCGGTAATATTCTGATGGGTTTCCTGAGCATTGGAAATAGCCCAGCCATTATTCTCACAAAGGAAAACAATCGGCAGCTTCCAGATTGAAGCCATATTCAATGATTCATGGAAGGTGGCGCGGTCCGATGCGCCATCACCGAAAAAGGCAACCGCTACCGCGTCGGTTCCTTTATATTTACAAGCAAATGCCGCACCGGTAGCAATTGGCATACCGGCTCCCACAATGCCGTTGGCTCCCAATATTCCAAGATCTACGTCTGCTATGTGCATTGACCCGCCTTTGCCCTTGCAATATCCGGTAGTCCGTCCGAACAATTCGGCCATCATTAGCTTTATATCCCCGCCTTTGGCAATCAGATGACCATGTCCCCGGTGGGTGCTGGCAATGAAATCCTTCTTTTCCAGGTTGGCGCATACGCCCGTGGCGATGGCTTCCTCACCAAGATACAGGTGAACAAAGCCAGGTATTTGGCCGGCAGCAAATAATTCAACCGCCTTAGACTCGAAAGCTCTTATAGTAACCATTTTCTTGTACATGTCTAGCAACTGCTCTTTTTTGAGATTCATTTAAGTTCCCTCCTTATTGTTAATTAGGGTGATTTGCCGTTGGTCAGTCATAATTCCTAAACATATAGGTAAAAATCATTAATGATTAGGAGTGTCCGCCTCCTTTCTCCTTTTCTTCAACATGATTTCGAAGTCTGGTTATCCGAACCGCTGCTATGGGGTTTTGGGATGCTGCAAATCCGTGTCGACAAAAACCGTCAGCGCTGCCACCGCAACCACAATAGTATCTCCTTCGCCCAGGGCCGGTAAATCCAACCCTCGTACTGACAATCCTCCTTGAACGGTTTCCAGCTGGGTAGAACCAAAAGGTACGGACTTCAAAACTTCATCATGATTTAATTTTTCCGGATAAGGACAGGCTATTTTTACATAGATATGCATTTCATTGGGATCCTTAATTCCCACAATATCGAATAAACCAGCCAGACAACTGTGCGACACGGCATCCTTAATGGCTTTCTGTGCCGCTTTAGTTACATCTCCGCCGTGGAGGTCGGCTCCGGTTCCGATTTCTACAATAAAGCGTTTCAGGCTCAAACTTTCACCCTCCCTTCTCCAAGAATAGTAACGCCTTCACCTGCGATTGTCAACCAAAAAGTGAACCACTGTGCTGATTAAAAACTGAGCCACTTTTGCTCATCTAAAAGTGAGCCACCTTGCTCAGTAAGGGATCCCAGTAGATTAATTGCATACGCCGGTTAACCG
>Ga0334884_1001585_pt1 | contig 32881 bp, 20 predicted proteins | sample GraSluR1_MG_7_FD_207215 | JGI IMG/M metagenome (GOLD analysis project Ga0334884, IMG submission 207215) | Sludge microbial communities from methane-producing bioreactor in Wageningen University, Netherlands - Granular Sludge_12_05 R1 | ecosystem: Engineered > Bioreactor > Anaerobic >... | reverse complement strand
AGTAAGGGAGAGGGGGGTTGGGGGGGTGAGGTGACTTGAGTCGGCGCCCGCCCAGAACCTGCATAATCTGAGTTCCAAGACCGCAAGGTAGGCCACCGTCTCCTCGCCGATAGCCCCGACCCCGATCGAGAGTCCACCGTGCCCGCGGTCTTCCAAGACCGCAAGGTAGGCCGCTCACACCTCGCCGATACGACCGGCGAGACGGGAGGAAGGGGAGAGAACGGTCCTGCCAGGCGGGAGCGATCGTTCCGGGCGCGACTGGGGCGAGATGTGGGTCCAGTGCGTCCATGCATCATGTGAGTTTCGAGCCCGAATCCGTGGCGCTCGCCGTCTGCCGTCGTCCCGCCCTGCCGGATCGGGCCTTGTGGCCCGTCTCGGTGAGCCTCATCCCCGGCTCTGCACCACCTGCAGCTCCGTTTCCCGGTCCACATCCACGCACACGAAGACCTTCTCGCCCTCCTGCCGCCACTGCCCCCTGCCGAGACGGCCCGACCTCGTGGTCCTCTTCAGACGCTGCTCGGCCACCGCGACCGTCTTCACCGCCCGATCGGCGTGGAAGCTGAAGGTGAACCCCGGGCAGCTAAAGGGGCTCTGCAGGAGGACCTTCGCGCCCTCCTCCGTCGCCACGGAGCAGGTCCGGCAGGCGCGGGCCGTGGCGTAGTAGCGGGCGATGTCGCTGCACCTCATCCACTGTACGCGGGTGCCGTAGTGCTTCTTCAGGCGCGGCAACACCCCCGCCAGCACCTGCAGCCCCGTCTTTCGCCCCTCGTCCATCAGCGACCACCAGTGGTTGTACATCACGATGGTGCTGCCGCTTTCGATCATCCGCGGGAGCACGCCGCCCTGCCCGTCTGCCGTGATGTGCTCGTCGATGATGGCCGCCACGTCCTTGCCAAACCGCGCCGTCAGCCCCATGTCACTGACGGCGCCGGCTCCGCCGACACTCACCACCGCCTCGCCCGCCTCGGCGTCCAGGAGCATCAGCCGCGGCTCGTGGTAGTCGTACCGCTCGCAGTGCAAAAAGTACCACGTCAGCGCCGGCCCGCCCGTGGCCTTCATCGCCGCATGGATGGCGCGCACGTAGTTGCCCTCGTTGCGGATGCCGAAGTCGCAGGGCGAGGTCACGCCGTTGGCCGGGAGGCCGATGCTTTGCAGCGCCTGCAATGCACGGGCGATGTACCCGGTCAGCGTCTCGACGCTCTGCGTCTGCGACCACTCATGCTCCGGCTCCGCGACGCCCAGCGGCAGGTCTGTGGCCGGGTCGATGACCGGGCCATGCGAGATGATCTCCGGGGTGATGTCGAACCGCGGCAGGATGCGCTCCTGCACCACGGAGACGAACTCGCGCAGTTGTCGCCGCCGCACCGGCGACTTGAGCCTATCCACCATCCCGTACTCGGCGTGGTAGGGCAGCACGGTGAACTTGCCGTGCACGCCGTAGCGCTCGCAGAGGGCCAGGAAGTCGTCGCAGAAGGTCCACCAGTCCACGCCCTCGCCGGCGGCCCGCTTCTGGGCCACCGCCTCGGGAGACAGCCGGTCGGCGTAGATGGGGGCGCTGTCATCGACGATCAGCGATATCGGGCACAGCAGGTTGGGCGGCTCGGGGCGGAAGTGAGTCGGCATGGGTCTCTCCTATCCTGCACGCCTGCCGGTTCGCCGCCCCCGGAGACGATCCTCCCCCCCGGACGTGCCGGGGCGACGGACGATCGGCTCGCCCATCCGCCCGGCCTGGACGACCCCTGTCGGTTGGGGTATCCTCTTTGTCGTCACCCGGCGCCCCGACCCGGGGCCGGGGGACGGAGCGCAGACTGCCCTCGGAGGTCTCCCACCATGCACGGGGCCGCGCGGTGGTGCGCGATCGTCATCTGCCTGAGCAGCGGAGCCCCGGCGGTCCACTGCCGAGCCACCGGCGTCGCCTCCGGCCGCCCGGCACGAGTGCCGGAGTGCAAAGCCCTCGTGCTCGGTCGAGAGGGCGGCGAGCTGCGCTCGGCCGCCTCCCCGCGGGCGCCCCGCGTGGTCATCGGCCCCGGAGCCCTCGAGCGCCGCGTGGCCGTGAGGCTCGAGGTCCTCGAGCAAAGTCCCGTTACCCCCCCAAACCCGGACGTCCAGGTCACCGGGCCCGTCCTGCGGCTGACCCTGCCCACGGCCTCATTCGCCGGGCCCGTGCCACTTCAGCTCCTGGCCCCCGACGGCCTCCGGGCAGGCGGTACCGCCCTTCTGGGTTACGAGCGCGACGGGGTGTGGGTCGTGGACGAGGCCACGCCCACCCGCGACGGCCTTCACGCCGTGGTGCCTCTGCTGGATACCTCCGGCCGTCGGCCCGGGCCCAAAGACGGCGTCACGGTGGTACACTGCGCCTCTCTGAGCCTTGAGGCCAAGACCGCTGAGGGCGATCCGGCCATCGAGACCTACAGGCTGCAGGTTGGTGGCTGGGCCGCGCACAGCGGGCTTTGGAAGCAGAGCGCCGAGCAGCGCGTGGCCCTGATGGTCCACGGCTTCCTCGGCGGCAGCCGCGGCGACCTGTTTGCCCTGGGCCGGGAGCTTCTCCAGCAGCCGGGCTACCGCTATGACTCGGTATACGCAGTGGAGTGGCACGAAGGCCATGGGATCGAGAAGATCGGGGCGAGGTTGGCGCAGATCATCCGGGAGAAAGTGCCGGTGGGGCAGATCGACATCTTCGCCCACAGCATGGGGGGCCTCGTCGCCCGCGCCGCCATTGAGCTTTGCGACGCGGCCTCGAAGGTCAACCTGCTGGTCACCATGGGCACGCCCCACCTGGGGCACAGCCGGGCCGGCGTGCTCAGCACCCTGGTCATGCGCTCCCCCTCCTGGGCCGCGGAGCTTGCCGACCTCGAGAGGGGCTCGGGGTTCCTTGCCAAACTCAGCCGACCCAGCGCCACCCCCTGTGCCTACCGCCTGCTGGCCGGCGACACTCCCACCAGCCCTCGCCCCTATTGGGCCCTTCCGTTCTCGGTGCTGATGGCGGGAGCCAATGACGGCATGGTCGAGACCAGGAGTGCGGCCGCCGACCTCACCGGCGAATGCGCCTCGTACGCGGTCAAGGTCCGCCGCCTGAACCACGCGGGTATCCGCAGCGACGCGGCCGCGCTCGACGACATCCGGCGATGGCTGCTGGACCTCTACGGGGGTGACAGGAACGGCCCCGATGGCTCGCCATTGGTGCTCGTACCGGCAGGGGAGTTCCGGATGGGGGCCGATGACGAGCTCGATGACCTCAGCGGCCACTGGGAGAGCAGCCGCCCGGCGCATCCGGTGCGCATCACGCGGGACTTCTGGATCGGCAAGTGCGAGGTGACCTGCGCGCAGTTCGCCGCGTTCCTCACCGCCTACGGCTCGGACACCGACGCCGACGGCAACCGGCTGCTGTGCATGGAGGACGAGGGCTGCCGCATCGATCGGGTCGAGGGAGTCTACCGCGCTCAGCCGGGCTGGGAGCAATGCCCCGTGGCCGGCGTCACCTGGTACGGGGCCGAGGCCTACTGCGCGCACTACGGCCTGTCCTTGCCCACGGAAGCGGAGTGGGAGTACGCGGCCAGAGGGCCCCAGAGCCGGGACTATCCCTGGGGGAGTGGCTGGGACGCGGCCAGGATCGCCGCCTCCGGCGCACTCCCGGTGGGAAGCCTCCCCGAGGGCGCCGGTTGGTGTGGCGCGCTGGACATGACCGGCGGGGTGTGGGAGTGGTGCCGCGACTGGTTCGCGGCGGACTACTACGCCGCATCGCCCCTAGAGGATCCCACGGGGCCGGGGAGCGGTTCGCTGTCGGTGCTCCGCGGGGGCAGCGGGAGCCTCACCGGCCGCAGCGCGTACCGCTATCCGTGCGGCCGAGAGCAGGCAATCAACAGCGGCTTCCGTCCCCTACTGCGGGGAGAGGGGTAGGGCGGCTGACGACCGGGAAGGGCGAAGCTACGACATCGTCTTGCCGGAGCGTCCACGCCGACCGACGGTACGGTCCCGCCGTCGGTCGTAGCCCTCTGCTGAGCGTCGTCCGGCGAAGGAGAAAGACAGCGGGCCCACGGCCCGCAGGGAGCGGCGACGGTGCCGGAGGCTGAGTAGTCTCGCTGGAGAGAGTCGTCTCCGTGCGGCGCGTGACCTGTCACGCGTTGCACGGCGGCCTCCGTCCGGAGACACTTCGGCCGCGGCGCGGGAAACCGAGCAGGTAGCCCAAAAGACGGGGTCTGGGGCCCGTGGCCCCCAAACGATCCGCAGGACCGTCGGGGTGCGGGGCCGAGCCCCGCGACGTTGTCCGTTTGCCGTACGGTGCACAGTCGTCCGCCGTCAGCGTTGCCTTCGCTTTCCGCCTCCCGCTACTCCCCCACATTCCCCTCCGCCGTGCACGCTTCGATGAGCCCCTCATGGCTCTCGCCCAGCAGCGCCGTGCAGCCGGTGGCGATGTTGTCCCGCAGCACGCTGGGGCAGATGCGCCCGATGGCGTCGGGGAACAGCGAGAACGCCACCGCTCCCTCCTCGTCGAAGCCCGAGAGCTGATTACCGATGATCTGGAAGGTCCCGTGCACCTCGACGGCCGCCTTCACCCCCGCGGTGTCGCCGCGCGCGATCGTGTTGCGGGAGAAGATCGAGGTGGCGCTGCCGTAGCTATCGAGGATCACCGGGCGCAGGCAGCCGGTGATGGTGTTGCTGTGCAGATTCCAGTTCGCCTCCGGGGGGAAGACCTCGAAGCGGTCGCCTACCTGTGCCGAGTGGGGCCCCGTCAGCTCGAGAGCAAAGGTCTCGGGGTCGGAAGAGGCGATCGTCGCGACGGTGCCCTGCTGGGCGCCGCTGAGCCAGGCGAGACACCAGCCGCGGTACAGGTGGCTGTCGGCCCGCAATGCCGGGAGGTTCCCCACCTCGGGGCGGAAGGTGCTCGGGCCGATGGCCTCCCTGACCCGCGATTGCACCCGGCCGGTCTCGATCCCCTGCCCGCAGTTGCGGATCAGGTTGCCGTGCACGGTGACGTTCTGCGCCGGCTCGCGAAGGCGGATGCCCGTGACCACCGGGTCGCAGGCGCCGCGCACGTAGATCTGATTGTCCCCGATGAGCGTGTCCGAGGCGGTGACGAAGACGGCGTGGCGAGCCCTGGATTCCTCGGCCACGGAGGTCATGTCGAAGATATTGCCGGTAATGGTCGTATTGGAGGAGGGATAGTGGGTCTCATCCGCCCGGCTCAGGGCCTCCACCGCCGAGGAGCCGAAGTTGACGAACAGGTTGTTGCGGACGAGCACCTGGGTGGCCCCACTGCAGGTGCGGATGGCGCAGCCGCCGTAGGGCGTGAGGCTCTCAAAGACATTGTCGGCGATGATGTGCTGTCCCGCTCCCAGCACCGGGTAGGTGGAGTCCCGATTGGCTTCGCCCAGATTCCCCATGGCGACAGTCCCGGCATTGCGCACGTAGTTGCCGATGAAACGGACGAAGCGCGAGGCCCCCTCCCAGGCGCAGCCGCCCACGTCCACGATGCGGCACTGCAGGACGCTCGTATTCTCCGGGCCGCAGGTGACGTCATTGAAGGCATTGCGCCCTAAGTCGGTGGCGGTGCAGCGCAGGTACGTGATGCCGGTGGAGTTGGTGGTGCCGGGCGCGGTTAGACCCCGGCTCTTGCAGGCGGCGACGAAGCACTCCGAAGCCATGCGCGTGCCGTGGCAGTTCTCAACCAGCGCGCGTTCGGTCCCGCTGATCGTGGTCGCATTGCAGTTCTTGGCCGCAAAGCCCCAGAAGTAGCTGGAGCCCCGGGTGGGGATGTGCCCGCACTGGTCGCGGGCCTCGAAGCCCGAATGGCCGCTGAAGGTCAGGTTCCGCAGCGTGATCTCGCTGCCGTTGACGCTGGTTAGGCAGGCGCCCTCGCCGTCGCTGATGTCGATGGTGGTGTGCACGGGGTTGGCGCCCTGGATGGTGAGACCCTGTGGATTGGCCACGCGCAGGCCCCTGGAGAGCCGGTAGCGTCCGGGGGGGATGAGGACATTGCAGCGGCTCTTGAGTGCGAGGTCGATGGTGGCCTGCAAAGCCGCGTCGTCGCAGTGTTTCACCACCGCATCCGGCGCCGATCGCGTCGGGGCATCCTTGAGGGTCAGCACATTGCCCTCGATCTTCTCGATGGTGGTCATGAGCTGGCCGCGGGCGGCGAAGACCACGGTGTACCCCTGCTCCCACTCGAACTCATTGAACCGCACCTCGATGCCGTCGCGCAAAGGCTGCCAATCGCCGCTGATCTCGGTCTCGGGGCTCCAGGTGCGGCAGATGTCTTCCGACCAGCGGAAGCTGTTGGTGCCCTGGGCCACGTCGAGCACGAGGATGAGCCAGTCGCCCTGATCCCCGTTGTAGCCGCGGATCTCCGCCCTGTCCTGTAGCGGAGCCTCCCAGGCAACCTTCCCCCGCGGGCCCCACAGCGTCCGCTTGGTGATGCGCGGATTGCAGCGCGAGATCATCACGCCCTCGCCCTCGCGGAAGTCGCCGGGATCGGCGACGGTGATCTGCTTGGAGTCGGCGGTGGTGGCTGCCGTGGTCTCGTAGTCCGAGCCGGAGGCGCCGAAGTCTCGGGCATTGAGCCAACTCCCCGGCACGGGAGGAACGGTCTGTGCCGGGAGAGGCGCGGCGAGAGCCGCGAGCAGCGCGAGGAGGCACAGTGGGTAGCTCATGGCGAGTAGGGCCCTTTCGTGGTTATTGGGGGCGGCGAGGCCAGGCGGCCGTTCACCTCTCGGAGGCCCTTCGGGCCTCTTGCGGGAGAGGTCGGCAGATCGGTCCGCAGAGCGGGACGATCTGACGGGTGAGGGGGCGCCTGGGGCGAACCGCCGCCGCATCGAGGCGCCCTCCGCGGCAGCAACGCCTCACCCCCCCCTCCTTCACCCTACCCCCGCCCCCTGCCGTACGCATCCGCCGCCTTCAGCGCCGCCACCACGTCCTCCGCCACAATCGGCCGGGGCTCGTTGTGAATCGTCTCCCCCTCCGCGCAGGCGGCCTCGGAGACCTTCTCAAGATCGGCGTCGGACACCTCCCCCAGGCCGATCCCGCCCAGCGTCGTCGGCAGCCCCACCGACTCGCAAAAGCCATACACCTCGCCGATCAGCTCCCGGCTCTTGTCGGTGAGAAACAGCGACGCGAGCGTCCCGATAGCGACCTTCTCCCCGTGCAGGTAGGCGTGGGTGGGCTCCAGGGTCGTGAAGCCATTGTGGATGGCGTGGGCGGCGGCCAGGCCTCCACTTTCGAACCCGAGACCGGAAAGCAGCGTACTGGCCTCGATGATGTGCTCCACCGCCGGGGTCACTGCGCCGGCTGCGGCGGCGCGACGGGCCAACGCCCCATACTGAAGGAGCGTGTCGTAGCACAGGCGCGCCAGGGCGAAGGCGGCGCTGGGCCCCGTCCTGCCGCTCATGTTGCAGGCGCACGACTGCCGACATGCCTCGGCCTCGAACCACGTGGCCAGAGCATCGCCCATCCCGGCGACCAGGTACCGAAGCGGCGCGCGGACGGCGATCTCGCTGTCCACGAGCACGAGGCCGGGGTTGGCCCGCAGGAACTGGTAACGCTTGAACACACCGGTCTCCGTGTAGATGACCGAGAGCCCGCTGGTGGGGGCGTCGGTGGAGGCCGTTGTCGGCACCGAGGCCGCCGGCACGCCCACCTTCCAGGCGGCGGCCTTGGCGGTGTCCAGCGTCTTGCCGCCCCCGAGCCCCGCGATGCTGCTCGCCCCGAACGAGCGCGCCGCCTCGGCCACCCGCTGGATCTCCTCGTCCGAACACTCCCGCCCGAAGCGCTCGATCTTGACCTCCACGGCCGCCTCGATGTCGGGGAGGTACTCGGGCAGGACGTTGTCCAGGATGGAGGGCGCCACGACCAGCAATGCCCTGGGCCCAAACCGCGCCAGCTCCTGCCCCAACACGGCCATGGCCCGCGGGCCCTGGATGTAGCGACCGGGGAACACGCCGGTGGTGATCATGACGGTGCCTTTCGTGGAGATGAAGGGATGGGCGAGCTTCCTGATGCTTGGAGCAGGTTCCGGGGCCGAGATCCAGCCGTTCGCAGGCGTCCCGCAGGGCGGGATCGGGCCTTCCACTCACATTATGCATGAACGCACTGGGGTCACATTTCGCCATTCCCGCGTCCGGAACGGTCGAAGTACTGCCGTTCTCCCCCCTCCTCCCGTTTCCGCCGGCCGTTTGGCGGAGTACAAGCGGCTCGAAGAGACGCCGAGAGGGGGGCTGGGGGGGTGAGGCGACGTGAATCGGCGCCTGTCAGTAACCTGCATGATCTGAGTTTCCAGCCCGACTTGTCGATCTCGCTCTGCGGGATCGCCGCCTGGTCGTGGCACCGGCCCGAGGCGAACCTCCACGACGTGCTCGCCGATCCTCGGGCAGGTGCTCACCTTGTCATAGGGATAGGGCACGCGGCTCAGACGCAAGCACGGTTGTGCTACTTGCCGCTCCCCGCCACCTCAGGTATACGTGAAGTACGCCGTCGCCCGGCACTCGTAGTTGGCCGTCACGCGGACCCAGTGGGCGCTGAACCCGTCCGGGAACTCGTGGTGCACGTATCCTCGCGCGGGCACGGTGATGTTGTCGTAGGTCCGCCAGGCTCCGTTGCCGAGGAAGTCCACCTCTACTGCGAAAGAGATAGCGCACGACGCATCGTGGGTCAAGTGCAGGCACTTCTTGTCAAACCCCGTCATGAGGTACGGGTCCGAGGGCCGGCCGCCCCGCACGGCTTCCTCCCACCACGGACCGCCCCACCCCGAGGGCTTGCCGAACTGCCACAGGTCATCGGTCTTCCCGAACCAAAGACCAGACTGCGGCTCGGCGCACTGCAGATTCCCGCCGCTCTCGTAGCTGGCATTGTCCGCGCCCATGCAAAGCAGCCCGCGCCAGGAGCAGAAGTCCCCCAGCACCCACAGGTGGGTGGAGATCGGTTTGATCCCCCAGATGCTACCGCCGTACGCCCACGGCGACATCTGGTAGAACATGCCGTGGCAGTCCATGAGCAGCCGCTCGTGCTCGGTGGCCCGGATCCGCGGCCACTCGGTGGCCCACTTGTGGTCCCACAGGTGCGAGGCCTTCGGCAGCCGATAGGTTCGCCAGGTCTTGTCGGCACCGGTGAACACCTTCAGGATCGCCGAGGCCCGGTCCCAGCCGGTGGCGAAGATGGTGTGACCGAAGCTCCCCAGGCCACTCACGGTGCTGAACGGCTTGCGCTCCAGGACGGTCCAGTTCTCCCCGTCGAACTCCGCCAGCGTCCCTTCCGCCTGTTTGCCGAGGAAGTCCGCCTCGGCATAGTCGTTATTGACCACCACCAGCCGCCCGCAGGAGGTGTAGCAGTCCTTGAAATGGCACTTCAGAGGCTCGGCCGTGCCCAGCTCCCGGGTCAGGTCGCACAGGTGCGTGACCTGCAGGCTGTGCACGTCCATCTCGAACAGCTCACCCTCCATCCCCAGCATGTAGACCCTGTTCTGCGGATCGGTGAGGTGCTCGGCGCTGCCCCCGAGACGCACCTGCTTGAACTCCTCGACGGTCCGCACGTTGTGCTCCCGGTCCACCACGTGGGGGCCGATGATGAGCTGGTTGGAGGGGTGGTGCACCATGCGGTTGGCGTAGGTGCCATCGACGCCGTCCGGGTGCCGCAGCATCGTGAAGTCCTCGTCGATGATGCGCAGGCCCGAACCGGTCCCGGAGGAGCTCAGGTGGGATACGTAGTTTTGCACATACAGCTTCCCCTGCCAGGGCATGAGGCAGCCCACGCCGAGCTCACTCCGCGGTGGACCGAGGTCGGCGATCTGCGCGAGCGAGGGCACGACGCCGCTGAACTGGACCGGTCCGGCCTTCGGCTCATCCATCGATCATCACTTCCCTCTATGGCGGGCCGCCATGGGGCCCGCCTCGGACGCCGTAGGTATGTTAGCGGTCTTGGACGATGGGACCCACGTCCCCGATCTCGAGTGGCGGGCCGTCTCTCCTCGCCCTCAGTCACTATCGGGAGACGAGTAGACCCTTTCGACGTGACCGTCCCCGCGACCTACCGGACGCCGCGGGTCGCCGCTGAGCGGGACCCGCATCGGCGTTGCCGTCGCCGTCCCTCCGAGCGCCGTCTCACCAATGTCGGCGTGAGGCCCCGGTGGCACGAGAACAACGGGGTCTGGGGCCCGTGGCCCCAGCGGGGTGCAGGGGCGGAGCCCCGCGACGTTGTTTGTTCGGCGTGCCTCGGGGCCGTGCCTCGGCGGCCGTGATCGGCCATCCCCATTCGGCATCCCCCAAGGTCCTTCCCCTCCCCACGTCGAAACACGCCACGCGCGTGGCCCTCCTATACCAACCGGCCGCGCGCGAAAGGTGAGACTATGTCTAGCGAGCTGTGTAACAGCGCCGAGGAAGCCCGTGAGTACGTGAAGACCGTTCCGCCCCCTCAGGGCGAGTCCATGGTGGGAGTGCCCTTCGAGGCCCGCGACCTCGTGCGCGTCGGGTTTGTCGGTGTCGGTGGCCGCGGCTTTGGCCAGCTTAACGAGGTCCTCGCCGTCGAGGGCGTGCAGGTAACCGCCATCAGCGATGCCTCCGGCGAGGCCATCGCCCGCGCCGGTAAGGCCGTGGAGGACAAGGGGCAGCCCGCTCCGGCCCTCGAGCCCGACTGGCAGAGGCTGTGCGACCGCGAGGATGTGGACATCGTCTACGTCTGCACCTCCTGGGACAGCCACGTGCCCATCGCGGTGCAGGCCATGGAGTGCGGCAAGCACGCGGCCATCGAGGTGCCCGCCGCCGTGACCCTCGCCGAGTGCTGGCAGATGGTGGACACCTCCGAGCGCACCCGCAGGCACTGCATGATCCTGGAGAACTGCTGCTACGAGTACGCCGAGATGCTCGTGCTGAACATGATCCGCGAGGGCCTGTTCGGCACGCTGACCCACGGCGAGGCCGCCTACATCCACGACCTGCGCGACTGCCTGCTGTCCGACCACGGTGAGGGGCTCTGGCGCCGCTTCCCCCACATCGACCGCAATGGCAACCACTATCCGACCCATGGCCTCGGCCCTGTGGCCTGGTACATGAACATCAACCGCGGTGACCGCTTCACCCGCCTGGTCTCGATGAGCAGCCAGCCGGCAGCACTGGCCGAGAGGCGCGACGCCACGCTGCCGGAGGATAGCCCCAAGCGGGCCGAGGTCTACAAGTGTGGCGACATGAACCTGTCGCTGATCCAGACCGAGCTGGGGCGCACAGTGGTGTTGCAGCATGACGTCGTCACCCCGCGCCCGTACAGCCGCATCAATCTCATCCAGGGCTCCAAGGGTGCCTTCGTCGACTACCCGGCTCGGTTCTTCTTCGACGATGCCCCCGGCCACGACTGGGAGCCCATCGACCGCTTCAAGGAGCAGTACGAGCATCCATTGTGGCGCGAGCAGGGGGAGTTGGCGCGCAAGCTCGGCGGCCATGGGGGCATGGACTTCATCATGAACTACCGGCTCCTGCAGCTCTACCGCCAGGGGCGGGTGCCGGACATCGACGTGTACGACGCCGCGGCCTGGTCGGCGCCCGGAGCGCTGTCGGAGATCTCGGTGGCCTGGGACAACATGCCCGTGGAGTTCCCGGACTTCACCCGCGGCAATTGGCAGCAGCCGGACACCCGGGCGGTGCGGTGACGGTGAGGTATGAGACGAGCAGTGATCGCGAGCCCGGGGCCGGGCGGTGAGCCCCGCCGGCCCCGGCACCGCCGCGATAGCCCTAACCGTCAGGTGATTGGGATGACTCTTCGGCCAATGCTGTGGCCTGCCGCCGGTCTGTGGCTGCTCAGCGCAGGCGCGTGCGCCGCCGAACCGCCGGCCCAGGGCCTCGTACTGCACCTGGATGCCTCACGTGCCGGAGCCGCGGCCGCCGACGGGCGCCTGGCGCGGTGGGTGGACCTGTCCGGCCGCGGGCACGACCTCGCTCAGCCCGACGCGGCCTCACGGCCCGCTTTCGTAGACGCCGCGCTCAACGGGCTGCCGGTCTTGCGCTTCGCCGGCCGGCAGTTCCTCGACGGCCCCGCCGTGCTGCCCGAGGGGGCGGCCGACTTCACCTTCGCGGCGGTTTGGCGGCGGGACGACACCCAGGGCGCGCAGGTCATCTGCGAGCAGGCCGACGACGGCATCGGCCGCCGGGCGAGTCTGCTCACCGTTGGCGAAGCCTACGGCTTCAATGGGCAGAACAACGACCGGCACGACCTGCTGCGGTTCTACGCCGGTCTGGCCAACCTCTCCGTGATGACCCTCGAGGGCGCCGGGTGGGTGCGCCTGTGGCACAATGACGAGCGCGGGGGCACCGGGGCGCGCGGGCAGATCGTCGCACCCATGCAGAACACCGGGGCGCGCCTGTTCCGGGTGGGCGGCAAGGTCACCTCGGGCAACGAGTGCCTGAGCGGTGACATCGCCGAGATCCTGGTCTACGACCGCGTGCTGTCATGGCCGGAGGTACAGGCGCTCAACGAGTACCTTGGCGCCAAGTGGGGTGTGGGGAAGCTTGGAGCGGACAACCAAAGGAGCGTGGAGACCATGTCGGTCGAGCGTATGGACCAGGGCCCGGACTACACGTCCAAGGTGCCCCACTACACCTTCTCCGAGACGCTCGCACAGCAGGAGGCAGAGCTGCGGGACAACCCGCTGCTGGCACGGTTCCGGGAGTCGCGGCGACGGCTCTCCACGGAGCGGTTCCGCCCTGTCTACCACTTCACCAGCCCCGAGAGTAGCCTCAACGACCCCAATGGCCTGTGCTTCTGGCAGGGGCGGTGGCACCTGTTCTACCAGGGGTACCCGCCCGAGGACCCGCGGCAGCACTGGGGGCACGCCGTGAGCGAGGACCTCATCCACTGGCGCGACCTGCCCTATGCCATCTACCCCAACCCCGAGGAGTGCTGCTTCTCGGGCGCCACCTTCGTCGAGGCCGATCGCGTCATCGCCATGTACCACGGCACGAAGGTGGGCAACATGGTGGCCACCTCCGGCGACCCTTTGCTACTCAACTGGGAGAAGGTCACGGGCAAGGCGGTCACCCCCACGCGGATGCCGGACGGCTCGATCCCGCCCTACGGGGTGTTCGACCCGTGCATCTGGAAGCAGGGGGAGTACTACTACTCGCTCTCCGCCGGGACAGTCCCGGGTCCGGGGGATAAGCGCGTCCGGGCCGACTTCCTCCTGCGCTCCAAAGACCTCGCGACCTGGGAGTACCTGCATCCACTGGTCGAGGAAGACCCCTACACGCTGGTGGGCGACGACGGCGCCTGCCCCTACTTCTGGCCCATCGGCGACCGGCACATCCTGCTGCACTTCAGCCACATGAGCGGCGGGCGCTACCTCCTGGGGCGGTATGACACCGAAAGCCAGCGCCTGGTGGTGGAGGACGGCGGGGCCTTCAACTTCGGCCCCGCGTGGCCCGCCGGCACCCACGCGCCCTCGGCCTTCCCAGACGGCAAGGGCGGTGTCATCGCCATCTTCAACATGAACGCGGGCTTTCCGACTCCGGGCTGGGATCAGATCATGTCACTCCCGCGACGCCTCACCCTCAGCCCCGAGGGCGACCTGCTGCAGGAGCCCGCAGGCGACTACGCATCTCTCCGCGGAGAGGCCTGGTCTGTTGGCGAGACGGTCCTGCCCGCCAACAGCGAGGTCGTGCTGGAGCAGGTAAGGGGACGTAGCCTGGAGCTGCAGGCGGAGATCGCCCCGCAGGGAGCGCCGACGATCGAACTCAACGTGCTGCGCTCGCCGGGGAATCAGGAGCGCACCCGCCTCTGCATCTACCCCAATAGGGGCTTCCACTACTGGAACCGCGGTGGCCGACCTGGTCAGGACACGATGGTCTCTCTGGACACGTCCTACGCCTCCGAGCTGCCCGACGCGCAGTCCAGGCCTCCTGAGACGGCGCCGGTCTACATCCCCGAGGGCGAGCCGATCCGGCTGCACGTGTTTGTCGATCACAGCGTGGTCGAGGTGTTCGTCAACGGCCGTCAGTGTCTTGGCGTGCGCGTCTACCCCGGCCGCGAGGACAGCCTGGGCGTCTCCCTGCGCTCACACGGGCGCGACGCCCTCCTCAAGTCGCTGCAGGCCTGGCCGATGGGGAGCGCGTATCCCGCACAGTAGGCCGCGACCCAGTCGGCGCCCGGAGCGTCTTCGCCTTGCAGGATGCCCGCGTGGTGGGAGGCGCTGGTGTTCACATCTCCCCTCGGGAGAGGTCGCGCCAGTCCTACCGGCGCGGGTGAGGGGAAAGCCCACCCAACCCACATCGAGAGCCACCATCGGCCGTGACGCGCACCGGGGGTGAGAGCCCTTGGGCCATCGCTTGGTGGCCTTCGCCCCACCCGCCACGCCGGGTCTTGAACGGCAGGCCCGAATCGGCGATCCCCCCTGCGGGATCGCCGTCGTCGGTTACCACCGACCCTCCGTAGGCCCCCGGCCGGTTGGCCGCAGGCTCCTACTCAAACAACCCCGGATTGGTCGTCACCGCGATCAGGTCCAGATACAGCGACTCCCGCGGCGTGAGTTTCAGCACATGCTCCCCCGCCGCCAGCTTGAAGGGCTGCAGGCAGGTCAGACGCTGCTGCCGGTTGTGGGCGACCATCGACCACGTCCAGGAGCCGTCGCTGCGGAGGGTGGCCTCGTCGGTCGGCTGCTCGTCGAGGGAAAACTGAAGCGAATCGTGAGACCCCACCGGCTGCTCCGACCGCACGCGCATGAGCAGCACGTAGCTGCCCTCCTGCGGCACCGTGAAACGGTACTCGGTGGGCTGCCCATCGCCGGGTCCGGCGACCAGGACGCACTTGGCGCCCGAAGCGGCCTCATCCTCGATGACCTCATACCCGGGGCCCCCCGACGGCGCCTCGGCCTCCAGGTACTGCACGAAGCTCCCGTCGCCCTCGGGCTTCACCGGGGCGACGTAGTCGGTGTGGGCGTACACGGTGACCGGGCGGGAGTAGCCGTCGGCCAGCCGGACGAGAAACACCCCACGGTAGACCTTCCGGCTTCTCATCCGGTCCGGGAGAACGGTCACGGTGAACGGCACCGTCTGCCCGGACTGCAGCACGCCCTGCTCCGGAGTGACGGTGAACCAGTCGAAGGCATCGTTCTGCGCGATGCGGTAGCCGCTGGAGAACCCCTCGCCCTTCACCGTCGCCACGACCGGCTTCTCCCCCGCCGCCCGCACCTCGCCCGGAGAGAACTCGAGCTGGTAGCGATCGAGGTAGACCGGTATCGGCCGCTCGGGCAATACCACACCGGCGCCGACGGGGATGGCGCCGATGTCCACCCGACCGCCGGTTCCGGAGGCGAAGTTGTCGATCACCGTCCCATTGCCGGCGGCCCGCGACGCTCCCAGGGGCTCGAACAGCCCCGCGCCCGGGTCTGTGAAGTCGGGCGCACCCAGGATGCCGTGGGGCTCGGGGACGCTGTCCGCGGTGGAGAGCAGATTGTAGTCGCACTCGGAGCCGGGCGACTGCGCGCGGCCGCGGACGGCGGACCTGCCGGCGAAGACGTTGTTCATCGCGACAATGCGCAGGTTCGGCGGAATGCTGAGGTCACCCGAGGGGCCGTAGCAGGTGTTGTTGAAGATGAACGAGACGGCGCTTCGACCGTTGGCGTACGAGGAGGTCTTGATCGTCTGCCCGCCGATGCCGCGCTCGTCGCCCATGTTCACCAGCAGATTCTCGAACACGTAGGACGGGCCGGACATGCAGCCCTGGATGCTGATGCCGCACAGGCAGCCCTCGAACTTGTTGTGGAACACCCGGACGTTCGTCTGCCCGCCGTCGATCTCGATCGCGTCATCGTTGGCGAAGCAGTGGAAGCTCCCGTAGATGTCGGCATCGCGGTTGAACCCGCCGTCCAGATCGAAGTTGCCCGCCCCCTCGATGGCATCGTTCCAGCGGTGCAGGTCGCTGCCGATGAAGTCATTGTAGCGCAGCACGGTGGACTGCGGCCTGTCGACACCCACCGCCTGCGGGCCGGCGGGATGCGAATAGTACCAGGAGTTGGCATGCGACACCGGATCGTGGATGTAGCAGCGCTCCACCACCGTGCCGAGGCTCTTGCTGATGCGGATGCCGGTGTCCCAGTTGATGTACCCACCGGCCTCCGTGTAGAACTTGCCGTCCAGGTCGAACCGCTGGGTCCCGATGCGGCCCCAGCCGGCGATGTCGCAGTTGACGATCCGGACGTGCTCGCACCTCTCCACAATGACGGCGTCCTTCAGCCCGCCGCGCAGCGTGAGCCCCTCAAGCAGGACGTACCTGGCCTTCCGCAGCGTGATCAGCGGCCCCTGGCGGTCATTGCGCAGTACGAAGCCCTCTTTGGCAACGTACCGGATCCAGCCGTCGGGTGAGCCGGAGTCCTCGACGGCCAGGTGCCCGTCGAAGCTCTGCTCATCCAGCACGATGGTCTTGGCGATGGGGACCTCGCTGCTCCAGGTGGTGAACTCCGTCCCAGCCAGCACCTCGCCGTCGCCCCCGCGCAGCTCCAGCTCATAGGTGGTGGCTTCCTGGAGGTTGACGATACTGCCGCGGTACATGCCGTCTTCCTCGAAGTAGGCAGGCGCAAACGCGGGCTCCCAGTCACCTCCCCGGGGTCGATAGCGCATCTGCAAAGCGTCCAGGCGGGGACTTGTGAAGTACACCGAGCAGGAGCCAAACAGGGGCACTACGCAGAAGGGCGGCACCTCCAGCTTGATGTTCCGCCCGGCCTCGCGCTCGGCGATGAGCGCCTGCTCGGCGTCGGTGAGCCCCTCGGTGAACTTCACGTACTTGTAGGTGATGCTCTCCCCCTCGCCGATGGCGTACAGGCAGGCCTCGATGTCGATAGCGCCTTTCCAGCCGAACTTGGCGCCCATGTCCACGGCATATAGCCCCGGTCGGTCGATCTCGATGGCCACCTGCTTGTCGTAGGGCTCCTGCCGGATCAGCTTGACGGTTCCTCTGTCCGAGACCTCGGAGACCTCGACGAGGAAGAAGGGGGCCTGTCCCACATCCACGTGGAAGACCCGGCTGGCGGTGACCCACCCGGGCTCGCCGTCGGCGTCCTGCAGGAACAGGCTTCCCGCCTGGGCGCTGATTTGGCCCGGTGTGGAGGAGAACAGCTTCCATCCGCCCGCGGAGAAGTCGTCCACGATCTGCGCATGCAGCGGGGACACCGCCAACACTGCAAGGATGAACACCCAGCACTGAGCCGTTCGCATGGTTGGTTTCTCCCTGTTGCTCTGGTGCAGCGCCGGGGCTACTGCTCCAGCGAAGCCTTGCCTCAGACCGACGAGCAGCGCGGTCCGGCAACGCCATCGCAGCGTGGCCGGGTCGTTCGCCGTTCACCTCTCCCGGCGGCTCGCGGAGTCGCTTGCCGGGTGAGGGCCCGCCCCGCCGGCGAGTCTCCGCGCTCGCACCACGCCCGCCCACGCTCCGGACCGTCTCGCCGTCATCGCCCCGGCCCTACCGCCTCAGCAGGCGCTCCGTCTGCTCCACGTAGCTCCCGACCTCGCACCGCGCCCTCTCCAGCGCCGCCGGGTCCTCACTGTACTCGGTCAGGCTCTGGACCAGCTCGTTGCCGGGGGACGATAGTGACGCAACACGCTGCTGCAGCGCGGTCAGCTCAGGCGTCAGGGCCACCCCGCGCTCCTGCAGTGCAGCGGTGTCGGCCCTGGCCTGCCACAGCAGGTCGTAGTCCTCCAGGCCATCGCGCATGGCCTCCAGGCGCAGCGAAGGCAGAGGTCCGTCGGGGCCCTTCTGGTAGAGATGATCGTGGGCGTTGTCCACGATCTCCCACTCGGTGTAAGGTCCCTCGGTGATTGCAGGCCTGTTGTCGAAGTAGCCCAGCACGGTGGAGTAGTAGAGAAACCCATCCGTCCCGTAGGCGAAGGCCATCGCGCCCATCAGCAGCCTGGCGTCCATCGCCGGAAAGGTCATCATCAGGTTGGCGAACGGCTTCTCCGGCGAGTTGCAGGTATACCACCACACCTGCCGGCCCTGGCGTCGCGCCTCAGCGGCTGCCTCAGCTTTGTAGTGGGTGGTTAGTGGGCACCAGCCGTTGATGTCCTCGATAGTTCCGGGGCCGTGCCAGGGCCGGTGGGCGGTGGTGAGCAGCAGCAGGTCGGGAAACTCTCTACGCAGGCGCTCCGCGATCATCCGCAGGGCCGGATCCCATTCGGCCGTGGCCTCGTCGAACATGTACACATAGCACGCCTCGCGCAGTCCCGCCTCGGTGGCCGCCCGGTAGCGCTCCCCGATCTGGGCGACCCACTCCTCGAGCTGGGCCCCGGTGGGCAGCTTCGTCTGCTGGTCCAGTTGCTTGCCCCAGATGTACCCCAGGTTGATCGCCGTGGCGCCCGCCTCCGCCCACCGCGGGAACCTTGCGATCCACTCGTCCTGGAACCCGTAGATGCTGGTGGGGTTCAGTCCGTAGCTCATCTCGAACTCATCGGACCGGTTGATGCCCACTACCACCCGCAGTCGCGGCCACTTCGGCCGCTCGAAGTCCCACACCCGCAGTTCCACCGGGAGCGTGCAGGCCGGCGCCTCCTTTGCCCTCACCGTGAGCGTGCCCCGGTAGACACCGGCCTCCGCGTCGCGGGGCACGTGCACCCGGTAAAACAGGCTCTGCACATCGCCCTGCTTCACGCGGAACTGCTCCAGGAATGTCAGAATCGGGTCGGGCCAGTAGCCGTGGATGGACAGGTCGGAGGGCACGCGGTACGGGCAGTAGCCAACGGGCGCGAAGAGCAGCTCACTCTCGGGGATGGTATGCCCCGCCTCGGAGGTCAGCGCCGAGCACTCAAGCGCGACGTCGGTCAGGTCACGGTCCGGGCTGTAGACGAGCACCTGCCGGCTCTCATACTCCCCCTTCGCGGCGGCGAGGTTGACCCGGGCAGGGAGTTCCTGGCCCACCAGCGATTCGAAGCTCTTGGGGCGCACCTTCAGTGTGCCGCTGACCACGGCGACGCCGTAGGCGGGCTTGCCATCGGTCTTGGGGCCGCTCGTCAGCAGCGCGGCACGGATGGCGTCATTGGCCGAAGTAGCTTCGCCTGTGGTGGACGCATGCATCGAGGGGGCGGTCTCAACACGGATGGAGCCGATACGCGCCATCTGGCTCCACTCATAGCGCTGCACCCACATCGTGAGCTGCGTCGTCGGCTTGTCTTCCTCGCCCACGATGCCGATACGCGTCTCGTACACGGTGGAGGGATCGTGGCCACCGGTGCCGGCGATGATGCGATCGGCATTCTGGTCCAGCCAGCCCCTGACCTCGCGCCCATCTTCAAGGCCCGCCTGCAGAGCGAACCACCAGGGGTTCCCCGCCACACGGGGTTGCGAGAAGTAGCGCACGAAGACCTGGTGCGTGCCCGCCGGCAGGCCGGTGACGGTGACGCGCAGTCTCCCACCGCCGGAGCGCGCCGGAGTCTGCCAAAAGCCTCCGTCCGCTCCCTCCCAGCCGGCCGCCTCCAGGCCCGCGGCGTCCGCGATCTTTGCGCCCTCGGCTCCCTGCACCCGTGCCTCCACGCCCCGGTGGGCGCTCTCCACCGCCAGGCGCCCATCCTCCTGAGGATGGAGCCAGGTGACCAGGCCCATCTCGCCCCAGCAGGGCAGCGTCACGACACACAGCAGCGCGACGACGGTCGCGATGCACACTCTCTGCACCTCCTACAGACTCCGGGTCGGCTCCCGCCCGGCCTCGCGCGGCATAGTGACCCGCGGGAGAATCTAGTAACGCTTGACGTTAATAACGCATCGCGTTATCATGGGTCCGGTATGATCCGCAGCTTCCGCGACCGCGATACGGAGAGGCTGTTTCACCGTGAGCGCCCACGCAACCTACCCGAGGCCGTGGCGCGCACCGTTCTGCGCAAGCTGGTGATGCTGGACGCTGCCATGGAACTGGCGGACCTGCGCGTGCCGCCGGGCAACAGGCTTGAGAAACTCGGCGGTGACCGTCACGGGCAACACAGCATTCGCATCAATGAGCAGTGGCGGATCTGCTTCGTGTGGCGCGCAGGCGACGCGCACGATGTGGAGATCGTTGACTACCATTGAGAGGACATTCGCGATGCAAGCAAAACTGCACCCGGTGCATCCGGGCGAGGTTCTGCTGGAAGAGTTCCTGGAGCCGCTGGGCATCAGCCAGTACCGGCTGGCCAAGAGCATCGGCGTCCCGCCGCGACGCATCAACGAGATCGTCCACGGCGCTCGCGCGGTGACGGCGGACACGGTCCTGCGTCTCGCGCGCTTCTTCGGGACCACCGAGCGCTTCTGGCTCAACCTGCAGGCCCAGTACGACCTGGAACTCGCTCGGGATCGCCTGGGTGAGCGGCTGGAGAGAGAGGTTGCGGTCCTGTCCAGGACCAAGTAGGCCGGAGCCCTACCTCCCCCGGACCCCCACGGCCTCCTGCCCCGCAGCGCGTTCGACGGCCCTCCCCCCGCCGTGCCGTCCGGCGAGCTTCGGCCGTTCGGGCTACTCGTCAGACAACCTGTCACCAACTGAGCCCGCCCCGCTCAGTCCGCCAGACTCATGGACCAGGCCTTGATGTCTCCGAACAGGCCCTGCCCGTTCTGCGCGATGAAGCCGAAGCGCACGGGCGTCCGACCGACGCCGCCGGGCTCGTGGGTCGTGTTGAAGGTCTGGACAAGCATGTCGTCGAGGTACAGCTCGAACATGTTCCCCCGTGCCAGCAGGCGGAACGCATGGTCCTCGTGGGGCGCGATCCCCGCCGGCGCGGCGCAGCCGGGACCGATCGTGTCCTCCGGCTCGAAAGCGACGCCATCGGTCAGGGTCATCCTGCCGATCTCCGTGCGCCCATAGCTATGCAGCAGGATCGCGGTGCCTTGTCCGGGCTGTTCCTCGAGGTAGAGCCCCACCGACGAAGCAACCAGCCGACGGTCGCGGCAGGTCGCCTGGATCGTCCCCTCGATGACCACCCCTTTGGCCAAGTCCAACGGGCTGTCCAGCACAGCCACCGCGGTCGGGATGTCGACCCGGTGGATGGAGTTGCGCTCCGGCTGGGCCAGCAGCTCCAGGCGGTCTCCCGCCGTGCCCATGGAGCAGCCGCCGCCTTCCGCGCTCGGGAACGCCATGCTGCATGCGCTCAAGTCAAGACTCACGGGTGAGCCCTTGAGGGCCTCATTGCCCTGCCAGTACCCCAGGCGCAGGTGCCCACCGGCGTCGACGATGGCTCTCTTCAGTGGCGGCAGCCAGGTCTCGCCCGTCTCATACGTGTAGCCGCTGTACATGTAGCCGTTCACGAGCAGCTCGCGGTCGGTCGGGCAGAAGCGTGCCCACAGCGCGACCCAGCGTCCGGAGTTGCCGCACAGCCGGTACGCGGCGGCGTCGGCGCGGAAAGGGCCGCGCGGGGTGTCCGCGATGAGCGTGTAGACCCCGTAGCCCGTGGAGCCCATGTAGTTGACCCAGCCGCCGACCAGGTAGAACTTGCCGTCGATCTCCCGGCACCCGCCCACCTCGAAGCCGCCCTCGTCGGGCGGTGTCGGCGGCGGTGGCACGGTGCCCCACTCGATCCGCGGCCGGGGCATCCCGGACCAGTGCAGCCCGTCCTCCGACTCCAGGAAGCCTCCCGGGCCCGTAGCGAAGCCGTAGTACCCGGCGCGGCCGTCCTCCATCACGGGCACCACGCTCATGCAGTCAAGCCGGCTGTCGGGATGGTACCAGCGGGCATCGGGGAACAGATCGGCCTCATGCCCCATGAACGTCCAGTGCACCAGGTCCGTGGACTCCCAGAACCGGATGACGTTCTGCACGCCCGGCCGCGAGAAGCTGCCGTGGTTCATGATGAACCTGTCGCCGACGCGGTGGACCGCCATGGCCCAGATATTGAACGGCGCGTCGCGGATCACCGGGCCTACGTCCTCCCAGTGGACGCCATCGCCCGAGGTCGCCAGCCAGACATTGCGGAAGTGCGAGTCATCTCCCGGCTCGTGCATGTACATGCTGTACAGGTAGAACTGCCCCTCGTGCCACAGCACGAAGCCGTCCTTGAACCGCCCCACCGACGGCCGGTAGATCATGGCGATGGCCTCCGTAGCCAGCAGGCATGTGATCAGCAGGACCAGCGCCAGCTCAGCCCGACCCCGGCAGGGGCCCGGTCTCCGCGCGACGGCGTGAGCTGGGAGCGCCAGCGATGTAGATGGCGTGTTAGCGGCTCCTTGAGCTAGACCACGGGTCTGACGACCGGCGGCAATGCGTTCCCCCCCGAGCGCCTCGCCCTGAGTTCCCCCACACCTCCTGCAGCCTCTTGTCCCTCGGCGCCTCCGAAGGCCGCGTCACCTTCCGCTCCCTATGGGCGCTCTCGGCTGTCCCTGAGGCCGCGGTGGCTATGAGACGGCGGTAGCGCGGTTCTGATGCCCACATCCGGCCCCTTCATATGCTTGACAGGGCGGTCTGCGTGGCACACAATAGAGCCGGAAGGTGATGCATGATGCGAACCACGGTGGATCTTCCGGAGGACCTCCTGGCGACCGCTCTGGAGCTTGGCCCCGCGCGAACGAAGCGTGAGGTGCTCACCTTGGCGCTGGAGGAGTACGTCAGGAAGCTGCTTCGCGAGGAGCTGGTGCGGATGCTCGGCACGGGCTTTCTGGACATGACACAGGACGACCTGGAGCAGATGAGGGCCGATGAGTAGGCGCCTGGTGCTCGTGGACAGCTCGGCATTCATTGAGGCCGATCGCGACCCTGGGGGGGCCGTGGCCGAAGGCGTCGTCGCCGCCGTGCGCGATGGACGCGCGGCAACATGCGATGTGGTGCTCGCCGAACTCCTGACCGGCTGCCGCACGCCGGCGGAGTACCGCAAGACGCAACTCGTCCTCGGTGGCCTGGCGTGGCTGCCGCTGACCGAGGAGTGCTGGACGCGGGCGGCGGCCCTTGGCTTCAACCTCCGCCGCTCGGGGATCACCGTCCCGTTGACCGACCGACCCGTGGTCGCCATCGCGCGCGTGCACGTTGCCGACCTGCTGCACTGCGACTCTCACTTCGACCTCATCGGCGCCACACCGGATACCACATAGTGCAATGCTAACCGTGATTCCTTGGGTGCCTCGCCTCACCCCCCGCGCGGTCCTGACGGACCGCGCGAACGGCGGGGAGGAGGGGGTTGAGGGCCGGAATCCACGGGCTTGCGCCCGTGGCTACCCATGTGCCGCCCCTCCGGGGCTGTACAGCAACGGCAGACGGCTCTCGACCCAACCCCAAGTTCCACAATGAACATTGCAGTAGCAGCGCGTCCTGTGCCTCTCTTTGTGCGCAGCCCCCAAGCCTCCCGCACGGCATTCCCCCCGCGCGGCTTTCCCGACCGCGCCACTCCGAGCCCTGGGCCTACCCGGCGAGCAGCCCGTCTGCGTCCGGGGCATGGAGCTGCGGGCAGTAGCCGTCTTTGCGGTAGACGGCCACCTCGAGCCGCGTGACCACGGCGGCGTCGCCCTTGTGAAGGCGCAGTGTGAAGCGGTTGGGCCCCATCCCCAGCAGCTCCAGCGGCAGCTCGTAGTCCAGGGCGTACGCGTGGTCCGTCGGCACGCCCTCGATGTACGGCGTGGGGAACAGCTCGCCGTCCACCCGGCAGGGCTTGAGCAGCCGCCCCGAGCGTCGGACTGTGACTTCCAGTCCGTCCGCGGGACCCTCGAACTGCAGGCGCAGCACGGCAGTCCCGTGGAAGGGCTCGCGGGCGGAGGGGTCGGTGAAGTCCTGGCCGACCAAAAGCTCCAGTTGCAGATGGCGGCTGCCGGGGTTGCTCAGGTCCAGGGGAAGCTGTCCCTGATGGAAGCACCTCTGCCGCGCGAGGACGTAGTGCTTGGGCTCGTCGGCCAGCTTGCGTCGGTCGGCGAGGCCGCGCAGCGACGCGAAGGGCGGTTCGAACTTGTCGGGCTTCTCGACGACCCCGAAGCTGTAGTCGCGGTAGTACACGAAGTTGAAGAGACTGATGCCATCGGCGCCCTGGGCAAGGAACGCCTCGGCGGTGCTGCGCACTATCTCGGGAGTGCATTTGCGGCAATACTCCAGGCCCAGCTCGATCGACTGCACCATACTGCTGCACTGCGTGATCTCGCCGAAGATCCGGGCGCCGGGAAGCTCCGCGCGGTAGATGGGCAGGTCGTTGTCGGTGCAGGTCTCATAGCACGATGAGACGTTAACCATGTCCACCAGCCCGTCTTTCACCCAGGCCTCCAGGTCCAGCCCCAGCTCCAGCGATAGGTCCCAACGCTGCGGCACCCGCGCGCCGACCGGCCGGTCCGGACCGATGGCGTCGAGGATGGCGCGGACCTGCAGCAGGTACTCGCGCAGAGCGGCCGCGCGTTGCTCGTACGGGATGGCGCGCCCGAAGAGGCAGGGATTGCGCAGGAAGTCCAGCTCGATGCCCTCCACGGGGTAGCGCTCGACGAACTCGCGGATGATGTCAAGCTGATGCGCGCGCACCTCGGGGTAGCTGAAGTCCAGCGAGATCTCCCCGTTCCAGACCGGATCGCTTGTAGGGCCGATGCGGAACTGCGGACTGGCCCGGTAGAAGTCGCTGGTCCACGGGTCGTGTGGGTGATCGAGGCCGTGCACGTCGAACATGCGCCACGCAAGGAAGAAGGCGATTCCCCGCTCCCGGCACCGCTCGCGGGTAAGGCCGACGAAGTCGTTGCCGGAGAGCACAAAGTCGCGCATGCGGCTGATCGCCCGCCCCTGGAAAGTGTCGGGGCACTCCATCGTACGGCCCCTGCCCCGCCACAGCGGCACCCGCTCGCTGTCCCACATCGGGATGGTCTGGCACCAGTATGGTGAGAGGAGAAGCGCATCGCAGCCGGCGTCCGCCACTTCGTCCACATGCCCATACACCTGGGCCACGCCCACCGGATCCTGGACCCGTTGGTAGGGCGTCTGTGTAGTGAAGACACAGGTGCCGTCGTGGTTGAATATCACCCGGTACTTGCTTGTGTCGCGTGGCATGTCCGCCTCCCTTGTCTGTCCCCCAGCCTGCGCGGGACCGGCGCCCTCCCGCGGGGAGGGCCAACAGCACCCACGAGCATGGCCGTCGCCGGTGCCTCCGGTCGCCCCCCTACCTCCCCCACACTTCCTGCGGCGTCCTGTCCCGTGGCGCCTCGTACGGCCAGGTCACCTTCCGCCCGGTAGCTGCGCTCTCGTAGGCCGCCAGGATGATCTCCAGCACCGCTCTACCGTCCTCGCCCGTCTCCAGCGGCTCTTGGTCATTGAGCACGCAGTCCACGAAGTGCTGGACCTCCTGCGGGAAGCCGTAGTTCCAACTCTCCTCGTACATCGTGAAGCTCCAACCCTTTGTGCTGCCGGCCTTCTCCACCGCGTAGTCATAGCCGGTCTTGCTGTAGGTCTGGAAGGCGCTGCCGTGCAGAAGATCGCACAGGATCACACCCTCGGAGCCGTACAGCTCGATGCGGTCATCCATGCCGCCGGGCTTGGCCCAGGATTCCTCGGCCACGCCACGGGCACCACCCTCGAACTCCACCACGATCAGCGAATCGTCGTCCCCACGGGTCTTATCGCCATGGACGAAAGTGTCCATGTCGGCCCAGACGCTCTTGACCCGCGGCTTGCCCAGCATCCAGCGGAAGTACTCGAAGGCGTGGCAGCCCATGTCCAGGGTCACGCCGCCGCCGGAGCGCTCCACATCCCAGAACCACGGCATGTGCGGGCCATCGTGCTTCTCACACTGCTTGAGCCGAAACAGCTTGCCGATGGCCCCGGAGTCGCAGACCTCCTTGGCCCGCACGTACTTCGGGGTGAAGCACAGCTCCTCGGCGTACATGAGCTTGACGCCTTCGGCCCTGCAGGAGTCGATCATCTTGTCCGCTTCGGCCAGGGTGGGGCAGAGGGGTTTCTCGCAGATGATGTGCTTCTTGGCCAAAGCGGCATTGCAGGCGGCCTCGCAGTGCAGGGTGTTGGGCAGGCACAGCATGACAAGCTCGACCTCGGGCAGCTCGAGCATCGCCCGATAGTCGGCAAAATGCTTTGGGATGCCGTGCTTGGCGGCGAAGCTCTGGGCGTGATCGCCGGTGGGCGAGGCGCAGGCCACGAGCCGGGCATTGTGAATGCGCGCAAATGACTCCGCGTGGATCTCCGCGACGAAGCCGGACCCGATCATCCCGACACCGAGCTTGTCCATGGTTGCTCCTCCTGGGTCGCTATTGTGGCGGGCTTTCGACTCACATCATGCATGAACGCACTGGAGACACATTGCGCCATTTCCGCGTCGGGAACGGTCGAAGTACTGCCGTTATGCCCCCTCCTCCCGTCTCCGCCGGTCGTTTGGCGGAGTACAAGCGGCTCGAAGAGACGCCGAGAGGCGGGGCTGGGGGGTGAGGTGACGTGAATCGGCGCCTGCCCGGAACCTGCATAATCTGAGTTTCCAGCCCGCCGGCCGTTGCCGTCTACTGTTGGTGGCGCGGGCTTTCCAGCCCGCGCCACTCACGGCAGGCACACCGTCACTCCCCGCCGCCTCCCGCCTCTTCGCCGTTCTCCGTGGAACTCTGTGCTCTCTGTGTCTCCGTGGTCTGACGTTGGTCGTTAGCTCCTCTCCTCTCCTCCCACTCTCCCTCTCCCTCTCCCTCTCCCTCTCTGTCTCTCCCCACCGTTCCCACCCCGAAGGCCAGCATGGTGCAGGCGGTGTAGTACAGCGGATAGCAGACGAGGGCATACGGGAACTCGCCGCCCACGAACTTCCAGTAGCCTACGGCGATATCGGAGACGTAGAAGACCACCGCCGCGGCGAAGACCAGGCGCCCCCCGGGAAGCCGTATCGCGCTGGCCGCCGCCCCCACCATGACGCTGATGACGAAGGCGTAGGCCACGACGATAGCGCGCTCGGCCCCTTCGCCCCTATCGTACAGTCCGGACATCACGGCCACGCTGAGCAGGGCGAACAGGAGGAAGACCTTGAGCCCGAGCCGCGGATCGCCCCGGCGCAGGACATAAGCGGCGATGAAGAAGAGGTGGGCGACGAGGAAGGCGGCCACCCCGGCGATGAAGCTCCGGGGCCCGAGCACATCGCCCATGAAGCAGCCGATCAGCCCCAGCACCATCAGGACGCCCGTAGCCGACCGCAATCCGCCGCCGAGCAGGGCGATGAGGACGAAGGACGCCGATGCGGCGGCAATGGACGCCATCCGAGGCACCTCGAGGCCGAGGTGCTTGCCCGCCACAATCGCCGGCCCGGCCAGGGCGATGACGGCAACAAGGGCATAGCGTACGCTGCGCACAAGCGAGGGGGAAAACGCGGGCATAGGCAAGGACCTCGGGCAGAGGGTGGATGGTGAAGGGGGAATTCGACGGGGAGAGGGAGGATGCCTTTGGAGGGAGCTACGCAGAGCCGTCCTGGATCAGGTCCTCCCGGGTCCACTCATCCACGCGAGTAGCGTATGGACTCACGTCTACACGGATTCGCTCGATGCACTCGCTGGATGCAGCGTCCCAGCCCTCAGCGGTCGTCGCGAAGACGAGCCGGTCTGGCAGCACTCTCTCGGCCAGCGATAGGTACTTGGCCCTGAACGCAGCGAGGTCCTCCCGGACGTCATCCGGGTCGTCCCCGTGCTCTCTGCCGCACAGAGACGGGATAGTCTTTGCTTCACCCAGCACGAGTTCGCCGTCCGCGAAGCAGAGGATGTCAAGTTCCATGTCCGGGACCTTCCCCGACCGGTCACTGACCGTGTGCTCCTCGACCCAGGCGAACGCCTGTGCCTGATCACAGACGCGCTGAAGCGTCAGAATCGGTGCGAGGCAATTCCTGCTGACCGCCTGGTAGACCACCTCGGACGGCCTGAAGAGCCATCTGGGCTCAAGTGCCATGGGTGTCGAGTGGCCGCAGCGCCTACAGACGATGCGCTCGGCGACCTGCTCGACGGGGTACCAGTACTCGAGGGCACAGTCGACACACTTGTGCACGACACCACGCCGCAGGATACCGCTGGCGAGCCAAGACGAGACGAGGTCTTCCGCTGCCCGCTTCGCGTTGGCGCCCAGTCTAGTATCGGTCTCACCCAGCCACTTGGTCACGTTGGTCAGTGACGGGTGGGGCCGCCTCTGGCGCCCCTCCTCGTCGGCAAATGACTGCGCTTGATCACCGGGCTCTGACCTCCCGACCAGGCAGTCAAGGATGTGGCCTTCGACACCCTTGAAGGTCCTGGAGAACGCCGGGAGACCGCCGAACGCCTCGGCAGCCTGTCGGGTGTATCTCCCCGCGTCCGAGAGTGCGATCTCCAGGCCTGCATCCGCGAAGATGGCCCGCATGACTTCGCGCGGATCGGGGTTTCGGAACAGGAGGGGCGTCAACTGGTGCTCCAGATCAGATACGAAAGACGTCTCGCGCCACGCAGTGAACGCAGCACCTCTGCGCGTTGAGCGTCCGCGGCCAGCCTGCGTGTCCTCCCCGAGCGCAACCACGAGCCCGCGAACGCATGCCCGCGAGGGATAGGCGTGCATTCGCGGCACAGAGACATCTGTGACCCAGCTCCAGTCCTCGAGCCGCCCGGGCTCAGCGGTCGCGGGCGTGACGGGGGGGACAGGCGCCAGGATGTCGGAGCCGCGCAGAACGGCGATTGCCCGGACACGGGGGCGCGTCGTCTCATGCTCCTTGAGCCAAGCGGTGTGAGAGGCTAGCTCGGGCCCGGGCGCGCCCCAGACGGTCTGCGGGGCACACCCGTCGGCAGCCCCGACAGCCGGCCGGCTCTCCGCTGCTTGGGGGCAAGACGCCGACGTGTAGGCGCTCCAGCCTGACGCCGCGACCGCGATAGCCTCTGCTTCCGATAGAGAGACGCTCGTCACCAAGCGGGTGCCCCGTGATTCGGTCGAGTCGCGCCGGGGCATCAGGGCCGCGAGCGCGGCCTCGTCAAGTTCTCTGGCGTTGGCCGGGTCACCGACGCCCGCAGACGTCGGCAGCCAGTAAGGTGGAACGGGGAATCCGGTGTGGAGCAACGCGTAGAAGAGGCAAAAGTCCGATAGGGAGTCACCCACGACGAGCAAAGAGTCGTGACGCAGCAACGTTGGCGACGGGTTGTGGAAGACTCCAAGGCCCTGCATGCCAGCCGCGAAGCTGGTGCCAGCAACGGGTCCAGAGGGTCCCGGACGAATGGGACGTTTGCAGAGGCGGGAGATCTCCCTCAACACGGCGTCGGTAGGCCCCTCGATGGTCCTGCTGGCGCGATTGCTGGCGAAGGCGTACTCCGGTGCCACGCCGGCGTACGCAGCCAGAAGGAGGGCCGCAGTGGTCGGATAGTGCACGCGATAGCCAACTGGCATCACACCGAGTTCGCGGAGCGACGTCACCCGAGGCCGCCCCGGTGCCCGGCCGAATTCCAGAATGCCGGTGGGTTCGTTCCAGGCCGGGAGCAAATCCACAAGGCGCGCCACCTGTCTGGGGATGGAGGGCGGCATGTCGCCGATGAACTCCACCGTGTCTGGGCTGTGTCTCCGCAGTAGGGCGCGGAACACTGGCGGTATGCCGTCGTCAGCGTTGGGGTCCGGGTCATAGGGCACGAGAATGTCGCCCCACCCTCCCCACGCTTGGCTAGACTCGGCGATGCACTGCCGAACCTGCTCTGCCCCGGCATCCGAGGGCACGAGGTAGGCGCGACGCAGCGGCCTCACGGTGAGTTCCACAGGTATTGAGCGTACCTCATTCGCGGACGGCTCAGGCATCACAAGTCCTCCCACGCAGAACGGCCATTGCAGCACACAACTTCTGCTGTCTGCCCCGCATCACCTCCGGGTCCTCCGCTCCTCCTCACCACCCTCCCCCCCATATCCACCGCCACCACCTTCAGCCTCAATACCCCCTCGATCATCCGGTGATCGGAATGCTCGGTCTTTCTCGTCTTCAGGCTCAGGGCCTCGTAGCAGGGGCTCAGCCACAGTTGATCGATCCTCGACAGCGGCAGGTGGCTCATGAACGTGTTCGGCCAGCCGCTGCCCGCATCCTTATGCGCATCCCGCAAGGGCGGGCTGAGCGTGCGGAGTATCGAGTCCCCGCCGGGGGTGTTGAAGTCCCCGCCCAGCAGGACGGGGGTGTGGGCGGCGTGCGCGCGGACCACCTCGGCTACCGGCCTCAGCCATTCCAGCCGCGCTTTGTGCCGCCCCGAGCCCTCCCGCCAGGTGGTCGGGTTCCAGATGTCATAGCGCAAGACTGGCTGCAGCAGATGGATGGAAACCACCACCATCCTCACCATCGGCGCCTTGTCCAGACGCACCTCACTGGCCGCCGCGCACCGGGAGACCAGGGCCGCCTCCGGCAGCTCGCGCTGCACGCCCCGGGTGATGACCGCGCAGTCCGCGCCGGTCACCATCGAATAGTGGGGTCTGTCGGCCAGCAATTGCTCCAGCTTGTGGCGCGAGGGGGCCTCCTGCAAGAGTAGCAGGTCCGGGTCGCGGGCAAGCGCGTCTTCGACCGCGGCCAGATGGCCGGCGTCGCAATTGAGGGACACCACTTTCAGCCGGGTCTCGCCCGGCGCGGGCGCGGGCACCTCGCGGTAGGCCGGGAGCACTAGCCGCAGCATCGACACAGGCTCCTCGGCGATGGTGACGACCGCCAGCGCCCACAGGATCAGGGGCAAGACCCCCACGGCCGGGCGGCAGCGCCGAAGGGTGAAGGGCGCCAGGGCCAGGCCGATGACCGCCCAGAACCAGAACGGCCACACGGTGATGGGGTCCACGTTCAGAGGGCGGAGCAGGTAGAGGCCCGACAGGGCGAGACAGAGCACCGCCGAGAGCCAGGCCAGACTCCGGCGTAGTGGTTCTGGACGCCGCACGGCGTCGTCGCGTGCCAAGTGCATTCCTCCGAGGTCGCTCGCGGTCGAGGCACCGCGGTCGGGGCACCGCGGCCGGTTCGTCCAACGTCTTTCCTCAGAGGCCTTCGGGCTCCTCCTATCCCCGTCCGCGGCCGCACCCCGGCAGGCCTCCATCACGCCCGTGCCGAACCTTCTCCATAGCTCTTGCGCTCCTCAGCGACCAGTCCGCCGGAGGTGGAACGTGATGCGTCTTGGCTCCCTGGCAATCCTGGCCGTCTTGCCCCTCGCTCTCCGCGCTCCCTGTGTCGCACAGCTCCCCGCCGCCCCCTCCGAGGCCCAACTGCGCGACATCCTGTCCCGCGTCCACGCACAGACGACCGCTCACAGCTCGGGCGCGACCCGGGAAGCGGTGGCCGAGCTGATCGAGGAGCTCGCCGGCGAGGAAGACCGGCTGTGGAACCACGCCGGTGTGCTCATGGTCCTCCGCGGCCACCCCTGGGAGGCCCTGCGCTGCCTGATCGAGGCCGCCCTGCCGGAACTCGACGACCCCGATGCGCTGAACAATATCGCCTTCACCCTCCTCCTGCTGGAGCAGGACGACGATGCCGAGCGGATCTTGCTGTATGCCACGACTACCTGGCCCCAGTTCCCGCCCCCGTGGGTGAACCTGGCCCGGGTGTATGTGGACGCCGGCGACTATCCGGCGGCCGAGGAATGCCTGCGCCACATCCGCGAGCTGGCGCCGGGGGCCTCCGAGGGCGAGGAGCTCGCCGGGAGGATGGCGATCCGCCGTGGGGACGGCGCCGCCGCCGCCGAGGCCTTCGTGGCCCTCAGCGCGCTCGATGCGGGCAGCCCGCTTCTGCCCGACATCCGGGCGGCCACGACGGGCGCGCAGGTGGAAACGGCCGCCCGCGGCCGCGCCGCGGCGCTACCCATGCCCCGGCACTTCGTGGAGCTCCCCCCGTTCGAGGGCGAGTACGTGCCCCTTGTCCTGGAGGAACTGGGCAGCGCGGCGTGGGGCCTGCGTTTCGAGCACTACACCCAGATGGCCACCCAGATGCCCCGCCAGAATGCGCAGCTCACTCCAGAAATCTGGGATCAGCTTCCGGACAACATCAAGGCCATCTTGGCCGGTCAGGGCCTGGGGCCGGGGGAGTCGCTGGAGGTGCTCAGTCCATCGGCCTCCCGCATGGACTATCCGCAACTGAACCTGCGCATGAACCGCGACTGCACCCGGTTCCGCGCCGCACTCCGGCGCCTGTACGACGAGAGCGCGCTGGCCCGGCTGCTGACCGAGGAACTCGACCGCCAGCGACAGTTCTCGCGGGAGTACGCCGAGGCCGTGCGCGCCGGGGCCGACCCTCTTGGCGCCATGAACCGCTACTGCCATCAGTGCATCACCTCCCTGGAGGGACACCACGGAGAGTTCCTCACCGAGCTGGGCGCCGCGCGCGAGGAGGCCAACCGACTCACCGCCTGGTACTGGCTGCGCCAGGCCACGATGATCGCCATGGCGCCGGAGGAGCATCGGGCCGCCGAGGCCAACTACCTGCAGCGCATCGCGGCCATGTCCAACCAGCGGCACACCGGCTCCATCGGCAAGTGGCTGGCGATGGGCAGGCGCCCGGTGGCGCTGGACCGCGAACTGGCCGGTATCACGGCCGAGGCCCTCCACACCGCCGCCGCCGCCCGGGAGTTCGAGGCCTGGTGCGAAAGACAGGGTTGGAACGACGACTTCGATTGGGGCATGGAGGACGACAGGGAGCCGCTGGACCCCAACGTCTCCCTGTGGGTGGGTCTGAACCTGGGAGTCTTCGCCGTCAAGGTAACGCCGGATTCGGTATCCATCGAGGGGGGCGAGGGCATCGTGGCCGAGGCATCCTTCGATTGGGGCGACATGGAGGTCACCCTGGGCATCGGCGGCGGAGCGAGCCTCCCGACGGTCGGACCCCTTGGCGGCTCCGGGAAGATGCTGGGAGTAGTCCGGCTCGGCGGACGGGAGGGCGCGGCCCTGGGGATCAGGAGCAATCTGCAGGCGACGGCCGGCTCGCCGGTGAGTGGCGTGGACTACAACCTGGTCGATCAGTACACGTGGCTGGTCAGCGCGGGGAGGTAGGGGAGGGCGGCAGCGAAGAGGCGGGGAAGAGGCGGGGAAGAGGCGGGGAAGAGG
>Ga0334884_1001576_pt1 | contig 33006 bp, 23 predicted proteins | sample GraSluR1_MG_7_FD_207215 | JGI IMG/M metagenome (GOLD analysis project Ga0334884, IMG submission 207215) | Sludge microbial communities from methane-producing bioreactor in Wageningen University, Netherlands - Granular Sludge_12_05 R1 | ecosystem: Engineered > Bioreactor > Anaerobic >... | reverse complement strand
GCCGGCGATTATGGCGTCCAGACATAAACGCAAAAAGCGAAATGCCCAGCCTGTGCAACCCTCCGACACGGCAAAACAGGCTGCGCGTGCACCGCATTCACGCAAACAGACTGCCGGTTTGCGTCTTTGGCTGTTTCGCCTGCTGGCGCTTATCATCGTCCCCGCGGCCGTATTCGCATCCTTTGAAATCATCCTGCGCCTCTGCCGCTTTGGCCACCCTTCAAGCCCCATGCTAAGAGACAATATCCAGGGGCAGAAGGTCTATCGCGACAACCCCTTGTTCGGCCGACTCTTTTTCCCGTGGCAAATCGCCCGCGAGCCGACGCCGTATCGCTTCCCGGCCGAAAAATCCGATAACACGTTTCGCATCTTCGTACTCGGCGAGTCGGCCGCCCAGGGCACCCCGGATCCAGCCTTCGCATTCAGCCGAATACTCCACGTGATGCTTGCCGATCATTATCCCGACATCAACTTCGAAGTAGTCAACACCGCCATGGTCGCCACCAACTCGCACGCCGTTCGGCGAATTGCGCAGGCCTGCTCAAAACACAAGCCCGACCTCTTCATCGTCTACCTCGGCAACAACGAGGTGGTCGGCCCCTTCGGTGCGGGCACCGTCTTTTCGCCGCTGGTTCGCAACACTGCAATAATACGCATGGCAATAGCGTCAAAAGCCACGCGGTTCGGCCAGCTTCTCTCGACGCTGGCTCAGCGAATGGGTGGAAGTTCGCGCGCCCCCGCTGTCTGGACCGGCATGGATATGTTCCTCGAAAAACAGGTCCGCCACGATGACGACGATTTGACGACCGTCTATTCCCATTTCGAGAAGAATCTTCTGGACATCAAAGCCGTCGCTTTGAAAGCCAACGCCAAAGTAATGTTGTCGACCATAGCAACCAATCTCCGCGATAATCCGCCCTTTGCCTCGCTGCACCGCGTGGGAATAGCCCAGGACGATCTGGCCCGGTGGCGGCGCCTTTATGACGAAGGCGCCGCACTGCAAGACGAGGCCCGCTTTCAGGATGCGATCCAGCGGTACCTCGCCGCAGCCGATATAGATGACTCATACGCCGACCTGCACTTCAGACTGGCGGCATGTTTCGATCAGATCAACGACACTCAGAAAGCCCATGCCCGCTATGTCCTCGCTCGCGATCTCGACACGCTGCGCTTCCGCGCCGATACACGCATCAATGAAATTATCCGCCGTGTCGCCCAGGAAAGCTCCAACGACGCTGTCGAACTCGTCGATGCCGCCGCCGCTTTGGCCGCCGGGAGCCCAAACGGTATCACCGGCAAGGAACTCTTTCACGAGCACGTCCACCTTAACTTCACCGGCAATTATCTTATTGCCCGCCGGCTCTTCGACCGCGTCAGCGACATTCTGCCAGCGGCATCCGCCAGGCGGCGGATCGCGGACCACCCTGTCATAACTGAAGAGCAATGCCGCGATGCCCTGATATACACAGCCTGGGACGAACATGCAAATGCCGAAGAGGTGCTCAATGACTTCATCAAGAAGCCGCCCTTCACCGGACAACTCTTTCATGCTCGCCGCGTGGTCCAGTTGGAGAAGCACGAAAACCAGCTCCGCTCGCGCCTGACAGCCGACCTCCTTCGCGCAATCGATATACAGTATCAGCAGGCCATAGCCGCCGGCAAAGCTGACTGGTGGATTCGATGGAAGTATGCAGAGTTTCTTTCCGAACGAATGCGAAACGAACGGGGCGCGTCAATCCAGTACCGGTTCGTCAGGGACTACCTGCCCCACTTCTCGCAGGCATGGGCCAAACTCGGCACGTCGATGGGCAAGCAGGGCGACCTCGACACCGCCATAGCCATGAATCTTCACGCAATCGAGCTGAGCCCCGCTCACGTCTTCGCCCGTTACAATCTCGCCTTCGCTTATCAGATGAAAGGTCTAAAAGAAAAGGCCCTTGAACATTACCGCGTCGTTCTCAGGTACAAGCCGGATTACCCCGAGGCACACAACAACATCGGCGCAATCCTATATCAGCAGGGCAAAGTGGATCAGGCCGTGGCAACCTTCCGCAAGGCCCAGCAAATCATCCATGATTACGCCGACCTGTACTATAACCTGGGTGTCATTCTTGAAGACCAGGGCCAGATCGAGCAGGCAATTGAGCAATACCTCGCCGCTCTGAAGATCGAGCCCGAGTCACCAAAGCTTCAAAAAGCCCTCGAAATCGCCAGAGCCAAACAGAAATGAACGGCAAGTGCATATCGCACCTTCGCCTCCGAATCGCCCGCAGCCGTCTCATCGCCGGCAATCTCAGAAAAGCGTGTAAATAAACGGCGCTATCGGCGTCCCTCCCAGTAGAACAAGAGCCCCAAGCAGAACAATCACAACGATAATCGGCAGCAGCCACCATTTCTTGTTATGCAGCAGAAAAAACCAGAACTCCGCTGCTATGGACGACCGCCTTTCCTTCGCCAGTTTGTTGAATTCGACCGCACCATGATCCTTCTTTTCCTCTGTCATCGCACACTCCGACGGCCTCAAAACTGATTAAAATACCTTTTGACATCGGGCGCCCGCCGCTTGACCCAATAGCTCTCCGCCCGCCGACTAAACTTCAAATCCAGAAGGTCCCGACCGATCAAGCGAAAGAAAAGCCCCACAGGCGTCAGGATGAGATAGTACAGCACTGCCATCACGATGAAACTCAGAACCAGCCCTATCGGCAGGGCCAGGCCTATCATCGCCACGTAGACAAGTCGCGCAAGCGCCGGCACAACAAAACCGCTGATGCAGACAGCGGCCCCGAGGCCCACGATTACCGCCGTCCACACCGCTGGGAACCCGTGCTTGTAGTGCAGCAAAGCCCCTGCAATCAGCGCAGCCAGCAGTGCCGCAATACCGAACACCTGCAGGTCCTTGCGGCTGGGACGCCAGTTTACTTCGATCATTCCCATATCTAATCCAGCTCGAACTGCGCCTTATACGCGTCAACGTCATGCTGGTGCGCCTTTCGCTGCCGCTCCTTGTGCAGCACCTGCCTGCCCATCACCAGCACATCCATATTAGTCGCCATAAAGCACCGGTAAGCATCCTCCGGGCTGCACACGATCGGCTCGCCGCGTATGTTGAAACTCGTGTTGATTATTACCGCACAGCCCGTCTTGGCCTTGAAACGCGACATCAGGTCGTACATTCTCGGATGCCGTTGTCTGTCAACCGTCTGCACCCGCGCCGAATAGTCCACATGCGTGATCGCCGGTACAACGCTGCGTTTGGATTTGAGCTTCTCCAAACCTCTCAGGGCCACAGGCATCTCCCCGTCGGTCAGCCGCTTGTCCTCGCGCAGAGGCGCTACCAGCAGCATGTACGCGCTGTCCTGGTTGGGCCTCATGTCGAAGTATTCATCCACGTCCTCCCGGAGCACGCACGGCGCAAACGGCCGAAACGATTCGCGAAACTTGATCTTGAGGTTCATCACCGACTGCATCCTTTCGCTCCGCGCATCGCCTATGATACTGCGGTTTCCCAGCGCCCGAGGCCCAAACTCCATCCGCCCCTCAAACCAGCCGATCACCTTCTCATTGCTGATCAGTTCCGCCACGTCGTCTGCCAGCCTGCCCCAGTCATCATAGACGTCATAGTCGGCCCCGATTGAATCGAGGAACCCCCTGATCTCACTATCCGAATACTCCGGCCCTAACAGCGACGCCTTCTGCCTGTCCTCGCCGTCGCATATCCTTGAATTACCAAGCAATTGATGCCACACAAACAGCGCCGCACCCAGCGCCGCACCCGCATCCCCCGCCGCCGGCTGGATCCAGATATCCTCAAAAGGTCCTTCCCGCAGCAGGCGCCCGTTGCCAACGCAGTTCAGCGCCACCCCGCCGCCCAACACCAGTCGAACCATACCCGTCTGCTCGTAAACGTGCCGTGCCGCCCGCAGCACCACCTCCTCCGTAACCTTCTGAATCGACGCCGCCATATCCATCTCACGCTGCGTGATGGCATCCTCCGGCCGACGCCGGGGGCCGCCGAACAGGTTGGCGAATTTGCGACCCGTCATCACCGTACCATGGCAGTAAGGAAAGTAACTCATGTCCATGTGAAGCGACCCATCGTCCTTCACATCGACCAGTTTCTCCATGATCAGCTCGTAGTACTGCGGTTCGCCGTAAGGGGCAAGACCCATCAGCTTGTATTCTCCGCTGTTAACCTTGAAGCCGGTGAAGTAGGTAAAAGCCGAGTATAACAGTCCTAACGAATGCGGAAAGTGCATCTCATGCGTGATGTCGATCCTATTGCCCCGCCCGGTGCCGTAACTGGCGGTCGCCCATTCGCCCACGCCATCAAAGGTCATGATCGCCGCTTCCTCGAACGGCGACGGGAAAAACGCACTTGCCGCGTGCGATTCGTGGTGCTCACAAAAAACATAACGCCCCCTGAACTGCCTGCCGAGAGCCTTGTCCATCTCCCGCGGCAGATGCAGCTTCTGCTTGAGCCACAGCGGCATACCCATCAAAAACTGCCTGAACCCGCGAGGCGAATACGCAATATAGGTCTCAAGGAGCCGCTCGAATTTTGCAAGCGGCTTCTCGTAGAACACCACGTGGTCCAGCTCTCCGGCCGTAATCCCCGCTTCTGCCAGGCAATAATTAACCGCGTTGATCGGAAAAGCCTGATCGTGTTTTTTCCGTGTGAACCGCTCCTCCTGCGCAGCGGCCGCAATGTCCCCGTCCAGCACCAGCGCCGCGGCGCTGTCGTGATAGAACGCAGATATACCCAGTATGTTCATATAATCTCGCAAACGGAGCTTGACACGGACGAATGCATCCGGGGGTTCTCGCAGCCACACCGGACTGACACTGTAGCAACCGCCGCCGCCATTGTCAATCTCCGCCATCGCCTCCGGGAGCAGTCAGTTTTCCATTCACACCCATTAAATCGACCCGTGGCCGCATGCATCGTCCGCCGTACCACTGAAATCCTTACCATTATCGTTTAATTTTTGTTGCGTCTTCCGCCGAAAAAATGTATACAATGACCCTTCGACCCGTATGACCTGCATTATCGGTCATGAAAAAGGGCGAGTCCGCATTGGACGATACCGGCGGCGTAGCCAAGTGGCCTAAGGCGACGGTTTGCAAAACCGTTATCCGTGGGTTCGAATCCCACCGCCGCCTATCCTGTTTGTACCCGCAAATCTACAATATCACGCCTCTCCTCTCCTCCACTGTCCAATCCAAAAACTCTTTGTGCTTTAGCAATATGCTGCACCCGTTCCCCGAATGGTGGGCTATATTGTAAAAAGTACCGTTTGTTTGTTTCGTACCTGTCCGACACACACGAAATCCCGAGGAAAGACGCAATTATGGCAAAGCAATACAGACACGGTCATCTCTTGGCGCTATTGTGCGGATGCGTGCTGTTGCTGGCGCGCCCTTGCAGCCCGCTTGTCATCACCGAGATCATGTTTCACCCGGCCGAGGTCGCCGGCACGCCCGCCGCAGAAGAAAACCTCGAATACATCGAACTGTATAACGATCGCGCCGTCACCGAAGACGTCGCCGGATACGCCTTCACCCGAGGCATAAGCTACACATTTCCCGGCGGCGCGACGATCCCACCCAAGACCTACGTTGTAGTGGCCAGGAACCCTGCTGCAGTCGAGGCCGCTTATGGCATCACGGGCGTCCATGGCCCATTCACAGGCGCCCTGGACAACGACGGCGAGCAGATCGAACTCTCCAGCGACAACGGCGGCATCATCATCTCCCTACGCTACAACGACACCCACCCCTGGTACCCAGCCGCCGATGGCGCCGGCCATTCGCTCACTCTCGTCAAGCTCGCCGGCGACCCCGAGCAAGCCTCCTCATGGGCCCCCAGCACCCTCATCGGCGGAACACCCGGCGCACCAGACCCCGGCCCCGGCGCACTCGGTAGCCTTATCATCAACGAACTGCTCACCAACAGCGACGCCGCACCCGGCCTGGACTGGATCGAAATCTACAACCCCGGCCCCACCGCTATGGACCTCACCAGCGTATATCTCAGCGACTCCAGATCCAACCTGCTCGGCAAGTACAGGTTTCCCCCCGGCATCCTTCTTCAGCCCGGCCAGTTCATCGGCGTCGATCAGTCCTCATTCGGCTTCGGCCTCAGCGCCGCCGGCGAAACCGTCTTCCTCACCGCCGCAACCGGCAACCCCGCCCGGCCCCTGCGAGTGCTCGACGCCGTCCGCTTCGGCGCAGTCGAACCCGACGTCACCCTCGGCAGGTATCCCGACGGCGACAATCGCATCACAGCCTTGAGCGCCCCAACGCGAGGCTTGCCCAACGCCCGACCCCTTCAGCGGCCCATCGTCATCAACGAAATCATGTATCACCACGGCTCCCGCGATCCCCAATACGAATTCGTCGAACTCTACAACCGAAGCGCATCCCCCGTCTCCCTGGCCGGCTGGTCCTTCACCGACGGCGTCGAATACGAATTCCCGTCCGGCGCAGCAATCGCCGCCTACGCTTACGCAGTAGTCGCAGCCGACCCCCAACTGCTCGCAGCCACCTACGACAACCTGGTCGCCGGCGTCAATCTCTTCGGCCCCTACACCGGCCGACTCGACAACCACAGCGAGCGCATAAGACTCTCACTGCCCGCCGCCGAGATCAACCCCGCAACCGGCAAACCCTACCCCATCACCGCCGACGAAGTCACGTACTGCGACGGCGGCCGATGGCCAATTTGGCCCGACGGCCGAGGCGCAAGCCTCGAACTCCGCGACCCCTTCAGCGACAACGATTCCCCCGATGCATGGGCCGCAAGCGACGAAAGCACAAACGCCCAATGGCAGCAGTTCTTCTTCACAATCCAGGCCAGCGACTCCACCTTCACACACGACGCTATCGACATGTTCGAACTCATCCTCCTAAACCGCTGCGACGTCCTCCTCGACGACCTCCAGCTCATCGTCAACGGCACAAACCGCCTGAACAACGGCGGCTTCGAAAGCGGCCAGTCCTCCTGGAACTTCCTCGGCAACCACGTCCAGTCCTTCATCACCACCCACGATGCCCGCTCAGGCGCCCGCTCACTTCACCTCAGGGCAACCGGCCACGGAGACCCCGGCGCAAACCGCGTCAACCAATCCATCGCCCAAGTCACCGCCGGCACGGTAACCTTCACCGGATACGCCAAGTGGCTCCGAGGTTCCCGACACCTCCTGCTCCGCACATCGCGCCAGCTCGCACCCATCCAGCCGCCCCGACCCGCCTATGTCTGCGAGCTCGCAATGCCAATGAACCTCGGCACCCCCGGCCGCCGCAACACCGCATATATAGCCAACCGCGGCCCGGACATTGCGCACGTCACGCATACACCCGTCATCCCGGCCGCCAATCAGCAGATCATCATCACCGCCCGCGTAACCGACAACGACCCCGTCTCCGCTGTCACGCTGTACTACCGCTCCGAAGGCCAGGCCGCCTTCACCCCCGCCCAGATGAATGACAACGCAGCCGCGCCCGACGCCATCGCCAATGACGGCGTCTACACCGCCGCCATCCCCGGCGCCGCCGCCGGCACCATGCGCGCCTTCTATATCGTCGCCTCCGACGGCACGGCCCAGAACCGCTTCCCCGCACGCCTCGAAGACACCGCCCCCGTCCCGGATCGAACCTGCCTCGTCCGCGTCGCAGACCTGTCCGTCAGCTCCGCCTTTGCAAGATACCGTATCTGGATGTCTAACGACGTCCTGAATACCTTCAAATCGCGACCAAACCTCTCCAACGAACTGCTCGACTGCACCTTCGTCTACAACGAAACCGAAGTCTTCTACAACGCCGCCATCCGCCACCGCGGCAGTCCCTGGACACGAAGCGGCTCCAACCGCGCCCCCATCCCCGGCGACAGCATCGGATTCCGCATCGAGTTCAACCCGGACCGCAGATTCCGCGCGCGCGAAGAGATAAACCTCGACGGAACCGAAGGCCCACTCCGCGGCCCGCTCCAGGAACGCGCCGCCTACTGGCTCTACCGCAAAATGGGCCTTCACTACTCCACTCAGGAATACGTCTGGCCCATCCTCAACGGCCTTACACATCACACCTATGAAGACGTCCTCAAGATCGACGGCGCCTATGTCAACGCATGGTTCCCCGACGACAGCGACGGCTGCCTCCACAAGATCGACGACTACTTCGAATACAACTTCAATGGCACAAGCTTCCAGAATCTCGACGAAGGCCTGATCCACGACGCAACCCACCCGCTCCTGAAAGAGACCTATCGCTGGAGCTTCGAAAAACGCTCCCACCGCGAAAATGACGAATGGACCCACCTGCTGAACCTCGCCGATATGATGAACACGCCCCCCGACAGCCCGCAGTACGAAGCCAACATCGAATCCGTCATCGACCCCACCGGCCTCATCATGGCGCTCGCCATCCGCCGCGTCATCGGAGACTGGGACAGCTACGGCTTCCTGCGCGGCAAGAATTACTGCCTATACTACGCTCCGCGCGCCGATAAATGGTCGCTGATCCCGTGGGACATCGACTACGGATTCGGCTCCGGCGCTGGCGCAACCACCGTCATCTACGGCGTCGCCCCCTGGTTCCCCGAAATCGTCGCCCTGCTCGACCATCCAAAATACAAACGTATCTACGAACAATCGCTCGCCGAACTCGTCGCCGGCCCGTTCCAAACCAGGCACGGAACCGCCGACCCCCCTACCGAATTCGACCGCTTCCTCGACGACGCTGCAAACGCCAGAATCGCCGACGGCCTCGGCGACACCGCCTTCATCGACAGATGGAACGAAATAAAGACTTTCGTCGCCCAGCGCCGCGCCTACATACTCGAACAACTCCCCGCCGACCGCTTTGAGATCACCACCAACAACGGCCGCGACTTCTCCGCACCGCAAGGCGAACTAATCCTCACCGGCATCGCCCCCGCCGAGGTCACCCAAATCACCGTCAACGGCACGCTCGCACCCGCCGATCTTTCACCCGCCGGCGTCTTCTCCATAACAGTCACCGTCCTCCTCGGACCCAACGTATACAACCTCCAGGGCTGCAACGCCCAGGGCCTGCCCGTCCCCGACGCCGCCGACTCAATCACCATAACCGGCCTGCCAGCATACTCCCCGTCCGACTTCAACCAGGACAACTTAACAGACGCCGCCGACCTCACCTTCCTCGCCGACCGCTGGCTGAACACCTGCACACCCCCGCAATTCTGCCAGGGAACAGACCTGAACAAAAACACAAGAGTCGACCTCCCGGACCTCGCCATCTTCGCCGGCAACTGGCTGAAAAACCACCCCCACGAATAAAACAACCAAAACACCAAACAAGCGTTCCACCGCACCAAGCACCTCACGCCCGCCCCGCCCCTGCGTCCGAACGTCCTCCATCCTCAAAACCTTAACCCACGTTCCGCAGTTAAGGTGTTAAAAAATCTTTCTTGCCGACAATTGCCGCCAAGAGCGGATCACAGCGGAGATCGTCGTGATCGTTGAGGTCTTTATAACCCAGGCGAAGACCGTATACACGTTGGGCGACCAGGTCCTCGACCGTATGTTCGATCAAATCGGCATCACGGTGATCGGTGAAGCAGGCGGCGAAACGGGAAATTATCCGTGCATGCTGTTCGACCTGGCCCAAGAGCACCCCGCCGCCATCCAAACTGACAGGGCCACCGTCAAAGCGAGCGGATATATCGCGGGAATTTTTGCTTTGAAATACTAATGTGCGACCATTACACTCTGTTGTCATAAGACTGCTCCTTGTCTTTGGGATAACCTCCTTGTGCAAAAGACGTTATACCAAAAAGAGCAGTCTTCTTCAATTCATCGGTGAGAAATGCGGGTTAGACCCCTGGTCGCTGGAATTGCAATTTGACACGCCCGCACAAATATGCTCTAATCCCGCGACCTCCGGCAACGCAGCGCCCGTACGGCGGGGTGCAACCCGCCACGCCGGACATGAAGGCCTTTCCCGAGGTTCCATAACCCAATAAAGGAGACAACGCAAAATGCCAAAGCGCAACGACATCCACAAGGTCATGATCATCGGCTCAGGACCAATCGTTATCGGCCAGGCCTGCGAATTTGACTACTCAGGCACACAGGCATGCAAGGCACTCCGCTCGCTCGGCTACGAGATCGTCCTGGTCAACTCAAACCCCGCAACCATTATGACCGACCCCGGCATGGCCGACGCCACCTACATCGAACCGCTAACCGTCGAGAGCCTTACAAAGATCATCGACAAAGAACGCCCCGACGCCCTCCTGCCGAACCTCGGCGGCCAATCCGGCCTTAACCTCAGCTCCGAACTCGCCAGGGCCGGCGTCCTCGACAAATACAACGTTAAGATCATCGGCGTCCAGCTCGATGCAATCAAGCGAGGGGAAGACCGCCAGGCCTTCAAGGACACAATGGACTCGCTCGGAATCGAAACCGCACGCAGCATCATCGCAAACAGCTTCGAGGAGGCCCAGGAAGCCGTGAAGGAAGTCGGCCTGCCCTGCGTAATCCGACCCGCATACACAATGGGAGGAACCGGCGGCGGCTTCGCCTACAACATGGAAGAGTTTTGCGAAATAGCCAGACGCGGACTAAGCGCCAGCATGGTCCACCAGATCCTTGTCGAAGAATCCGTCCTCGGCTGGGAAGAACTCGAACTCGAAGTCGTCCGCGACAGCTCCAACAAAATGATCACCGTATGCTTCATCGAAAACGTCGACGCTATGGGTGTCCACACCGGCGATAGCTACTGCACCGCCCCCATGCTCACCATCAGCAAGGAGCTCCAGGAACGCCTCCAGAAATACTCCTACGCAATCGTCGAAGCCATCGAGGTCATCGGTGGCACCAACGTTCAGTTCGCCCACGACCCCAAAACCGGCCGGGTAGTCGTCATCGAAATCAACCCCCGCACGTCCCGCTCCTCCGCCCTCGCCTCCAAGGCAACCGGTTTCCCCATCGCTTTCGTCTCCGCCCTCCTCGCCGGCGGCCTCACGCTCAGTGAAATCCCCTATTGGCGCGACGGAACACTCGACAAATACACCCCCTCCGGCGACTATGTCGTCGTCAAGTTCGCACGCTGGGCATTCGAAAAATTCCAAAGCCTCCCCGACAGGCTCGGCACTCAGATGCGCGCAGTCGGCGAAGTCATGAGCATCGGCAAGAACTACAAGGAAGCCTTCCAGAAAGCCATCCGCGCCCGCGAAGACGGCCGATACGGCCTCGGTTTCGCCCGCGACTACAACACGCTTGCGCTCGAAGACCTCATGCGCCTCCTCGTCGAACCCTCCAGCGAGCGACAGTTCATCATGTACGAAGCCATCCGCAAAGGCGCAGACACCCATACTCTCTTCGAAATCACCCACATCAAACACTGGTTTATCGAACAGATGAAAGAACTCGTCGAACTCGAAGAAGAAATCATCAAATACAAAGGTCGCCAGATCCCCGACGACCTCCTTGTCCGTGCCAAGAAGGACGGCTTCGCCGACCGCTATCTCGCCCAGATCCTCGGTGCCGATGAGTCCGCCCTCCGCAACCAGCGGAAACGCCTCGACGTCGTCGAAGGCTGGCATTTCGTCCCCGTCAGCGGCGTCGAAGACGCTGCCTACTACTATTCCACATACAACGCCCCCGACGTCACCGAAGTCTCGCCCAACCGCAAGATCATGGTCCTCGGCGGCGGCCCAAACCGCATCGGCCAGGGCATAGAGTTCGACTACTGCTGCGTGCACGCCGCTTTCGCCCTCCGCGACGAAGGCATCGAATCCATCATGGTCAACTGCAACCCCGAAACCGTCTCCACCGACTACGATACCTCCAACAAGCTCTACTTCGAAGCCCTCACAGTCGAGGACGTCCTCAGCATCTACGAAAAAGAAAAGCCCGACGGCGTAATCTGTCAGTTCGGCGGCCAGACCCCCCTCAACATCGCCGCCGAGCTCGAAGCCGCTGGCGTCAAGATCATTGGAACCTCCGTCGACGCCATAGAGCTGGCCGAGGACCGCGACCGATTCCGCAGGAAAATGCAGAAGCTCGGCATCCCCCAGCCCGAAAGCGACATGGCAAGCAATCTCCAACAGGCCATTGCCATCGCCGACCGCATCGGCTACCCCCTCATCGTCCGCCCATCCTTCGTCCTCGGCGGCCGCGCAATGGAAATCGTCCATGATGAAGAGATGCTCGAACGCTACATGAAAACCGCCGTCGATGTCTCCCCGACCCGGCCAATACTCATTGACAAGTTTCTCGAAAACGCAATCGAAGCTGAAGCCGACGCCATCGCCGACGGAACCGACGCATTCGTCCCCGCCGTAATGGAGCACATCGAACTGGCCGGTATACACTCCGGCGACTCCGCCTGCGTAATCCCCCCTACGACCATCCCGCAAAAGCACATCGATACAATCTATGAATACACTCGACGCATCGCCATCGAACTCCGCGTCGTCGGCCTGATGAACATCCAGTACGCAATCTGCGAAGACAAAGTCTACATCCTCGAAGCAAACCCACGCGCCAGCCGCACCGTCCCCCTTGTCAGCAAGGTCTGCGGCATCTCAATGGCCCGCATCGCCACCCAGTTGATGATGGGCAAAAAAATCTCCGACCTGAACCTCAAGAACCCCCCCATACCACACTACGGCGTCAAAGAAGCCGTCTTCCCCTTCTACTTCTTCCCCGAGGTCGACCCCCTCCTCGGACCCGAAATGCGCTCCACGGGCGAGGTCCTCGGCATGGCAGACTCATTCGGCCTGGCCTTCTTCAAGGCCGAAGACGCCGCCGGCGGCCGCCTCCCCGAAAAAGGCACAGTACTCATGACAATCGCCGACAAGGACAAAGGCCCCGCCATCATCGCCGCCGCGCGCTCATTCCTCGAAATGGGCTTCAAGATCAAAGCAACCGAAGGCACCCAAACGTTCCTCGCCGAGAACGGCATCGAAGCCGAACGAGCCTACAAACGCCGCGAACAGCGACCTGACATCGCCGACGACATCACCAACGGCGACATCCAGCTCTTAATCAACACCCCAATGGGAAAAGCCGGCAAGGAAGACGACTCCTACATCCGCAAGGCTGCCATACGCTACAAAACACCGTACATTACAACCGTCGCTGCCGCCGTCGCAGCCGCAAAAGGCATAGCAGCCATCCGACAGCGTCAATGGGAAGTAAAATCAATACAGGAGTACCACGCGGCAATCAAATAGGCCCGTACCGCTGGCATGATAGGTACGAGCAGCCCTGCGATTCAGCGAACGCGGGGGCGGCCGGCAAAGCCGCCCCCTTTGTATTTCACGGAATCCTGAACAGCCGTCCGTCCCCCGGGCTCAACCAGACCTTCACGCCGCCATTCCCATCCGCCGCCGGCCCCTTGATCCACTTTCCGCTGACCCGGTCCAACTCTTCCAGACGCCCATCCCCCACCTTCAACTTGACCACGGCTTCGGCGCTCCGCGTATAGTCCCGATTGACAATCATAAACGCCGATGCACGTTGACCCGCCCCAAACAAACCCAGGACAAACTCACCTTCGCCGCCAATTTGAACCGGCCCTTCCGCCGGCACCCCCTCGGTGCCAAGCGGCAACGGTGCACTGTGATAAACCCCAAGCGACTTTAACTCCATCAGTGCAGGCCCGAACTTCTCGATCTCCGCATTCAATCCTGCCACAACAGCCGCCAGCGGTGCCGCCTTGCCTTCCTGGTACAACCCCCCATAAGATTCCGGGCCCCAGTACGTGAAGTAACTGATACCGCGCCCCCCGTACGCCATCGTCGTAAACACCAGCCACCGCATTTCAGCCGCATTGGGAAGCCTCCACACCTTTTCAAGCGTGCTCGCCTGAATGATATTCAGGAACGGCTTGCCCCAGACAATCGCCGCGTCGCGAATCAACGCCATGTTCAGAAAGTACTGCGGACCGTCACCGTTCCGGAAGAAATGATAATGATCGTAGCTGATCAGGTCCGGTTTGACAATTTCCATGTAGCGCCGCAGATGCTCGCGGTAGCGCAGCACTACCTCATTGTCCGGCCCTATCCCCGCAAGGTGGCCGGGATAACCGTCACGGCGGGCCTCGCCCGTCGTTACTCCTAATTGCTGCTCGTTGGCATATGTGGGAAACAGATTGATGTACGCAAGGTGCGCCGGATCGCGCTCCTTCAGGTACGCCACCAGTCTGCCCAGCCCCGCAAACGCCCCCGCGCTCGGCTCGTCCACGATGTAATACGCCTCCAGCGCCGGATGCCCCTTCACGCGTTCGATGAGAGTATCCAGTTCGCCGCGCTGCCCTGCGTCCTCCAGCACCTCCGGCCGAAGCAGGCGGTTCGTAAGCATCGCCCGCAGCCCGTGCCGACCCGCCGCGTCCAGCCCCTCTTCCGGCACCCACGTCAGGTTGTATCGCTCGGCCGCCACGTTCGCCAGCGCCTCGTCAGTCGCCGGAGGCGGACACCAGAAAGTGATCAAAAACCTGTCCTGCTTCCACTCCGCCTCGCCCCCTTCCGCGGGCGAACACGAGAAGCACTGCGCACAAACCAGCATCGCCGCAATAAACAAAACTAACGTTCTCCTGTCCATAGTTTCCTCTCCTGAAACAATGTAAACCGTTGAAATCTCGGACTATCCATAGTATAGTGCAATTCTTAAATGCAAAACAGTCGGAGGCAATGATGAAAAACCGAATCCGTCACCAGTTATTCCTCGCACTCTTGCCGCTCATTGTGCTCACATCCGCCCTCGCCGCCGCCGATACCCCCGCACAATCCGCACAACCCGCAAAAACCTACCGTAACCCGATCATCGGCCACATAGGCCCCGCCGACCCCCACGTCATCCTCCACGAAGGCAGATACTACCTCTACCCAACCTGGGATGGCAAAGGATATGATGTCTTCGTCTCCGACGACCTCGTCACCTGGCGGCAGAAACCAAAATGCTACACCGACCCCAGAGGCGGCGCATGGGCCCCCGACGTCTTCCACAACAAAAAAGGCGACGGCAAATTCTATCTCTACTACACCGTCAACAACCCCGCCGGCGGCAAGCTCATCGGCGTTGCCGTCGCCGACCACCCCCTCGGCCCATTCACTGACAAAGGCAGCCTCGTCGAAAACAACGCCATCGATGCCCACCTCTTCCAGGACGATGACGATTCCCTCTTCCTCTACTATGTCCTCATAGGCAACCCGTTTCGTATCTTCGTCCGCCCCATGTCCGACCCCCTCACGCTCACCGGCGAACCCACCGAAGTCATCCGCCCAACCGAACCATGGGAAACAGCCCGCGGCGCCGTCACCGAAGGCCCCTGGATGCTCAAGCACAAAGGTCTCTACTACCTCATGTACTCCGGCAGCGGCGCAAACGGCCCTGAATACGCCATCGGCTACGCGACCGCTTCCTCCCCCACCGGCCCGTTCACAAAGCACCCAGGCAACCCAATCGCCAAACAAGGCGACGGAGTCTTCGGCCCAGGCCACCACTGCGTCGTCGAAGGCCCCGACTCCCGCCTCTGGATGGTCTACCACCAGCAGAACAGCACAAGAGTCGGCTGGTCCCGCTTCCTCGCAATCGACCCGCTCTGGTTCGACGAAAACGGCGTCATACACACCAGAACAACCCGCAACGCCGACCAGCCGGCCCCCCTGACCCCCACGCGATTAACCGTACTAAGCTACAACATCTACCACGGCGAGGACGCCCAGGGAGGCTCCAATCTCGACGCTGTCGCCGCTATTATCAATGAGCTTAAGCCCGACCTCGTCGCCCTGCAGGAAGTCGACAACAAGACCACACGCTCAAAAGGCCTCGACCTCACCGCCGAACTCAGCGAACGAACCGCCATGGAAGGCCGTTTCGGCAAGGCTATGGACTACGCCGGCGGCGGCTACGGCGTCGCAACCCTCTCAAGACTCCCCATAATCCACGAGAAGAACCACCCCCTCCCCCACACTGCGGGCGTCGAACCGCGAACCGCACTCGAACTCAAGGTCCGCCTCCCGGATGGAAGACACATCCTCTTCATCAACACCCACCTCGACCACCAGCGAAACCCGAAATACCGAACCGCGCAGGCCGACCGTCTACTGCAAATCTGCTCCGAATACAGCCTCCCGATAATACTCGCTGGCGACCTCAACACCACCCCCGACACAGACCTCATCGCAACCTTCACAAAGGACTGGTCCGACACCGCCGACAACAATCCCCAGCCGACCTTCCCAGCCGTCAACCCCAACAGAAAAATCGACTACATATTGGCAAGACCGAAGGGCCGCTGGAAAACCATCGAATCGCGAGTCATCGAAGAAACAGTAGCATCAGACCACCGACCAATCCTCGCCACCCTCCAATTAGAGCCTGACAACCCATAACCGCGCAACGATCACCCACATCGTACCCAAAAGGCTCGACCTGCCGCTGTCAAACATGAGACTGACCGTCAGCTCAATTACTTCTTGAGCTTCACGTCATAACAAAACAGTACGTCCTGGTCGCGGATGTAGAGTTTGCCGTTGGCGACGACCGGGTGGGCCCAGGCGGGCAGCCTTGTGCGGTCGGGCTGTTCGAAGCGGCCTCGTTCGGTGTATTGTTTCGGGTCGGGCTCAACGAGGACGACAACGCCGTCCTCCATGCGATAGTACAGCCGCCCGTCGGCGAAGGCGAGGGAGCCTTTTGCGCGGCGCTGGCCTTGCTCTCGCAGGTCCCACATGACTTTGCCGGTCTTGAAATCGAGGCAGACCAGTGCGCCGCCTTCGTTGCCGCCGCTGGCGCCGTAGAGATAGCCGTCGAGGAGAATCATCCCGCCGTGGTGGTTCTGCATCTCGGTGGTGGCATAGACTTCCTCCGCCTTCACGGCCCCATCCGCATCCTTGCTCAGTTTGACCAACCCGCCGCCCCCGCCATAAGCCGAGGAGGCGAACACCATGCCATCCTGATAGATCGCCGTCGCACAGTTGATACCCATGCGGTTGGCAGGCTTGTCATATCGCCACAGAAACTTGCCGTCCGAAGCCGCAACGCCCATGAGAGCCCTCGCGGTCAGTTGCACATACTGGCGCTGCCCGTCGAAGTCGATCGCAATGACCGAGGCATAGCCCGCTCCGCCGCCGCCACCGAAACCGCCCCGTCCGCCGCCTCGACGCCCGCCGAAACCGCCGCCGCCGGCCGCCGGAGCATCGGATTGCCCCGCTGGCGCCTCGGGCACTTTGCTCTTCCATATCGTCTCACCCGTCATTTTATCCAAGGCCGCCAGCATCGCGTCTGGCCCGCCGGGTGTGCAGATAACCTTGTTGCCGTCAACCAGAGGCGACTCCCGGTAGCTCCACATGGGAACACTCCCCCCAAAATCCTCCACCAGGCTCCGCTGCCAGAGCACCTTCCCGTCCTTGACCTGCAAACATGCCAGATTGCCCGCCAGACCCACAACATAAAGCCGCTCCCCGTCCACCGTCGGCGTGCACGCAGGACCCTCTCTGCCCTGCGACGCCCGCTGTGCAAACGCCGGCCCAAGAGGCGTTACCCAGATCTCACTGCCGCCCGCCTCGGACAATGCCCACACAACTTCCTCGTTGCCTCGATTCGCCATACCATAAATCCGCCCCGCCGCAACCGCCGGAGCACTGTCGCCCCCGCCAAGTTTCTCGGTCTTCCATGCCAGCGCCGGTCCGTTCTCCGACCACTCCTGCAAAAGCCCCGTCTCCGCCGACTTGCCATCCCGCTGCGCCCCTCGCCATTGCGGCCAGTCCGCCCCTTGAATAGACGCCGCAAAAAACACCACACCAAGACCCATAAGTACAAAACACCTGCCTCGTCTTGTCATGCTTTCACTCCTGTAATTGCTTGACATTCCATCCTCAACAATCTTTCTGCAGCGACAGCGCATAGAATCCATCCGCCCTTCCATTTCCATAAGTGCAACAGAATTAAGGGTGGTTACAAGATTCGGTCTGCTGCAAAGACTTTTTTGGCTACGGTTGCGATAAGTGGGTGATTTCGATATCCTGTGGGTTGGCCGGAGGCGGATGTCGGCTTCGGGGGACGGTCCGCCGTCGGGGACCAGCGCGGTCCGCAGCATCGATATATCAGATTATGAGAAAGTGGTATTATGCAGTCCGGCAGTGATCGTTTGACTCGGGTTTCATGGATTTTGGTTTTCGCCCTCTCGGGCCTACAGGGACTTGCCGCGCCCGAGGGTCCGCAGAGTATCTCCGACCGGGCGCCCACACAAACAGTTACGGGCGTGGTGTTTGCCGACAAAAACGCTTCCGGAGTTTTCGACGAGGGGGATGTCCCGTTAGAGGGGATACGGGTAAGCAACGGCCGAAAGGTAGTGCTCACGGATGCGCAAGGACGCTACGCACTGCCGATGGAGCACGAAGGAGTGGTCTTTGTCATCAAGCCGCGCAACTACCAAGCCCCGCTCAACGAATACAACCTGCCGCAATTCTACTATCTGCACCGCCCAAAAGGCTCCCCCGCCACACGATTTGCGGGCATCGCGCCCACCGGGCCACTGCCCGCTTCGGTGGACTTCGCGCTGACACCCACGCAGGAGCCAGACGAATTCAATGTGATTATATTCGGCGATCCCCAGCCAAGAAACACCACGGAAATCGATTACATGCTCAGGAAGGTGGTGGAGGAACTTGTCGCACAGGGCGTTTCGGACAATGTTTCCTTTGGCATCTCCTTGGGAGATATCGTGTTCGATGATCTGGGCTTGTTTGCAGCTCTCAACGCCGCAATCGCGCAGATCGGCCTGCCGTGGATCAATGTCCTGGGCAATCACGACTGCAACTTCGACGCCCCGGCCCTGAGCCAAAGTTACGAGACGTTCCAGCGCATCTATGGCCCCGCGTATTACGCCTTCGATTACGGACCGGCCCACTTTGTGGTGCTCAATACGGTCACTTGGCACGAAGGCGACAATCGTCGATACTACCGGGGCGGTCTTGGCCAGGACCAACTGGCCTTCGTCGCCAACAATCTCGCGCACGTACCCAAAGACGCTCTTGTGGTTTTTGTGATGCACATCCCGTTCATCGATTCGACCGCGTGGAACGCCGGAGAGCTCCAAGCCTTCTACCGGATCATCGAAGATCGGCCTCATACGCTTTCGTTCGCCGCACATACGCACTCGCACAAGCATCGCTTCCTCGATCCATCAAACGGCTGGCAAGGCAGCCGGCCGCATCATCACGTGATTCACGGGACTATCTGCGGCGCCTGGTGGTCGGGTCCCATGAATGAATACGCGGTGCCTCAGACGCTCATGGCGGACGGAACACCGCACGGGTATGGCATTTTGACCATCAAGGGCAATACGTATCGCCACAGGTATAAGGTATTCGGGCGAGATGAAGATTTTCAGATGCATATACACGCACCTGAAACGGTCACCGCCGACGCCGAGCAGTCCGGCAGCATATCTGCCAACATCTTCAATGCCTGGGCAGATGCAGAAGTGAGCATGCGCATCGGCCGCAACGGAACATGGTTGCCCATGCAGCACAAACACGAGCCGGATCCGGTTTTCCTGGACTACCGCGACCGACATGAAAGCGTGCCGGAACGCTACTGGCGAAATCCTCCGCAGCCCCGCCCATGTCGGCATATCTGGTCGACCCCCCTTGGCAAACTGCCTGAGGGAACACATCTTATCGAAATCAAAGCGGTGAATCCGGATGGACAAATGTTTCGCGGCGTACGCATAATACGTGCAAAGTAGCACCCGGTCCTTTGTGTCTGTTCACACAGTCTATACGGGGCTGGCAGCAGTATCTTCACCGATCGTGGGTTGCGATGCATGCGGTTTCATATATCATGCCGAGTAGACTGGGTTTCAGGAGAATTATATGCGTGCGGTTTTGCAGCGTGTTCTGCAGGCGAGTGTTGAGGTGGACGGTCAGACTACAGGACAAATCAAGCGCGGGCTGCTGGTGTTTCTGGGAGTGGGCAAAGGGGACACGGAGGGCGACGTCGACTGGATGGCTGAGAAAATTGCGGGTCTTCGGGTGTTTCCCGATAAAGCTGATCGTATGAACCTGAGCGTTGTCGACGTGGGCGGCGCAATTCTCTTGATCAGTCAGTTTACGCTCTACGGAAATTGCCGCAAAGGCAAGCGGCCGAGCTTCGATGCAGCCGCCGAACCGGAGACCGCCAAGCGGCTCTATGGGTACGCGATTGAGCGGCTTGGCGAAAAGGGCGTGGATGTTCAGACGGGCATATTCGCGGCCTCCATGCGAATCGAGTGCGTCAACGACGGACCGGTTACACTGATTATCGACAGCCGGATGCCGCGCAGTCAGGACGTCTCGGCCACCGGGGCAACGCAGTAAATGTACACGAGGGGGTCCGACCCATCGTTTATTATGTTGTGGTCGGTATGCGGCGGGATATAGAGCACCTTGCCGTGACCGACCGCCACAGATTGGTTGTCGGCCCCGGTTTGTGCAATGCCTTGGCCCGCAAGGAACACCAGGATTTCTTCATGGGCACGCGTGGAGTGCCGCCCGCACTCGGCGCCGGGCTGCAGGTAGACACGCCCGGAACGCATCCCGCGGGTCTGGGGCGCGCCTTCAAGAAGTTGCTGATACTCGGGGGCATCGATAAGATCGACGGTAAAAGGTCCTTCACTCATTTATTCGCTCCTGATGATTTGAGCGGGCAAAAAGCCCTTCCAGTACTCCAAGAAACTTTCGAGAAAATGCGTTTTGCCGCTTGACTCCGTAGCAATAATTGCATAAAGTTATGCGCAGTAGCACTGTTTTTCTAATTTTATGCGCTACGCTTTGAAAATCAACTGTTTTCTGGAGGCAAGGTGAAATGTTGCACCGGCTATTCTTCATCACAGCGGTGTTGGCGTGTTTAAGCGTTCCCGCTTCGGCCGACGACCCGGTTGCTGTCACTCACAGGGAGTTTCAGGCGGTGCACGCCGATGGAACCAGTTCTTTCGATGACAGTGGACCTTGGCAGGTAACTTTGGAGGGCATTCTGCTCAACAATCCGGAGGAGTGGCTTGACCCGACGCCTGATCCAACCGTTGAATCGTGGTTCATGGGCGGACAGTGGCAGATTGTGGTGCAGGGCGAGGGCGAGGATCACGCCGGAACTGCATGTTGGATGGGACAGAACTACAAGAACGGGCCCGGCGCCGCCAGTTATACCAATGAAGAATGGCTGGCTGAAATATGGCGTTTAAACCACGACCCCGCCACCGGCTACCTCTTCCGTGCAGGGGATCGCGTTCGGCTAACTGGCACGTACCTGTTCTACGGCGGCAAGCTGAATATCAATGAGAACCACCAGACCTTGCCGGCATTCGACTTCAATCTTGAACTGGTTAAGGCCGGAGTGGGCCTGCCGCAGCCTGAGGAGATTACTTTAGCCGATCTTAAGTACGCAGACAACACGGAGATCTTCGACCCAAATCGACTCACGGGCGGGGAGTATTACCAGGGTCGCCGGGTACGAATCGAGAATGTGTCGGTTGTTAACCCTCAGGATTGGGGTCCGAATCGCACCTTGACGATTACAGACGGCTCAGGCAGGACTTTCCCCGTCCTGCTTGGCATTGGGAATGGAATCAAGCATTACGCGTGCCCGACGGGCACTATCGACGTGATAGGGATCATGGACCAGGCAGCGCCGGGCTATCCGCCTGACCCGCGCAAAGGTTATCGCCTGGTGGTGCTGAATTATGACGGCAACGGGCTCGTTTTGGGCGACACAGGTAGCCGGCGAGGCAACCTGGAGGGTGATGTGAATAGCGATCATGTCGTCAACATCCAGGATCTGGCGGTTCTCGCTGAGAATTGGCTCGCCTGGCGGGCTGGTCTTTACGGCATCCCCGAGGTGGAATGAAACACGGATTCACGTTAATCGAATTACTGGTTGTTGTGGCGATCATCGGCATCCTGCTGGCGGTGGTGATGCCGTCGCTGGCGCGTGCGCGGCAGCAGGCGAAGATAGTGGCGGTGAATTCGGATCTTTACCAGATCGGGCTTGTGCTTGAGATGTATATGAATGAGCATGGCGGCAAGCATCCGCCGACGCGCAAGGACTGCTCGATGGGCTGGGAGGATCATCAGTTGCCCCCGGAACTGGTGGAGGAGGGATATCTTCCTGCGCCGGCCAAAGAGACCGGCATGTCTGCACGGATGGAGGACCGGTTCAACCCGAAGAATACCTACAAGTACTGGTCAGTTGGCGAATTGTACCAGAACAACCGCTACATGCCTTATGTGAGGGCGTCGCTCTATGTTCCTGCCGGTTTTCCCGCCCAGGAAGGCCAGCCGGCGGACGACATCCTGTATGACGATCCAGAGAAATCGCCGGTCACCTGGGTGATTTACAGCCAGGGACCTAACTTCGACGAGTGGCACAGCCTTAAAGAACTCAACGGGCCGGCGCCGAAGAGGTCGTGGTACCGCAGCGACAGAAACAGCGGTCTCATTGTGCGGCTCAGGCTTCGGAATGGGCGGCATATCGGTTCTTTCGAGGGCAGGCAATGACTCGCTGTTTCGCGTTAGCTATGATAGTGCTCGGTACCGTATTGGGCACTGCGGGGTGCCGCAAGCGCCAGGCAACGGTGCAGGGCCCTGGAATAGCCGTTACAAACAGCTACCTTGAGTCGGCGGTCCGCGATCTTTGCGGAGAGGGACAGGAAGTCTTCTGCATGGCGTCGCCGGGGATGTGTCCCGGACATTTCGACATGTCGCCGGAGCAGTTGAGCCGACTGCTGAAGTGCAACGCTTTTTTGCGGTTTGATTTTCAGTCCGGCCTGGACGCCAGGTTGAACCGGCTGAAGATGCCCGTGCTGGCCGTCAAGGGGCGCCCGGGGCTCTGCCAGCCGCAGACGTACTTGGATATCTGTGGTGAAGTGCTGCCGTTTGTCGAAACAGCGGCGTCGATGGAGGCATCGGCAATTCGCGAAAGACTAAAGGATCTGACCAGGCGGCTTGAAGCACTGTCTGAAGAGATGAAGCAGGCTGTCCGAGAGGCGAAGCTTGATGATGCCAAGGTACTGGCATCGCGTCATCAGGCCGCTTTTATCGAATGGCTCGGCCTTGATGTCGCAGGTGTTTTTCAAAGCGCAGACGCCATGACACCCGCTGACCTTGATGCGTGTCTGCAGGCGGGACGCGAACACCAGGTGCGGCTGGTAATCGCAAACCTCCAGGAGGGTACCCAACTGCCGGAGAAGATTGCACGCAATCTTAATGCACGGCTCGTCGTTTTCAGCAACTTCCCTGATACGCAGACGTTCGAACGGCAAGCTTTTGAACAACTGGTACGCTCAAACGTCAAGAATCTTGTCGAGTGATTGCATCATGCCCAACTGCCTGGAACTTTCGGACGTGTGCGTAAAACGCGGCAGGCACATAATCCTCAGCATTGATCATGTCTCTGTGGGGCTGCAAGAATTCGTGGGACTCGTTGGCCCCAACGGCGCGGGCAAAACAACGTTCCTGAAACTGTGTTGCGGTCTCATCAGGCCTGCTCGCGGCACGGTTGTCTTTGAGAATCAGCGCATTTCGCAACTCGCCCGCTGGAACGTCGGCTGGCGGAGGCATATTGGCTACATTCCCCAGCAGACCGAGTACAATGCTCATCTGCCGTTTACGGTGCGGGAGATTGTGGTCATGGGTCGTGCGGCTCAGCGGTCTCTGGGCAGGCAGCTCGGCTCAAGTGATTATGAAAAGGCGGACTTCTGGCTGGATCAAATGGGGCTTTACGAACGTCGCACCCAGACGTTCCGCTCATTGTCGGGAGGTCAGCAGCAGAGGGCGCTTATTGCCCGGGCCATGGTCGGAGAGCCTCGAGTAGTTCTGATGGATGAGCCCGGCGCGGGGCTTGACGCGCCGGCAAAGCGGCAGCTTGCCGAAACTCTTGAGCGACTGTTCAACGAAAACGACTTGACCGTGCTGATCGTGTCGCATGAACTTGCGGTGATCCCGCGGGCATGCCGGCGCCTGGTGCTTATGCACGAGGGGCGGGTGCTGGCTGACGGCGCCACGGCCGACGTGCTGCAATCGGAGCCGATGCGGCAATTGTTCGCCGCGGGTCCTTTGGGGAGCGCCAACTGACGTGGATCCTTTCTTTATCCCAATTCTCATCACTGGTGCGTTTGCGGGGGTCGCCATCGGTATGTTAGGCGTTTTTATTGTCGGAATGCGCATGCCGTTTATCGGCAGTTGCATATCGCATACGGCGATGGTCGGCGCGGTGTATGCCGCACTCCTGGGCCTCAACCCTACCGCCGGCGCGATCCTGCTGTCGATGGTTGCCGCGGCGGCAGCGGCGCTGATACCGCCTGAAAGGAAGAATATCGACGCGAATACGGGCCAGGCGATCCTGCTGTCCAGCATGATGGGGCTGGCTTTCTTGGCAGTCGGGCTTGAACAGGGCAGCCGAAACGAGATGCTTTCGCTCCTTTGGGGTAACGTACTTTTTGCCGACTGGGGGACCGCCGCAGCCACAGGCGCGTTGACGGCCGCCCTCGTACTGTTCATGTTTGTGTTCGACAAAGAGCTGAAAGCGATTCTCTTCAGCCGTTCTCTGGCGGCGGCGACGGGTATGCACGCGGGCCTGGTTTATGTGCTCTTTCTGGGCTTCTGCGGGTTGATACTTGCAGTTACCCTGCAGGTCATCGGCGGGCTTCTGATCTTCAGCCTGCTGGTTTGCCCGGCGGCGTCGGCATGCCAGTTGTGCCGCGGGCACAAGGCAGTAATAATCGGTTCGGCCCTGCTCGGGCTGCTGTCAACCGTGGCCGGTTTCGCGGCTTCCTTCTGGCTGAACCTGCCGACGGGCGCCTGCATCGTGATTGCAGGCACCCTGATATTCGTGTGCACGGCGGCATGGCGGATGGTAGCCGGGCCGGCAGGCTGACGCACTAAGTGTCCCCTGCTGCTGACTACCCTGCATGGCCACGGGCTTCGTCTAACATGGCCAGATAGTTGTCCAGTGGCATATAGTTGGCGACAGTGTTTCCGGTTCCGAGGCAGAATCGGCCGTTGGGGAGGCATTTGTCGATGGTGTCGCGGGTGCGGGCGCGGATTGCCTCCTCCGTGCTTCGGCACAGGAAGTCCACGTCGATGCCGCCGATGAGGGCAATCTCTTGGCCGTAGGTATGCTTGACCTCGCGAACGTCTTCTATCGTGTCTTCGAAGCTGTGTTTGCCGTCGATCCGCACATCGTGTATGAGCTCGTCGATGATTTCGGCGAGCTTGCCGCAGGAGTGAAGCAGGTAGAGCCGCCCGGCTTCGTGGGCGAGCTCAGCCAGGGCCTTGTGGCTGTCCAGCACTAAGCGGCGCATGTTGTCGCGGTCAAAGAGCAGGCCGGTCTTAAAGCCCATGTCGTCGCTGGCCCAGATAAGTTTGACCCGGTCGTATTCAAGGTATCGCTTGACCTGGCCAACGTAGAATTCGCGGAGGCGGTCGGCGATCGCGCCCACGAGGTCGGGCTGTTCGAATAGTGCATAACAGAAGGTCTCGTAGCCCATCAGCCAGGTGACTTCTTCACAGAAATGACCGGTGAGACCGCCGACGATGCACATGTCGTCAGGGAGATTCTCCTGAAACCACTCGAGATCAGCGGCAAGGTGAGGAGCTCGGACGTCCGGCCAGGGGTACCGTTCGAAGTCGGCCCAGGACATGATCGGGCCGGTGTGGGAGTTCTGGAATTCGCGCCCGCCGGTGCGCTTAAGCTGGGCGGTGTCTTCGACCGCATTACGGTGGAAGGTCAGCTCAACGTTAAGACCGGCCTTGACATAGTCCTGCCCGCAGAAACGGTTGACGGCAACGAGAATCTTGCGGTCGCGATTGGGATCGCCGGCATTGATCTTTGCGTCGAGATCGAACCGCTCGACGAGGGCCTCCATGATCTCGGCGTCATGGAACAGTTCGGCGTGGAATACGCGGGCGGGTGTGCCTTCGCCGCGGATGTTTGCCATGAAACCTTGCCAGTCGGGACTGAACGGTTTCTTGAGTGCGCTATAGACTGTCATTTGCACCGCCCTTGTCTGCCTCGGTTATATAGTCTGCGGAACAGATTGAGGGCGCCTTGGTGGCGGCGGAGACGCTCTTCCGTCGATCGGGCAAGGTTTGCCTCCAGAGCCTCGACATCGATGCCATGTTGGCACGCCGCCTCGATGGGATCGCGGGGTTCGGCTCCTGCGTCCGGCGCCGGGCTTTCCTTGTGTGTTCGACTGCTTTCAGTGGTCATTGCAGCGGCCTCATCTGGATTGCACCGCGGTTGGTATACCCGCTTTACGCGCAGCATTGTAAGCCGACATGGCGGAAATGCAAGTCCACAGAACAGGATGTCACCCCTACCACTCGTGGGCGCCTATGTCCGGCCGGGATTTGCGGGGGTTGCCGTCGATGTCGGCGGTTACCTCGTCAAGCTGTATGCCCCGGTCGATTACTCGCGCATCGGAGCGGATCAGGTGGAGATCCCCTCGGATTGGATCGACAAAGAGCGAAGTAAGGTCGCCCGCGAGGTTGGACTGACGTCGAATGGAACTGTCGGATTCGATGCGGATGTCGCGTCCGCACAGGAGATTGTTGGCGATACAGAGCCCGTCATTATCGAACACAACGCGAATAAGACGACCCAGGCGGCTTTGAGGTTCGAAGACCGTGTTGTTAAGGATGCGGCAGTCGCGGGTGTAGACGGTCACGATGCCCCCCTGCGGGGCGCGCGTGACAAAGTTGTTCCGCACGATGAAGTTGGTGCAGTGGTCGCCGACGTCGTCGGGTCGATGCGGGTTGCCCAGGCAAATGCCGGCGTCGCAATCGATGACGATATTGCGTTCGATGACACAATCGCGTGAGTCGTGCCATACGAAAATCGCGCCGCGCCCCTGCCGGGTGCGCCCCTGGATGCCCACGAAAACGTTGTCGCTGATGGTCCAGCCCGCCGCGTACATTATGTCGATGCCCCCGATATAATCGCCGTTGAAGTTGGCCGCCGTGTCAGCCGGATCGTCGGTGAACTGCTTGGCACGGTCGTTGTAGAAAAGACAATACGACACACGGCAGTTTCGCGGCCGTATCCCCTCCCGATCTTCAAGCGGCACCTTTACGCCCTTGACGCCCCGCTGCCAGATGTTCCGGATGACGCAGTTGTAGATCGTCAGCTCATGCACGCCCGTTTCGGAGTTGATCTTGAAGCCGTTCCATCTGATGTTCTGAATCGTCAGATCGGCAATCGTCACGCCCGAACAGCCGCTTATGCCGATTAGTTCGCCGTGCCGGCTCTGCATGCCGTCGATGACCACGCCCTCGCGATTGCCCGAGGCGGAGCGAAGCGTCAGGCGGTCCGCACTGATGGCGACATAATGCGGCATCATGTAGTGACCGTCTTCGAGCAGAATTGTCATGCCCGCCTTCGCGCCGTTCAGCGCCGCGATGAATGCCGCAACGCTCCCGACGCGGCGTATCTCACCCATGGACGCCGGCAGCGCAGGGGCTTTGGGCAGCCAGTCCTGGCTCGTCAGGTCGGCAATGCTGATCGTCTTGTCCGAAGCCTCCGCCAAAAAATCGCCGCTCTTCTGTTTCCGCGCAAGGGCAAGCTGTTCGATAACGGAACCGTACATCATCAGCGAAAGGTAGTTCCGGAGCATATAGCCGCTGTGCGACAGGCCTTCGTCGGAGTAGTCGTCCTGGTATTTCTGCGGATTGCTGGGATGCACGCCATCGCGAGCAATAAGCGTAGGCACGTTATAGCCTTCATACGCGGCGAACTTCTCCGAGGCACCGTCCCAGTCATTCGGACGACGTTTAAGGATCTCAGCGTGAAAGTCTACAAGCGGAACCTTCAGCTCGCGGGCAATTTGCCGCACCGCATCGGCGTAAACCGCGGCCTTCTCAACAAAGCCGTGCCGCGGCGGAATTGTACTGAGGATTACCACTGTGCCGTTGTCCAGGCACTTCCGCACAACCTGCCGAGTCTTGTCGCGATATTCGTCCAGCGGCACGGAATTAAGGTCGTTTGTGCCGAACATGATGATCGCCGTTTCGGGATTTAGCGAAGCGAGCCATTTATCCGCGTGCTCCAGCGCCCAGCGGATGGTCATGCTGCCCTGGCTGCCGTAGTCGGCGCCTTTCCATTGCCGCCAGCATTCCGGCTTCACGTAACCGTGCACCAGTTCATAAACGCGCTGCATCTCCGGCGGCGCATTGTTGCGGGCGTACAGAAGCGGAGTCCAGTAAGCCAATGTAACGCTAATCGAGTCGCCGAAGTGCGCCAGCGTACCAGGCTCGCCTGTATGAGCCGCATGGACGCGCCGCATTGGCTCGACCCAGTAGAGGTCCTCGGCGACAGCTCCCGCATGGACCTGCCCGCAGCAAAGAACACCTGCTGCGACAACCGCAATTGCACTTGCTGATTTCACGCGACGGCCTCCTTATTCATTTCGTCGGTTCTGGTTTGACCCTGCAATCAACGACAGGTTTGTCGGCTTCGATCGTGTTCTGCGCCAGCGTGATATTCCCGACGTGTTCTTCAATGAGAATGCCGATTCGCTGGGTCTGCGCATCGTTCGGACGCGTGTCGCGAATTATGTTGCCCTCGAACACAAGATCATTCGTATAGCCGCGTATTCTGATGCCTGCTGCGCCGCCGGCCGCGCCGTTGTCCTCGATAATGTTCGCGACAAGCCGGTTGCGATGCGCGCCCATCCCCTCCGATTCGTTGCGGAAGAAAACTCCGTCCTGTGCGTTGAGGCGCACCACGTTCTCCCGCAGTACATTGTCCGAGTCCTTGTGACCGATGGAAATGCCGAACCGCCCGTTCCTCTCGCAGATGTTCTTCTCGAACAGCCCGTGCCGCACCCGCCAGCACAAAAACAGCCCATCCGTACCATTACCCCTGGCGATGCACCCCCGGACTATCGGCCGCTGCGAACCGCTGCCCGGATGAATGCCCAATGAGGCGTTGTTCTCGCACACACAATCGACCGCCACCACGTCGTTTGACTGCTGAAAGCTGATCCCATCGCCGTTAAAGTTACGGACGGTGCAGCGGGCTATGGTCGACCCGAACGCGCGATACAAAAAAATGCCTGCCCCGCGGCAGCCGTTCAGGTGTACATTGCTTTCTCGAACGCCTTCGATTGTTACGTCCTCGATGCGGGCGTTAACTATGTCGTAACCGCTGACCACGGGAAACACCGTCGCCGCCTTGGCGCCATTGGCCACCATACAGTCTGCCATCAGCGCTCGGCTGATCGAAAACGTATTGCCGCGTCTGCCGGTGATCGTGGCGACGGTGGTGTGGAAGCCGCCGGCGTTCTTGTCCCACACGGCAACCCCTGCCCCGACGGCAAAGCCGTCCGGATTCTTCACTGTGATCTGCTCCTCGCCGAAGTCTCCGTCCAGCGCAAGATCGCTGACTGCACCCGCCGCCTTTCGCAGCACCGTCGCCCTGCCCTGCCCGCGGACGGTTACGTTCGAGCGGAGGTGAAGCGAATCGCGCATGAGATACTCGCCCGGGCCTATCTCGACGATGCCGCCGCCAAGCGCCGCAATGTAGTCCACCGCCGCCTGAAGCACGCGGTTGTCCGCCCCTTTTACATCAGCACCATCAAGCCCCACCGAAATGCCAGGCAGTTCCGTCATTTGTGAATGCATCGCGTAAGGCAACTGCCGCTCGTCAGCGCCCGGTGCAAAGCTGTCAAGCGCCGCCGGAACATGAGCGGCAAGCGATGCAAAAACTGCCATTATTGTTGCAGACGCAATACAACCGTGCGCATGAAGCATGGCTCCTCCTTTTTGACATCAGCCATTTACTGTCCAAAAAAAATGACTGCCCCCACGCCGCAGGAGCAGTCATTATCGTTACAGAACAATCACCATTAGAAGCAGAACTCAACCGGCAGCCTGTTGCACTCGAGCCACCCGGCCGCCAGCGCCGCCAGATCGTACAGATCGACTCTGCAATCCGGCGTGCCGTCCGGACCAGATATGTCGTAAGTCGGGTTCACAACGCAGATCGGCTCATCGCTGACGATTGCAGTGTACATGCCCGCAATGTCAAACGGATCCAGTGGGTAGTTGTAGTACCGGACATCATCAATCTGACCCACAAGGAAGAAATTGTGAGTGACGGTCTCGTTCTCACCTGCACCGATGAGAAGACTCCGTCGCGGATTGGGCAGCATTGTGGCTTGTCCGGATGCAACGCGTACGCCGTTGACGTAAAGGGTTCTTGTACCGGTAGCTACCCCACCGATGTCCACCGCCTCGGCGTCGAACGATATCGCCACGTGGCTCCAATCATCGAAGGCCGCCTGCGGACCGGTCGTATTGGTCCAGCCGCTGCTGCTCGTCCAGAAACTCCACTGGTTGTTGGGGTTAATGTACAGTATGTATCCCTTGGCCGGTCCGTCATCCCGAGAACTCACCACCGCCTGATACGCGCCCGTCTCGGTAGGCTTGACCCACGCGGTAACGGTGAAGCTTTCGGTGTTCAGCTTGGCCGTGTAGGGCACTTCCACTGCGCTGAGCCCGTCAAGCAGTACGGCCATACCGCCCGCGATGCTGCCGTCGACGTAATTCGGCTCGCCAAACTTGATGCCGTCGAAGTCGCCGACGGAATCCATCAGATCGCCTTCGAACTGCCACTGGGCAACAAGCTTCTGAATCGCCACAAGCGCTATACGTGAGGCCTCCCATCCCGCGTCATTGCTCAGGATGCAGTAGTAATAGCCTTCCTTCTCAGGCGAAACGTCCTCCACCAGCAGTGTGCCCGAACCCGTGCCCACCACTATGTCGTCGGCGGGGGTGTCGTTTGCGGCATCCTGCGACAGGTACCACGTGAACGCCGTCTGGTTCTCGCCCTCGACCGTCAAGACAGCCTGCCCGCCCGCGGGAACCGTCTGGTTCATCGGCTGAAGCGTGACATAAGGCGTATTCGGCGCCGTTCTGAAAGTCCAGACTTCACCTTGATGTATGATGTCGGATCCCAGGGCGTTGGGCTCGCGCGTATCCACACGCCAGTAATACAGTGTATCCGGCAGAAGGTCTGAGCCTATCGTATAAGTGGCCTCGCCCCAGTTCTGTTCCACACGCACCGAGACGTCGCGGGCGGAGACCTTCGGTTCGTTCGGATCGAAGTAGATGTCGAAACCGCTGACCTCGTACATATCCCGAACCTGCCAGCTCAACGTATTGCCTGTAACCACCGCCTGATGGTCCATCGGGCGGGGATCCCAGGCAGCCGAATCCGTAACCCCAAGATATAACGCCGGGTTGAAAATCCTGCCCTGGTTCCAGTCGCCGCCTCCGCCGGCCCACCTGTTGATGCCGATGAGACGGTTGAATCCGTCGCCGTAGGCGCTCTTGGTCATCTCTCGCGAAGCGACCAACTGTAAGCCCTCTCCCGACAGATCGTCAATCCACAACCTCGCCATACCGGTTAGCTGGCCTTCGACAACACTGTTTCCTCGCGTGTCGAACTCGGCTACGCAGTGATACCACTTCTGGGCTGTAATCGGGTACGCCAGAGAATGGTCCGCGATGTTTGCATTGAACACGAAGAGTATCCGGCTGCCGTTGGTTTGAAGATTCTCGGTACCGGCATAGTCGATCAGTTTTCTTGTATTGGTATAGGTGCCTTCCCACGAGAACCACACGTCCATGGTGAAACCGCCCGCTGCGGCGATAAGCGAATTGGTCAGCAGACTTGCCGCATTCGTTGCACCATGTCCTCCCGAAGCACCGGTCAGCGAGCCGCCAACGAATCCCGGCGGAACCTGCCCCGGCAAATAGCCGCCCAAAACAGCCCGGTCGTCGATCTTGCCGTGGTTGCCGGCAGGACTAAGGTCAATAAGTTCAGTGGACGTGTTGTTGTAAGAAGCTGGAAATGAGTACCGAAATACAGGGGTTAACTGCCCCCAACCCACACCCGCCGTCAACATAATCGCCAGGACAACCCCGACTAAACACCACTCTCTTCTTCTCATCGTACACCCTTTCCGCAAATAGACTTATATACGTTGGTACGGCTCCCGAAAAGCCGTCCACACCGGACAGGTAAGTATAGCACAAGTCCGATATTTCGTCAACAGGCTGTTCAAACAAACAGACGCCGCGCCATTCCCCTGCTGAGCCGCCAAGTTGCCAGCCGCACACCCACCCCGTCAACAGGCAGGGCGGCTAAAAACGCGGTCTGCCGCCGGCAAGGCCGCCCTTGCCCTTCTGCGCCTCATACTTGCCGCACCAGTCCTTTTCGTAGGTGATCGGCCAAAGCCCTTCGTAGACCTGCCGGCCTTCCTCCGGCACAACGGCAAGCCGCGGTTCCGACGCGCGGCACTCACCGACCGCCTCCCCGTCTCGCCCGCACGACCGCGGACGATCGCTCCGCGGCGTTGAGTCGAGCTGCGCCCACCACCGGCAGGCTGTGCACCTGCCGTGCTCTTCGATGGGTCTGTCGTTCTGCAGGTGTGAAAGCTTGTAAGTCTCTTCGTTTTGCATTCTGTCCGCCATGAATCCTCCTTTCGCCCTCCTTTTCCCGAAATTATCAACTCACGCGGCCCCCCTGATACATTTGCATCATAACCCTTTCCTGCAAGACTGCAAACTTAATCCCGCAGTCAACCTCCACTCAATGCAAGTAGGCATAATAGACTCCAAACCGCTAAACCAAACCTTCAAAAACAGCCACCCCGTCAACGACTTTGCAGGTATGGACGGCAAATCTGTCCACGTAGTCAGGTCGACTGCGGGGATAGGCTGTCCGGACCGCTTGATCGAGCGGCCCGGCACTGTCAGCCAAAACCAGCGCCCCTGCCGCCCCCTTGTCGCCGCCGCCCAGCATACGTTCGCCCAAAACGCCCTCTACCGTTCGCGCGATGTCGCACATCGTCTCAAGCTCCGGCCCGCTGATCTGGTAGTCGTCCCGCAGGCCAATTCCGTCGACGCGGAAGATCGCCCCCACCCGCTCGACGTCGCCGGCCTTCCACGCGTCCATCATCTCGTAGAACCGTCTC